>TARA_R110000764_G_scaffold14143_3_pt1 | contig 10967 bp, 17 predicted proteins | sample TARA_R110000764 | Tara Oceans TARA_R110000764 (sample SAMEA4398111) | marine metagenome | biome: Polar Biome; feature: [SRF] surface water layer (ENVO:00010504); material: water (ENVO:00002006), including particulate matter (ENVO:01000060) such as... | depth 5 m | reverse complement strand
TCCATTAACGTATTTGTTTTAAAGCCGTTAGTTGGTGCATCATAACCAAGATTCTTGACAGAACTTAAAACTTGATCTTCCCATGTGTCATTTGAGCGGCGTTTTTCTTGTGCTATTTCAGCAAGGGCGCGTTCTTTTACATCAGGTACAATCGTTTCACCTGCTTTATATCTATGAACCGCCTCAGCCCAAAGTTGTTTTCTGTCGTGCTTTAATGCCTTTAAATCAATGGATGTCGCTTTCAAAGGCCAATAACGCCTATTCCCCGTGATGTCTTTCAAATAGCCATAATCGTTGTTAGTCGTTGCGGATAAAACAAACTGCCTAGGGAAATATGATGTTGTTCTATCATAAGGTAAACGGCATTCATCTTTGCTTAATGTAACCCAACGCTTAACTTCCTCATCGTCTTTCTTATTGAATCCCGATAATTCAGCCAATTCAACAATAATAGAACCCTGTAACTTCGCAATCGTGTCTTTGTCTTGGATCTCTGATAACGAAACACCATCTGTAAAATACGACTCTTCTACATCATCACCAAACGTGGCGAGTGTCTTTAATGCCGTTGACTTCCCAAGACCTTGGTCGCCTTCAATCACAAGCATATGGTGAAAATCTGCGCCCGCTTCATAGATTCGCTTAACCGCGGCCATAAGCCACTTCTTACCCGCAAACGCTAAATATTCTGGGTTGTCATCCTCTGCGCCAAGATAATATGTAAGCCACGTATCAAGGCGATTCGTTCCATCCCATTTAAGTTCGTCAAAATAATCCCGCGCAGGATGAAACTTATTCTTGTCAGCCGTAACGCTTATCGCTCTGTCTATCTTGGTTATATCTGGAGACATGCCAAAATCCTCCATAGCCGCCGCTGCCTCGGTCAAATCAATATCGTTTAAAACATGTGGTGAAAACTTGCGGTCATCCTCCCATGGTGGGCAACTTGTAAGCATTACTTTATGGTTGAACTCATTATACTTAAATAAACCCTCAAACTTGTCATGATAGCGCAAGAATAACATAACATTCTTGAGTGATGTCTTAACGGGGTTGCCCTTGCCATCACATATAAGTAACTCTCCCCAGTTGTTATTAACCTCGGTTAGCTCCTTGGGTTCGTATTCGCCCTCATATGCGTGTAATGGGATGTCATTAAAATAAGTGGGGGGAGTGGAGACTTTGTCTTCATTCACCACAAAAGAAATGACCTGCTCGACACTCTCCCCCTCGATGTCAGCGGGTTTAATCGCCTTATCTAAAATCAAACGTACACCATCCGATCCATGTTGTCTATAGTAATCATCAAAATCCGTACGTTTTTCTTCATCATCATAAGAAAATTCAGGAACAGCCATTAATCCATCAACCTTATTCGCCGCAATTGTTGCCTTGATTAGGCCGATATTCTCCGCAACACCATCCCTATCAATGCGCCATTGGTCATTATCCGAGCATATAACTATCTTGGCGTTGGGGTAGCTTGCACGCAACGTAACCGCAACCGCTTCCATGTTACCCGCATTCCAAGCCCAAACGCTAACGCTTGGCGCGACTGCCTCAGAGATTGCACGCGCTGTAGCCCATCCTTCGCTTATATATATGCATGACGTATCCTTGCCAATACTTCCATATGAACCATCAATCTCGGAATCCTTCAAAAACCGCTTTTCACCATTCACGCTTATTAGTTGCAATGACGTTATAACACGTTCCTTACGAGCGGGGATTATTAACGCGCCCTTATATATACGTGTTCCAACAGACGAATAACCCTTCTTGGTTAAGTACGCATGATCCCCACGTTCTGAGTTATCCCAAATCCATTGTGCCTTTTTTCGTGATTCGTCTCTATCATCTTGCAATTGTCTCTCCCTCATCTTACGTTCCGCATCCATCTTTTTCCGCCGTGCCTTTTTCTCATCAACCGTCAATGTGCGGTTCACCTTTGAAATGTATTTATCCCATTCGCCCGTGTGGTGATTCTTAAACCATCCTATAATATCACCGTCATCGTATTTCAACTTATACGTGCATGATTTTCCCTGTGCGTTCTTATAGTTGCGTTTTTTATCATCTAAAATCGGTGTCGTTTTTTGTGGTACGCAATCAAGTTGATCCATTGCAGATAGTAAATCTGTTAAGTCGGTCATTATTCACCCTTTCTATATATGTGGTAAAATCACTATAAACACATCATGTCCGCAACGTCAATGCAAAATGTCCGCACTTTTGTCCGCAGTTGGCGAATGAACTGCGGACATGGCTTTATATGGTAAAAAACAGCCTGCTACACCACTCATTTGTAGATTCTTGTAGCAGTAGAAATCAATTAAATCAATGGGTTAGGAGGGGCGAAATCGTGCTTGTAACGCCCTTGTAACGGCTAAGACCTATATGGGCTATATATCTCCCCCTATATACTACTGTTACAGTACAAATGAAACTTTTAATATAGTATATAACTGCGGACATCCGCAGTAGAGCATTTTACCCTAGCGCGTATAGAGTTTGCTGTATTCTTGTAACATATTGGATTTTTCGCCCGCTAACGTACGGTCACATTGCCTGCTAGCCGTTACACGTAAAATTGTAACATTGGTGTAACGCCCTATGTCCGCAGTTGATGAAAAAATCTGTTGACGACTTCGAATATTTCTATATATTAAGAACACCGCAACAGAAAAGGAAAAAGACATGACTGAAGAATTTAAATTTTACACTGAAGAGCAATTGATAGAATTATCATCCGACTTAGGGTTGGCATTTAAACGGAAAAACAAAATGATGCAGATATCGAGGTTATCACATGCCGTTCGTTGTATAGTATCTAAAATGGGATTCGAAAAAGAATCGCAACTTAAAAACGCCGAATTAAAAGGTGAGGTGTTTGATAACTCATTATATGATGCTTACCTACTTTCTAAGTTTCAATTGCAGGCGGCTCAAAAAAAGATCGGTGAAATGCCAGCCCTTGATAAAAAGATAGATGTTGTCGCCCAGTTTTTTTATGAAGTCCAAAAAGATGACCCTGAATACTGGAAGGAAATGAAAGAAGTTGCGGCGGATGCTTGTGCAAGAGTAGCACAGAAATATCACGATACTGAACAGTAAGGTATCTATGTACCGCAAAAAATTTACCGCTCTAATGGAAAAAACCGCTTGACGACTTCGCGGATATCTATATATTGAGAACACCACAACAGAAAAGGAATAACAAAATGACGGATTCAGAAAAACTATTAATCAATTTAAAAGATGTTATAGAATTAGCAAAAAAACACATTGGGGAATTTCAGGAATGTGAAGATAACCCACTACAATGTATTATAGAAGAATACGATTACCACATTAATAATGAAATTGATTTGAATGATGACGACATGCTTGTTTGTGATAATTGCTTTGTAGTGTTTAAGAAAATGTTTAAGTAGGAGAAACAAAATGAAAAACGAAAATAGATTCTTATTAGAAATGACACTGCACGACGGCAGAAAATTTAAAAAAACTTTTGAAACATTAACAGACTTCGAAAAGTTCAAAAAACCACGCGGGTTTATTTTTGGACATGCTGATTATACGGTTTATGATTTGAAGGTGGCATAATGGGACATTTCACAGATGTATTAAATCGGATCGCATTTGAACATAAAGTGCCGCCCGAACATATAACACAAAAAACAAGAAAAAAAGACATTGTTAATCTTAGGTATCTTGTTGCACTCGAACTCAAAGAAAAGCATAAATATACACAAAACAGAATCGCGGAAATGTTTGGCGTGGAACATACAAATATATCACATCTTTTAAGGCGGGGGTGGGTTGAAATAAAAAATCCTATAGTTGGAAAAAAACGCTTGCACAATCCGAACGCCATGTTACCGTGTTATCAATGCGAAACAATGACAGAAGGAAAATGTTCACATGGGATTTAAAGCAGGTTACGATTTTGCAGAGGAGGCCATGTGGATTGCATCCATTGCGTCACATGTTGAAAAGGCAATATCGCCGTTTAAAATGCCCAACACAAACCCAAGCAGTAAGAAACCCGCGCTTGAGGTGCAATATGAGCGAATCCGCAAGAAATATATCAAGCGGGGTGTGAAGTTGGAAAAACGGACAGATGTTTACAAAACCGTGCCTAACATCCTAAAGCCCGATCAAATGAAGGAAAGCGCAATGTCGGGGCATAAAACAAAGATGAATGACGTTAGGGCATCCCGTGATTGGTTTGTTACACCTTATTTCGTTGGCTCTGAATATGGGGAATCGCAGTTCGCATCCTTGGCTATTGATATCCTTGGTTGGAGTGACATAAGGGTTAATGATACGCACGCGTTTATTCAAAGGGCGATCACGTTGGAAAAGAAACTGTTTGAGGGGTTTGGGGTATGAGCGATATAGTAGCATTTTTTGTGGATATGTCGTTCTTGCTCGTGTCAATTGCGTTTTCGTTGTTTTCACTTGTTTTGATTGGTTATATGGTGTCAGGTATTTGTCACTTCTTTTTTAAGTTGTCATGATTCCCATAACCATACACAAAGGCCATTACGGCTATCAGGCTGAACGCACCAATTATTTACAGAGTTAGGGGAAACACACGATGGGTAGAATTATAAGAACATCAAGCCCGCAGTTTTGTTATGTTGACGGAACGCTTATTGATTTTAATAAGATTGTTGGGATTGAAGAACCTCAGTTTATAGACATGATGGGATCAGGTGGTTATTTTTGCTCCTATTCGCTTTTGACGATTTCAGGGGAGCGTATTGTTTTCGAGCGTGAACTGACTGATAACGAAGTTGTCTATAAACGCGGGCGTGGCTTTGAATTATGTCGTGTTCCCCATGGTCGCGATTTTGCTTGTGAGGTAAACGAGAAAAACCATTGCAATGAATTATCAATGCTGTGGATGAAAAGCCAAAAAAACACTTGACGTCATGTTTAATCATGGTATTATTGGGTAATAGAAGGAGAATAGATTATGAGCGAAGAACTAGAAAAAACAGTTATTGAAACGGTCAGCACCTTTTCAGAGAAATTAATAGAAGCAGCGGGGGTTGTGTCTACAAAGTTAATTGAGGTTGCGCCCGATGTTGCTGATGCGATGTTGTCACTTGTGCAAATCAAGGGGTTATGGGAGGTCACGACGGGTTTAGTGTACCTTATGATATTCTTGACACCGTTATTTTTTTCTAAAAGGATATGGAGTAAAGTCTGCGCTTACGAGTCTAATCAGGATTGTTATAGAACGGGTGGGGCGTATGTGTTTTTTGTGCTTGGCTTTGGTGCGCTTTCTATATTGTCTTTTATCAGGCTTACCGTACTTTTGGACTTTTACAATTGGATATCTATATTTTTTCCAGAGGGTGCAATAGCTTTAAGGGCATTATCAAGTGTGGGGGTTGAACTATGACACAAGCAAACAAAGCACTTGACGACTTTCACCATTCAGAAGGCTCGCTATCACGCGACAGCCGCAAGGTTATTGAAAAAGCACTGGAATTGCTTGGTATGCTTGAGCGGGATAAGTCGTGGCGAGGGTGTGTATGATTCTATGTATCGCCATATCTTCAAAGCGATGGCAGGGCAGTTAATTGAGGAATGTAAAAATAATTAAAAATAGTTGTTGACGCCACGTCTTAATGTGCTATTCTATACTTACACAAGGGCAATCAAGCACGGTGTATAAAAGGAAAAATATTATGAACGCATTTAACATCAGCTACGCAAAAACAATCACAACAGCAGACAGGTTGAACCATCACTTGTGCGATTGCTCAAAAGTTGAAGTGCAGGCGATCAAAGAGGCATTCGCCGACTGCAAGAAAAAAACAAAAATGTTTAATAGCGCAACCAAAGGATGGGGGTAGTTATTATGCTGTCAAAGATTGTAGTCGATAACGGAAAAATAAAAGTAACATTAAAATGCTTGGTTTTTCACAGTGTTTTTAACAGCAAGACGGAATATGATTTTTTCGCACAAGTGTGTGATGGTGAATCAACCCGAAATGTTTATCCAGAAAAATTAAGCAGGGAGCAAAATAAAATGAGCGTTGATGAATACGTAATTAATGGCAGATGTGAGTTTTTTCAATACATACGACCCAACCATATGTTAGGATTAATAGGAGAATCACAATGACACCAACACAATTTAAACGCCTGCGGGGCGATTACTCAATAAACGAACTATCGGACATGATCGGAATAACGCCACGTACAATACGCCGTTATGAGGACGGAACGCACGATATCGGAAAGCCCGTTCAATTACTTATGTCGTATGTTGGGATGGTTATATTCGACAATGCGGATGAAGTTATTGCGGACGCGATAGGGGAGCGAGATGAAAGTTAATTTTTTACAAGCGACATATATCAGGGTTTCATATATACAACATAAACCAGCCAACATTAATAGAAAGCCAAAACCATGACTGATTACAAAGAAAAATATCCAATAGGCTCACAATGGGAATGTCGTAATGGTTCGCGGGCTGTTGTTGTCGAACACACAGACGATAATAATTTTGAGGTTTGGATTTCAGGTGAATGTTCTTACTCGTTTGGGGTAAATGGAAACTGGTCTGACTTTGGGGAAAATAAATTAGACTTAACCACCCCATGGAAAGAAAAGCACACTGAACAGGTGGAAGTCGTTTTGGTTCGTTTTGGTGACGGAACGGTACAGGCCTGTTTTGGATCTGAGAGGGATTCCTATCAAGGCGAAGTCATAGCCCGCAAGAAAATAACAATTACAGAAGGTGAGGGTGTGTAATGGAGATGGAAGACGCAATACGATTAACAAGGAAAATAATGGCGCGCGTGCTTTGTGTATTTTTGTTTTTAGCTTGGTTGGCGGCACTCACGGCAGACCCATTAGGAACTATTCTGGTGACGGTGATTTTCCCCCTTTTTGCATGGTGCTTTTATTGTCTCGTTGTTGATATTGATGATTAACCAATAATTAACCCCATCCTGTTACTCTACCCCTTCAATCAAAGGGAAGTAACATAATGACAATCACAGGCAAGTTCAACACAAGGCAAATGACCGACAAGCAACTCGAAGAGTATCTATTGAGGGTTAGGGGTTTGTATGTTATGGTAGGTTAATCCATTAGGGGATACGCCTAGCACTAGTCACGCAAATCAGGATGGGTGACAAACCGATAAGAACCTGTGAGGTGAGTGTGCGTTGGAAGCGTCACGATAGTGGACACCAAGAATAGTGAGACCCGCCCCCTGCACCCGAACATCACGGGCAGGGGGTTACTCTTATAAAAACGCCACTAGAAACACATAATCATATTATGCTATTATCAACTCATGGTTATAGATATACGCCCCGTTTTAAAAGAAAAGATAGAACATGACTTGCGCGAAAAGGTGAAGTCTGGCGTTTATATCATGGATGGCGAGGGTATCAATAAGGTTTGCCGCAATCAATTTTCATTGTACAGGCGTTTAATCACAGATCACGGTCAAGATTTTAACACTGCGGAGGGTTTGTAGGATGTCAAGAACACCACACCACCCAACAGTCGAATCAAAGAAGTTTATTAAGGTTAACTCTGGCTTGGGTGCGACTCATGCGTCTATGGCGGGCTATCTTGAAATATGTGAGAAAACATTACGTAAGCATTACCGCAAAGAATTAGATGACGGCAACATGGAAGCATTCACAGAGGTTGCAGGTGCGTTGTTTCGTTCCGCGACTGAAGAGTTAAATGTATCCGCGATGAGGTTCTATCTATCCGCGCGTCATGGTTGGTCTGAAAAAACAGTCAATGAAAACCACGACATGACACCAACCATCATAAGGGACAATATACCCGATGACGGACTTAAGTAACGCTATAGCCCCCTCGTTCTACGGATTGCATCATGCAATACAAAGAAACGAATACTCGTCATATTGGCTGAAGGGTGGACGGGGTAGCACAAAATCATCATTCGCTAGTATTCAAATAATCCTCGGTATGGTTGACGACCCAAACGCGAACGCCCTTGCATTGCGTAAGGTTGATAATACGGTTCGCAAATCCATATTAGAATCATTCCTTTGGGCTATTGATGTTCTCGATTTAAACAACAGCTTTACACATACGAAATCCCCCGCCGAAATAACATACCTCCCAACAGGGCAAAAAATCATCATGTCTGGTTTGGATGACCCGCGCAAGTTAAAATCCATAAGGTTGCAAAAGGGTTACTTTAAGTTTCTTTGGTTTGAGGAAGCCGAAGAATTTAACGGCATGGAAGAAATCCGTTCGGTTGAACAATCAACAAGGCGTGGCGGTGATGTGTTTGTCGAGTTTATCACGTATAACCCGCCCAACGACCCCGCGGCATGGGTTAACGAAGAAAGCAAGAATGAGGCCAACGATAGATATGTTCACTTTTCAAACTATCTTGATGTCCCTCGTGACTGGTTGGGTAAACAATTCTTTTCCGATGCTGAGGCATTAAAGAAACGTGATCCATTAAAATACGAACATGAGTATATGGGGCATGCAGTTGGACGCGCTGAACAGATCGTATTTCATGGCAAGTGGCAATCCAAGGACTTTACAACCCCCCCTGCGAGTGAATGCTATCAGGGGCGTTATTTTTATGGTGCTGACTGGGGTTTTGCAAATGACCCAACCACGCTTGTCAGGTTGTTTATCAAGATTGAGGGCAACGCGCGTAACTTGTACATTGACCATGATATCGGTGGTGTTGGCATTGATATGGATGACATTCCGCAACTATTCGATGCCGTGCCTGAATCAAGGAAGTGGCGTATATATGCGGATTGTGCTCGTCCTGAAACCGTCTCATATGTGAAAAAGAAACAGTTTAACATTGAATCCGCGCCTAAATGGTCGGGCAGTGTTGAGGATGGTATCGAATATATAAAATCATTTGAGAATATATATATCCATCCACGATGTGCGAAAACAATCAATGAATTTAATAAGTATTCATATAAGGTTGACCGCAACACAAAGGAAATCTTGCCCGTGTTGGTTGATAATCATAATCATTACATTGACGCAATACGTTATGCCCTTGCCGATTACATTAAAGGCAAGGTATCCATTTTTGATGTATTGTAACAGATTTGTGAAAAATGCTATAATGGCACAAAGTTATTTAAAAAAGGGTTGACATGTCAGACTTAACGGAAGTTAATAATTCTCTCTCATCATTGGCAAACGGTTTATACAATGGGGGTGCGTTGGGCGCATATGGTGGCACGTCCGCTATTTCATCCGTTGCAACATTAGGGCATAATAACCGTAATTACCTAATATCTAACTTCCGCCAATTGCTATCCGAATCATATATTGAACACGGCATTATTCAAACTCTGGTTGACCAGCCTGTAGACGATGCATTTTCACGCGGTATTGAAATTAAATCATCACAGCTTGACCGCGATGATATAGAGTTATTAGAAAACTACATTGACCGCCATAATATCCTTGACACTATCAAGATGGGGATAAAATGGAAGCGTTTATTTGGTGGTGGTGCTGTTTTGATTATCACAGATGAAAAGCCAGACACAGATTTTGACGTTTCTAAGTTAAGCGAAAAAAGCAAGGTCGAGTTTAAAGCCGTTGATATGTGGGAGCTATATTCGCACAAGGTCACGAATAAGATCATGGGACAAGCTGAAATCGCGGATAAGCTAGATCCTGATGAAGAGTATTATCACTATTACGGCAAGCGCATACATCACTCTAGGGTTATCCGTTTAGAAGGCAAGGAAGCGCCGTCATTCGTTCGTCCCCGCCTTCGTGGTTGGGGTTTGTCCGAGGTTGAAAAGGTTGTGCGCTCGTTTAATCAATACTTAAAGAATCAGGAAGTTGTTTTCGAGTTATTGGATGAAGCCAAGGTCGATGTCTATAAGATGGAAGGTTTTAACGCCGCATTATTGACATCCACAGGCACAGACGGTGTGGCGAAACGTATTCAGACTGGTAACATGATGAAGAACTTCCAGAACGCTATCACCATGGATAAAGAAGACGAATACGACCAGAAGCAAATGTCATTCGCGGGCTTGTCTGATATTCTTAAACAAATTCGTGAAGGTATCGCGGCAGACTTGAAGATTCCAGTAACTAAGTTATTTGGTATTTCAAGCGCGGGTTTTAACTCTGGCGAAGATGATATTGAAAACTATAACGCCATGATTGAGAGCGAAATACGAGCAAAAGACAAAGGCGCGGTTCTTGATGTTGTTGGTATTTGTTGCCAATTATTGTTCGGCCTTATCCCTGATGACTTGATGATATCATTTCCATCATTGCGTATCATGTCCACCAAAGAAGAAGAAGAGATTAAAAACATGCAATTTGGGCGCATATCAACCGCATTGCAAACGGGTGGCATCACGGGCGAAGAGTACAAACAGGCTATCAACAAAGAAGACTTGATGCCTATTGAAATAGACGAATCAATTGAAATAGAATCAGACGAAGAAGGAACACAAAACGATGCTTAAATCATATCAAACACAGATTGTAAAAGACACACTATACGCCGCAGTGTCAAAAAGCGGTAAAGAGCAAATCAATCCAACTATCGAAGCGATGGGGGGAACTGTTACGTTTTACACGGCTCAGAACTTGCCAACTAGCGCACCATTGACAAACGACATGAATGCCGACCCTGTTGTCGTGGATGGCTTAAAAGTCATGTTGGCCTGCCCTAATTACATTCTGTTTTCAGGTGATGCAACAAGTGTTGTTGTTTCTGGCTTGAGATTGAAAGAAGTAGTTTAATGCGTAGGCTTCGGCCTTTACCATTAAAGGATGCATATTTCCGTTCGGTTCAAAAAGAGATCGAGCGGATATTATACGTTGTGGTGTTTAAGCCATTGCTAGATGTTATTCCAAAAGAGCTAAAGAACGATATTAATGACCCACTATATACCGCTATTGAAAAAGGTATCGTTTGGATAGATAAC
>TARA_R110000764_G_scaffold52568_1_pt1 | contig 10968 bp, 15 predicted proteins | sample TARA_R110000764 | Tara Oceans TARA_R110000764 (sample SAMEA4398111) | marine metagenome | biome: Polar Biome; feature: [SRF] surface water layer (ENVO:00010504); material: water (ENVO:00002006), including particulate matter (ENVO:01000060) such as... | depth 5 m | reverse complement strand
TCGTCACTCTCCTCTCACATGGTAGTACATGGACATAATGCATGTCAACTACTGAGTGAATGAGGGGTTACCGAAGGAATCGAATTGATCTTAGAAAAGGTATGGTTTACCATACCTCTATGACAGATCAAAAGACATCATCAGATAAGAAAGGGTTAAGCGTAAAGGAGCGGTTATATGCTAGGTATAAAGCTAAAGGCTTTAGCAATGGCAAGAGTGCTGAGTTGGCGGGATACAAGGGGGGAACTAGTGCGGATAAGCAAGGCTATCGGTTGTCTAAAAAAGCTGATATACAAGACGAAGTCTCTAGGATATTGGCAGAGCAAGAGACTAGAAGTCTCATAGACAGAGAGACACACCTCGATGAACTAGCAAAGCTAAGGGATAAGGCTGTTGATACTGGTCAGATAGGCTCTGCTGTTACAGCAGAACATTATCGTGGCAAGGTAGCTAACTTATACACCGAGAGACTGGAAGTCTCAGAGACTAATAAGGAGAGTAGCGATGAGATCATGCTTCGCATTAGTAAACTCCTTGGCAAAGATACAAAGGCTAAGGACAAGTCCTTACACTAAGACTGTTTAAACCCTCCATCCAAACGTAGCAGGTAGTTATGCGGTGTGTTTACACACTTCACCCGTGACTACACACGTATTTGGCAGACCCCACCCCCCCTGTTGGCAGTTGGGACTCCGCACACACATATATACATACTGTTCTGAATTATCACACAGTAAATTTTGACCTTTTATTAACATAGAGTTGTCAATACCCCCTACCCTTGTATTGCAGATAACGACTAGGGACTCCTAGTACAGAAAAAATATTATAAAAAAATTGAGTAGTAAAAAAGTAGGGGCTTATCAAGCGTGTTAATAAACCCCTAGGGTGTGGACTGGATATGTTGAGAGTGTAAGACAGTCCTATCTGGAGATACCCTTGCATATCAGTATATAGAGTTGTAATATGGTTTACAATACTATATGTAGTTATGAGTGTATCAAGTAAACAGCTTAACAAAGTAATGGAAAGCTTAACTGAAGACAAGCTTGCCTTATTAAATCCTCCAGAAAGGAAAGAACTAGACAACCTTATCATTCAATTAGAGAAGTCTATTGTACGTGAACGTTCTCAAGACGAGTTCTTAAACTTTGCCGGCTCTGTATGGAGCGAGTTCATGTGCGGTTCGCATCACAAGAAAATGGCAGAAGCCTTTGAACGTGTAGCCAGTGGTGATTGTAAGCGATTGATGATCAATATGCCACCACGTTTCGGTAAGTCGCAGTTAACATCTTGGCTACTACCATCATGGATTGTAGGCAAACAACCAGACAAGAAGATAATCATGGCTTCTCATACTGGAGAACTGTCACTCCGCTTTGGTCGTATGGTGCGTAACTTAATAGATAGCGAGGAATATCAGGAGATATTCCCTGATGTTAGTTTGAATCTCGATTCTAAAGCAGCGGGAAGATTTGATATATCAGGTGGTGGTGAGTATTTCTCTGTCGGTGTTGGTGGTGCAGTAACAGGTCGTGGTGCTGATCTATTGATTATAGACGACCCTCATTCTGAACAACAAGGACAGTCTGCTGATCCAAAAATTTTTGAAAGCACATACGATTGGTATCTGAGCGGTCCTAGACAGCGTCTACAGCCGGGCGGTGCAATTATAATAGTAATGACTAGGTGGGGTAAGAAAGACCTTTGTGGTTCAATTCTTAAAGATGCTGCAACTAGAGACAACAGTGATGAATGGGAAGTTATAGAACTACCAGCTATATTGCCATCAGGCAGAAGCTTATGGGAAGAGTATTGGAAATTAGAAGAACTAGAAAAGATTAAGGCAACATTACCCATATCGCATTGGGAGGCGCAGTATCAACAAAATCCTGTTTCAGAAGAAGGAGCGATTGTTAAAAGAGAATGGTGGAAAGTATGGGAAGAAAAGAATCCACCTAAATGTGAATTCATTATTCAATCTTGGGATACTGCTTTCTTAAAAACACAACGTGCTGACTATTCAGCATGTACCACATGGGGTGTGTTCTATATTGAAAACAATAGTGGTTATAGTCAACCTCAAGTTATATTGTTAGATGCTTTTCAAGAAAGATTAGAGTTCCCAGAATTAAAACAACGTGCGTATTATGAACATCAACAATGGTCTCCTGATGCTTTGATTGTTGAAGCTAAAGCTGCTGGCTCTCCTTTAATATTTGAATTACGTGCAATGGGAATTCCTGTTCAAGATTACACACCATCAAGAGGTAATGATAAGATTGCACGTGTAAATGCTGTTGCAGATTTATTTGCATCAGGCTCTGTGTGGTATCCTAAAAAAAGATGGGCAGAAGAAGTTATAGAACAATTTGCTTCATTCCCTGTAGGCGACCATGATGATTTAGTGGATTCATCTACTCAAGCGTTGTTACGTTTTAGACAAGGTGGTTTTATAACTTTAGAGCATGACTATCAGGACACAAGTAGTTCGTCAGATAAGATTGCTAAATATTATTAAGATAGTTAAACTGATATAAATGGCAGAAGAAAATATTGACATATCTATTGTAAACCCTGAATCGGTTTCAATAGAGACTGAAGATGGGGGAATGCTAATTGATTTTGATCCTTCCTCTATGGAAGATGATGTTCCCTTTGATGCAAACCTTGCAGAATTCCTTTCTGAAAAAGATTTAAGTTTTATTGGGCATGAACTGGTTTCTGCTTTTGAAGCTGATAAAGATTCAAGAAGTGATTGGGAAAGAACATATATAGAAGGTTTAGACAACCTAGGTTTAAAAATTGAAGAACGTACAGAACCTTGGTCTGGAGCATGTGGTGTATATCATCCATTGTTAGCAGAAGCTGTTGTACGTTTTCAATCACAAGCTATAACAGAAATTTTCCCAGCATCTGGTCCAGTTCGCACAAGTATCGTTGGCAAAGTAACTTCTGAAAAAGAAGCGCAAGGTAAACGAGTACAAGATTATATGAACTATCTTCTTACAGAAGATATGAAAGAATACAGAAATGAAACTGAAAATATGTTATTCAGTTTGCCATTAGCTGGTTCTGCTTTCAAAAAGATTTATTGGGATGTAAACATGCAAAGACCTTGCTCTATGTTTATACCCGCAGAAGACTTTGTTGTTAGTTATGGTGCATCTGATTTAAGAACTGCATCACGTGCAACACATATTATGCGTATGACGTTAAATGAAATCTTAAAATTACAGTACGCAGGATTTTATAAAGATGTTGATTTACCACAATCAAGTGTTGGTACTGATAGAATAAAAGCTAAGTACAATGAACTGGCTGGTGATAGTCCAAACTTTGAATACGATCTCAATTCTTATAGTAAAGATGGGTTACATACATTATTAGAAATGCATGTTGACTTAGACCTTGAAGGTTTTGAAGATATACGCGATGGTGAGAAGACAGGAATAGCTTTACCTTACGTTGTAACAATAGATCAAGGTTCAGGAGAAGTACTATCTATAAGACGTAACTACTTAGAGTCTGATCCTCTAAGAGAAAGTAGACAACACTTTGTTCATTACAAATATATGCCCGGATTAGGCTTCTATGGCTTCGGTTTAATACACATGGTAGGTGGTTTAGCCAAATCAGCTACTTCTATACTGCGACAATTAGTAGATGCAGGTACTTTATCTAACCTTCCGGGTGGTTTAAAGACAAGAGGGTTAAGAATTAAGGGCGATGACACTCCAATATATCCCGGAGAGTTCCGTGATGTAGATATTCCGGGCGGAAGCATCAGAGATAACATAGCTTTCCTCCCATATAAAGAACCATCTGGCACTTTATACCAACTATTAGGCAATATTGTAGAGGAAGGTCGTAGATTTGCCTCTATTACGGACCTAAAAGTGTCTGATATGAGCAATCAAGCCCCTGTAGGCACTACATTAGCCCTACTAGAGCGCAATATGAAGGTAATGGGGGCAATTCAAGCTAGATTACACGCCTCTATGCGCCAAGAACTAGGCATATTGTCGGATATCATCAAAGATTACATGCCAGAGGACTATGAATACGAAGTTGATGGCGAAGCTGCCATAAAAGGTGTGGACTTTGACGAAAGAATAGACGTTATACCAGTATCAGACCCAAATGCTGCAACAATGGCGCAAAGAATCATGCAATACCAAGCAGCTTTGCAACTTGCACAGTCTGCACCGCATATGTACGACATGCCCAAGCTACATAGGCAGATGTTAGAGGTATTAGGCATACGTGACCCACAAGATATCGTTCCATTAGAAGATGATATGAAACCTAAAGACCCTGTATCAGAAAATATGGACATATTGAATGGTGAACCGGTCAAACCTTTTGAATATCAAGATCATGCAGCACATATAACTGTTCACATGTCTATGATACAAGACCCCAAGGTACAAGAACTAGCTGGTCAAGCACCTAATGCAGATGCAATGCAAGCTGCACTAAGTAGTCACGTTATTGAACATATAGGTTTTGAATACAGGAAACAAATAGAAGAAGAAATAGGAACTACATTGCCACCAATAGGTGAACCTTTGCCACCCGAAATTGAATCTAGGTTGTCTACTTTAATAGCAGCAGCAGCTGAACAACTTCTTGGTAAAAATCAACAAGCTGCTCAACAACAACAAGCAGAAGAACAAATGCAAGACCCTGTTCTACAAATGCAACAACAAGAATTACAAATCAAAGCACAATCAGCAGAAGCTAAGATTGCAAGCGATGAAGCACGTATAGCTGCTGACTTAGAGAAAGCTAGAATGAAAGACGAACTTGAAAGAATTAAAATAGAGGCTGACTTAAAAATAGCTGGTGCTAAAGCTGGAGCAGATATAGCCAAGGTATCTGCACAAGAAAGAACTAAAGGTGCAGAGATCGGAAGGAAGATGGCAGAAATAATGACTAAAGACAATGGAAATAACTGATCTAAAGTTTACAGAATACTTGACAGATAGTTTAAACGATGAGATAAATAGGATTACGGAAGTCATAATAGATGGTGAAGTGAAAGATTTAACTGAACTTTATCATTTAAAAGGCAAGATAGAAGGACTACGTATTGCCCTTCGAGAAGTTACTGAGAAAACCTCTCAGTATATTGAAAATTAAATACGCACCTTTCATGGTGAAAGGATGGAGAACGTCAGACTCCATATATATTTGACGCAACATAAGGGAACTTATGACAGTAGAAGCAGTAAAAGGTAAAGAGTTAGAAGCAGAAGAACCTTCTGTAGCTAGTCAACTACCAGAACCTCAAGGATATAAAATATTAATAGCACTACCTGAATCAGAAGAAAAATCAGAAGGTGGTATTATTATGGCTGATATGACAAGGCGTGTAGAAGAAACAGCTTCTATTATAGGTTTCGTAATAAAGATGGGTCCAGATTGTTACAAAGATGAAAAGCGTTTTCCTAACGGAGCGTATTGTAAAGAAGGTGACTTTGTTATTATGAGAGCATATAGTGGAACAAGAATGAAAATACATGGCAAAGAGTTCAGAATTATCAATGATGATACAGTTGAAGCTATCGTACAAGACCCAACAGGAATAGTAAGAGTATGACAGAAGAAGCACAAACTATACAACAAGAAGAATTTACCGGAGGTAATTCTATTGAAGTACCAATACCTGATGTAGAAGTTGATGTTATTGATGATAGACCACAAGAGGATCAAAAACCTCCAAAGGCTGTATCAGACAATGATGTTGATCAAGAAATAGAAGGTATCAATGATCGTACAAAGAAACGTATTAACAAGTTAAAGTATGATTACCATGAAGAACGTAGAGCAAAAGATGCAGCTAACAGAGTAAGAGATGAATCAGTTCACTTAACAAGGCAACTTGCTGAAGAGAATAACAGATTAAAATCTACAGTAGCTAAAAGCGAAAGTGCTTTAGTAAACAGTCTCAAGACCAGAACAACAACTGAAATTGATTCAGCTAAACTAGAGTACAAAACTGCATATGAATCAGGTGATACTGATAAATTATTAAATGCTCAAGAAAAACTTTCTGCTGCTTTGGCAGATAAAAGTTATGTAGATAACTACGTACCACAAATGCCAAACAATAATGCTAATGCACAACAAGCATATCAGCAGACACAACAACAACAACCACCACCACAACAACCTGTATATCAACAGCCAGCACAAGAACAAACTATTGATCCTTCTGCTGCTGAATACATTAGGAGTAATCCTTGGTTTGAACGCGCTGGTGATGAAGACATGACAGCTTTAGCCTATGGTATGCATGCTAAATTAGTAAGAGAAGGAGTTGATCCCGTAAGGGATTCTGAATCTTACTATGACAGAGTAGATCAGGCTATGAAAGAAAGATTTCCAGAACGCTTTGAGTCGAATACTGCAACGACTCAGCGACCCTCGACTGTGGTAGCACCTGCTAATAGAGCAAGTACTAAACAGCGCAGAGTGCAGTTAACAAAATCACAAGTCGACCTCGCAAGAAGGCTTGGACTTACACCAGAACAATATGCATCTGAGTATGCAAGGGAGTTAAATAATGGATAAGTTAAATAAAGATCAAGAAAATAATCAAGATCAAGAGCGCACTTCTCGTTCATTAGAGTCAAGAGATACTAATGAGCGCGAGAAACCTTGGACACCCCCCAATCTGTTACCAGACCCTACTCCACAAGAGGGATATGTGTATCGTTGGATTAGAACAGCAGCAGCTGGTCAGTCTGATAATATGAATGTATCTACTAAAATGAGAGAAGGTTGGGTTCCAGTTAAAGCAGAAGACCACCCAGAGTTGCAAATGGTACAAGATACCAATCCGCAATTTGAAGGATCGGTTGAGGTAGGCGGATTACTCTTATGTAAAGCACCCAAAGAAGAAATGATCAAACGTAAAAAGTATTATACTGATATGGCTGATCAACAAATGAGTGCTTTAGACGCTAATTATATGCGTGAAGAAAATCCTGCTATGCCTATGTTTAAGGAAAGGAAGACATCGGTTTCTTTTGGGAAAGGCGGTAAGTAATTACCATCTTTATATTTATTAATTGTATTTATAAAAGGTATATAAAATGAGTAGTTCAGCAACACCTTATGGAGCAAGACCAGTAGGCACTTTAAGTGCATCAGGTTCTTTTTCCGGAAAGGTAAGACACTATAGCATAGCCTCTGGTTATGCGACCTCGATCTTTTATGGTGATTTTGTTAAGTTAGTTGCCGCTGGAGGTGTTGAAAAAGACACTGGCACAACTGCTTGCACACCTGTAGGGATTTTTCTAGGCGTTTCATACACTGATCCAAATACTAGTCAGAAAACTTTTTCACAAATGTGGACAGCTAGTGTAGTTGCATCTGATGCAACTGCATATGTTATTGATGATCCAGACGTTCTTTTTGAAATGCAAGCTGACGGCACTGCCGCTCAGACTGTAATCGGAAACAATGCTGCGGTTGCTCTAACAGCTGGTTCAACATCTATTGGAACAAGTAAAAACGTAGTTGATATTTCTACTATTGCTGTTACAGCAACACTTCCTATTAGGATAGTAGATATCTCGTCTAAATCTGGTAACGCAGCCGGTGATTCTTATACCGACTTAGTTGTTAAGTTTAATGCGGGTCATATCATGCGTAATACAACTGGCATATAACAAAGGAGAATAAGAAATGGCTATTTCAAGAGCACAGTTACTTAAAGAACTCCTTCCGGGATTGAATGCCCTGTTTGGATTAGAATATAGCAAGTATGAAAACGAGCATGATGAAATTTATGACACTGAAACTTCGGATCGATCTTTTGAAGAAGAAGTTAAGTTAAGTGGATTTGGTCAAGCTTCAGTAAAAGATGAAGGTTCTGCAATCAATTATGATTCAGCACAAGAATCTTTTAGTACTCGCTACAATCACGAAACTATTGCAATGGGTTTTGCTATAACGGAAGAAGCGATGGAAGACGAATTATATGATTCGCTTTCTGCACGTTATACAAAAGCACTAGCAAGAAGTATGGCTTATACGAAGCAGGTAAAAGCTGCCTATCCTCTTAATGCAGGATTTGGCGACTTTGATTCTGGTGATGGGGTTGATCTGTTTTCAGAATCACACCCATTAGTATCAGGCGGAACAAATTCCAACACATTTGCAACACAAGCAGACCTTAACGAAACTTCGTTAGAGAATGCTGTGATACAAATAGCTGGTTGGACTGACGAGCGCGGACTGTTAATAGCAGCTAAACCACGTAAGTTAATCGTTCCACCTAACGGAATGTTTACTGCTACGCGTATCCTCGAAACTGACGGAAGAGTTGGTTCTGCGGATAACGATCTCAACGCTATCAAATCAAATGGAACTATTCCAGAAGGTTATACTGTTAATCACTTTTTAACAGACACTAACGCATGGTTCTTAATGACAGACGTACCAAATGGATTTAAACATTTTGCACGTACATCATTAGAAACATCTATGGATGGTGACTTTGATACTGGTAACGTAAGATATAAAGCTAGAGAAAGATACTCCTTTGGAGTTTCTGATCCGCTTGGAGCGTTTGGTTCTTCGGGATCAAGTTAGTAACTTAGGGGGGAGTTGAAATGATATATACTCCCCTTTTTTTTCTAGGGATTTTTTTAACTTCTATCGACTGCCCTAGCAGACATGCCAAGACGATAGATTAATTAAGGAGACTTAATAATGGCTAACACAACTTTTGATGGACCGGTCAGGTCCGAAAATGGTTTTGAACAGATCAGTAAGAATTCAACTACTGGTGCAATCACAACTAATTTTGATATAGATTCAAGTGGTAATATAGATTCAAGTGGTAATATAACTACAACAGGTTATGTTTCTGCTTATTCCAATATTAGCAGCATCACAGCAGCAACAAAAAACGTAGAATCAACTGATTCAGGTACTGTTTATACTTTAAATAGAGCAGCAGGTATTGTGGTTACACTACCTACAGCAGCAGCAGGTTTAAACTACACTTTCATAGTTGGTACAACTTTTACAGGTGCAGGACAAATTAATACAGATAACGCCAGTGATCTATTTTCTGGGTTTGCTCAATTATTTGATCCAGCAACAGCCGGAGACACTAATACTTTTATACCCGATGCCAGTAATGACGATACCATTGATTTGGGATCAGCAGCACAGGGTTGGTTAGTAGGTGGAGTAATCCGTTTATATGCTACAACAGCAGCAGTATGGCATTGCGAAGCATTCCTACACGGGGATGGTACTTTAGCAACTCCATTCGAGTAAGGAGTAAATTATGGCTGACGCAGTAACAAGTCAAACTATTTTAGACGATGGTGGTAAAAATCTTATAATGAAGTTTACCAACATTAGTGATGGTACTGGTGAAGCAAATGTAGCAAAGATTGATGTATCAGCATTAACAACTGGAATGAATGGACAAGCTTGTAATAAGGTTGTCTTAAATAAAATCTGGTTTAGCAATGTAGGCATGGGGTTTAAATTACTTTGGAATGCAAGTACCAATATGCATATACTCCAAGCACCTCAAGACTGGGCTGATACATGGGATTTTACTGATAGCAGTATGAATCTTCCCGGAATTTCTAACAATGCAGGAAGTGGAATTAATGGTGATTTACTATTAACCACAGTTGGTCACACAAGTGGTGACGCTTATAGCATTGTTATATGGGCAACTAAAAGCTACGCTTCAGCTACTACAGCGTAATGACAGAATCAGTTTATACTGATAAAGATCAACCTGTAGATATTCGTCTAAGTGGGCATGAAAGAGAATGCGCTTTACGTTATGAATACATAGAGCGCAGACTTGACGAAGGTAGTCAAAAATTTCTTAGAATAGAAAATATGCTATGGGGTCTGTATGGTCTTGTAGCTGTAGCTGTAGCTTATATGAAACTACTATGATTGAAGAAATAACTAAAAAAATAAATCTTGAAGTAGAAATAGATGCTGTTGCTAATAAAGCATCAGACAATCCTTATATAAAATGGATACATATAGCTAAGACTATTGATGCATATAGAATTTTTCCTAGAGTTTTTGTAAGTGTTTACATCGTTTTACTTTATAAAGTAGTAACTTGGTTTATGACATTAACAGAACCAAACATAGAACAATCTGCATTAGTTTCTATAGTTGTAGGTGCTATGGCAGCTGTATTTGGTATATATGCAGGAACATCTGGGCAAAGTAAAAAGTTTAAAGGTGAAGATTAATGCCTAAAGAAAAAGACAGTAGATTAAAAAAGGCAGGAGTATCTGGCTACAATAAACCTAAACGTACTCCTAGTCATAAAACTAAATCACATGTAGTCGTTGCTAAAGAAGGTAGTAAAATAAAAACTATACGCTTTGGACAGCAAGGTAAAACTGGTGATAGAACTAATACAGCAAGGTCTAGGTCTTTTAAAGCTAGACATGGTAAGAACATAAAGAAAGGCAAAATGTCAGCAGCTTATTGGGCTAATAAAGTTAAATGGTAAAGGTATAGTTAATGTATGAATATAATTGTAAAGTTGAAAGAGTCGTTGATGGTGATACTGTGGATGTTGTATTGGACCTTGGGTTTAATATTTTGCATAAGTGCCGTGTTCGTTTATATGGCATTGATACTCCCGAATCACGTACTCGTAACAAAGATGAAAAGATTAGAGGAAAAATGGCTGGGGCTTTCTTAGAAAATAAGATTAATGCTGGTGATAAAATAATTATAAGAACTGAACTTAAAGATTCACGTGGAAAATTTGGAAGAGTATTGGGTAGTGTAATAGCAGATGGAGTAGATATAAATCTTTCTATGGTTGAGAACTATCATGCTGTAAAGTACTATGGACAAAGCAAAGATGATGTTAAAAAAGAACATTTAGAAAATAGACAACATTTAATTGATACAGGGTTATTAGAAGTATAATATGTTTAAACAACA
>TARA_R110000764_G_scaffold156092_1_pt1 | contig 11025 bp, 9 predicted proteins | sample TARA_R110000764 | Tara Oceans TARA_R110000764 (sample SAMEA4398111) | marine metagenome | biome: Polar Biome; feature: [SRF] surface water layer (ENVO:00010504); material: water (ENVO:00002006), including particulate matter (ENVO:01000060) such as... | depth 5 m | reverse complement strand
AGCTTTTGACTCAGCTTACGATGAGGCCTTTGCTACAGGCCGCGGGGACAACTATGCGCTAGAAATGGCCCGCGGAGCGCGGGAGGCGGCAACTCCCGGCATAATCTCTCAGTACGGCCCACTAGCCGCCGCGGGCATTGGTGCTCTTGGCATGATGGGTGGTTTTGAGCCGGGCCAAGAGCCCGAGTCAGAACTGAGGGAAACCCTTAGTGGAACTCCCGGTCTGGATTTGATACGAGGCAATCCTAACCAATATTTGGTCCAAAACATGCGCGGGGTTAAATACAACCCTGATGGCAGTTTTGCGGGCTACGAAACCCCTTCTCAGTCCCCGACCACTAACAGAGGAGATCCTTACGCAGGTTTTTACGCTCCTCGCAGCCGCCCTAGTTTTGGGTCCCAAGGTCGCCCTAGGTTCGCGGCCCAAGGTGGAATAATGAATGTCCGCGGCTATGCTGAAGGCGGCGCACTCTCCAATATGGGGGGTATTGCGCAACTAGCTAATGGGGGGTATCCTCGACGTACTGGTCAAATCTCAGGCCCCGGGACCGAGAAGTCTGACTCTATCCCCGCAATGCTGTCTGATGGAGAGTTTGTCATGACAGCGGGCGCTGTCCGCGGCGCTGGAAATGGCAGCCGAAGAGCAGGCGCAAAGAAAATGTACGCTTTGATGAGCCAACTTGAACAAAACGCAGCACGGGGTTAAAAAATGGCAGAAATAACAGAACAAATAGTCCGGGAAGCCCCGGAAATTGAGGCCATTAAATTAGGCCTTTTACAGTCGGCAAAAACTGAAGCAGACAGACAATTTGAACTGCCTGAGTACCAGCGGGCGGTGATGTCTCCTGATCAGTTAAATGCATTGGCAACTGGACGGGATGGGATCGGCGATTTTCAAGGATACTTGAACAACGCCAACAACGCGATGGACGTGGGCCAGTCCGTGGTCAATCAAGGCATGGACGCGGTCAGCAACATGGGTCAATACGCCCAGCAAGCGGGCCAAGGCCTAGGTGCACTAGATGCAGGTGTTGGCGCACTGGCTGGCGCGGCGCAGATGTACGACCCTAATAGCGCTCAAGCGTTTATGAACCCCTATAACCAGCAAGTTATGCAGCAGGGGATTGCGGAAATGGATCGCCAAAATGCGATAGCTAGTCAGGGTCTAAATGCGCAAGCTACTCGGGCGGGCGCGTTTGGCGGATCCCGAGGAGGAATCCAGCAGGCGGAGATGGGAAGAAACCTTGCCGATATGAAGAATAATGCGATTTTTAGCTCATTGCAACAAGGCTATGGAGCGGCGCAGGCGCAATCTCAGCAGGCGTTTGAGCAGCAGCAGCAGCGCCAATTACAGCAGGCGTCGGGTTTGCAAAACGCCGCGGGGCAGTACGCTAACATCTCAAACACACAGGCCAGCATTTTAGATCAAATGGGCCAAGGCCTTGGTTCCTTGGGTACGCAGATGGGCAATATGGGTGTGCAGCAGGCTGCTTTGGGTGCGCAACAGCAGCAGCTAGCCCAGAACGATACAAACTTCTTGTACAACTTGGGCGCAACTCAACAAGCCGATGTGCAAGCCGGATACGATCTTGAGCGGGCTAATGATTACCAAAAAGAAATGAAGACCCGCCAAGATCTGGCCTTCTTGTCCGATATTTACAAGGGTGCGCCGTCTTCGAACATGGCAGTTACTACAGGGGTCAGCCCCGCCCCTAGCGCCGTCCAACAAATCGTAGGCCTTGGCACTGGCGCAGCCGCTACTGCAAAAGCAGTAAACGGAATACTTTAAGGAAAAGACATGAAAGAAGAGATTTTAAAGCGGGCCATGTTTGCCATGCCTTTATCAAAAGAGGCAAAAAACAGCGGTATTATGGCGGGCTTTGAGGACGACATCAATGAAATGGATTCTGAGGATGAGATGCCTATTATGGAGCGCACTCCCCAGAACCCTGAGATCATGATGAACACCTTGCGTGGCGACATGCGGTCTACCGATGCGCGGTACATGGAACTTGCTCAGATGGTTGGCGAAGAAGCCGCCATGGACACCCCTCCTGAAGTTCTTGCTATGTTGCAGGGCCAGTTTGCCATGATGCAGCAGCCTCAAGGCGGTATTGGTGCTTTGCCCCAAGGCGAAGAAATGATGCCTCCTCCAATGCAAGGCCAAGACCCAATGGCGATGCCCGGACAAGATCCGATGGCAATGCAGGGTGGTGCGATGCCCATGGACCAAGGACCAATGATGCCTCCCGGGGGTGAGGGAATGAGCGGCCCTTTCCCGCAGGGCGGAGCTGAGCAAGCTCCGCCGACACCTGATGGAATGGCCCCACAGCAGTTCGCCATAGGTGGACTGGCACAGGGCATGATGCGCGGTGCGCAGGCTTTGGGCCCCCGTATTGCACAGGGCGCACAGTCAGCAAACGCTGCTCTGGGCCGTATGTTCATGAGCCCACAAATGTCACAGCCTGTGCTGGAGAACGTGCGTGGGGCTGGTGGGCGTTTTACAGCACAGCAGATCGCCAGCGGTGGCAATTTAATGCAGCCTACCTTTACACAAGGGTTGAATCAAGGTTTAAACCAATTGGCAGCGCAGTACCCTAAAGCTGGGCCTGTTCTATCAAGCGCTGCAGCAATGCTGGCAGGTTTTAACACTGATAGCAGTTCACAAAACGCTCCTTCTAGTCAGGTGGACATCAGTCAAATTCCCGGCCCTAGCGGTGAAAATGACCCCAACAACGTTCGCTTTGATCCGTTAACCATGGACCTCCCATCAGTTCAGGGTGGGTCTTTGGCCCTTCCTGCGCCTGCCGTAGAAGACGCGCCCGCTGCGGTGGAAGAGGATACGGAAAGTGCGCCAAGCTCCTCCGCGATAGAACTAGGCAAGCTGGCAGGTGTGCCGCCTAAGCCGATGAGCAAGATAGATCGAATCCGCGCATCACGAGATGAGTACGCTCCGCTGTTCCAAGAGCTGATGGGTGATAACAAAGCCGACATGAAGACCAACGCCTTGCTGATGCTGGCAGATGCGGGCTTTAAGTTTGCCGGAGCCACTGAGCCCACGATGGCGATGTCTTTGGCTAAATCCATAGAAGGTATCCCAAAAGGCTTTGCTGCGCTGATTGCACAAGCTAACGACCGTAAGTTGAAGTTAGATTCCGCTTCACTAACGCAAGCCATCACGGATGTCAACGCTCAAGACGCTTTTGCTAAAGAACAGCAGATGGAGGTCCTTAAAGGAGACTACAAGCTACTTCTGGAACAAGCAAAGAAAGGTACGGGCGTTAAAGTCTCTGACGGAGGCGTTGGTGGGCGTATTACTGAGGACATTAACGGCTTCGTAGGCTTTTCTATTGACCCGAACGACCCCTCTGTTCGCGGCGCTATTCGCAGCGAGTACACACTGCGCGACACAGACAACCCATTCGTTCAAAACATGGGCGAGGCCCCTACCACCACTGAGACAGATAAGGGCGAGCGCATTAAGTTGGGCACGGGTTTGCGTTCCATTGACAATGCGCTTTCACAGTTGAATTCAATGAAGCGCGACTTTACCGAGCTGTACAGCCCCGGCACATGGGTCACGTCTAAGGTCAACAACATCTTGGTTCCTGTCACTGGCGGCTTAATACGCCCAGACGTGGATCAGGCAAAGGCCGCAACTTCTGTTAGCACTAAGTTGAACCGTATCCAGAAAGCTATTGCTTCTGCTAATGACACAGGTCGCGTAGCGGTGCAGGAGCAGGAGTGGGTTCGTGATACGACTGCGGGCATCAATGATCCGCAGGCATTCTTTACCAACAAAGAACTTGCCGCTGCTCAACTCAACGCGTTGGAAACAGAGTTGCGTAATTCTCGCCAGAACATTCTTACCCAGTTGGGCTACGAGAAGAACAACTATGTCATGACCACGCCAAATACAGGCACACAAAGTGACCCGTTTGCCATTAGTCAGGACCCAGAAACTGCACGCCGCATGTATACTTTCTTAAAAGGAACTGTGGGCAAAGCGCAGAACGCGGATGCCACAGTGTATTTGCAAATGCCTAACGGTAAAACTCAAGCATTTACAGCAGGTCAACTTCGGGACATAAATCTTAAATGAGTACGATCACCAATATCAACGGCGAAGTAATCGACATGATGACCGGGGAGGTTGTCGGTCGATCTGAGAGCGCTCCACTGGAGAAAGATCCGCGGTCCGCGGCTGGTATTGACCAAGAATTCACCAGTAATGACGACGCCGTAGGTGGTTTGATCAACAACACGACATGGGGCATGCAGAGCGCCCTTTTTGCGTTGCCTGATATGGCAACTCTTGGCGTTGGTAAAGCCTTGGGCATGAAAGAAGATCAAGTCCAAACCTTGGGCAAGCTCTTCAATAAACTGCAAGTTGGTATTGGTGGCGACAAAATCCGAGCACCTAAGAACGAGGCTGAGCGCTATGCGCGTGCTGTGGGCGAAGGCATTGGAGCTAACCTCCCGTTTACGGGTATATTGGCATGGGCAGCGAACAAGGCACCCATGGTCCGAGCCGGGACAGAGCTGACTGGGAAAGTTGGACCTAGCGGCAGCATACTAAAAGACATCGCCATTGACGCCGTTGACTTTGTCAAGCGCAACCCACGCGGAGCCGTTGCTCTAGACGTGGCATTTGGCGCTGGGTACGAAGGCCTGCGCCAAGCGGTTGAGGAAAACGTAGACGACAGCAACCCAAATAAAGCCTTGTTCAAGGAGCTGCTTCCTGCGGCTGCTTTTATCGGTGGCCCACTTGCACTTACCCAGATCCCATCAGTCAAATTGGCAGGCGCTGCAGGGAAAAAGCTAAGTGGCCTGTTTGATGGGATGGGCAACGTTGAGAAAGATGTTCTGAACGAGCTTGAGCCGGGCTTTTTTAAACTCCCCGGCGTAAAGATTTTGCCAAAGATGTTTATCCAGAACGCCGAGAAGAAGCTGGAACAGGTGTTTGGCCCTATTGCAAAAAGTGCAGAGGCGCAAGAAGCCTTGGCCTCTTTGAAGGCAGCTCTTGATGACCCACGCGTTGCCGAAGCCGGGTTCATGTTTGATGCCGCTGAATCAACCATGTTTACGCCATTGGTGCAGCGCAAACTTGACCTGCTCAAGGAGCTTGGTCCAAAGGAATTAGATGCAGTAAAGGTTAGAATAAACGAGAATCAGTCGAAATTACAAGGTTTATTCGATAGTTTTACCCCCGAAGCTCGCATACCAATTGTTGAAGCCTTCCAAAAGGTTCAAGCAGACCGCCAAGGATTCTTTGAGGCCATGCTGCGCGAGCAGGGGGACCGGACTGAGGCGGAAATTATTGCATTGTCCGAGCGCCTTGGACCACAGAACATTGATGCAATGAACGACGAGTTGCGCGGTGTATTGCTAGCGGGCATGGAGATGAACGCCGACATGCGCAAGAATGTCCTTAGCCGCATGGGACTGCGTCAAGCTATTTCCCCAGAAGGCCTGATGATGCCTACGCGCCAAGATGGTAAGTCTTTGTACGACTCCCGGGACATGGAAGATGCCGCAACAAAGCTGATTGAGAAGTACCGCATTGAGCGACCTTCTGCACGTACTCAAGTTCCTGAGCCTATTCGCATACTAGAGCGCTTTGTCAAAACCCAACAGGCATCACGTGAAAACATGCAAGCTCGCATGGAGCGCGAACTCACCGATGAGTCAATCCGTGACCAAATAGTAGGCCTTGATCCTGATGTCCAAAATACGGTTCGTCAGACTATCGCTGAGATAATGGAAGGTAAAGCAGCAAAGGGCCGCAAGCGTGGAGTGTCTTTGAGCGATGTCGTTCAATCAACTGGGCGCAACAAGGATGGAAACATTTCTATCCCCACAGGCATTCCCGGTAAGCGGATCGTGATTAACCCCGAGCAGATAAGGAAAGATGCTGCGCTCATTGCCCAAGACTCGACAAAGGTTGACATCAACGTGCCAGAAGCGCTGGACTACTTGACCGCCGCGCAGCGCTTTCGTAGTGACTCTATAAGCTCCTACAACGCATCCATGATGAAGGGCCGTACACGCCTGACCGATGCCCAGAAGATAATAGATACCGGTGATACAGTGTTCAGGGACATCGAAAAGCTGATCATGGACCACGTGCCAAAGGTCAAGAAGGAGTACGAGGGCATGCAAATGGTCCTCGACGACTACAAAGCGGGCTATGAAAACGCGCTGCCTTTGCTCCTGTCCAGCACAAAGCGCGGCGGGCAGGAGTTTCTTCTGCCAAACGAATCGCTGATGCAAACTGCGTTCAGCAACGCTGATAACTTGCGCCAGCTTCGTGTAACTTTAGGCGCGGGGGAACAGGCGGACAGCTTGCTGAACCGTGGTGCTATTGATTGGCTGTCACGTAAGCCTATTTTTGATAAAAACGGACTTGTTGACCCAAAGAAGATTCGCTCTGTTTTGGATAAAAACAAAGGCATTGTTGATGCCCTGCCAGAGAACATTCGCACTAAGCTGACAGATGAAATAGGCTTTGCGGATGATTACGCTGCACGGATGGCTGAGATTAATAAGCGCCGCATTGCTGCAAAGGATAGCGAACTGGACAACATGCTTGCAAAAGCGGGTCGGGAAGATGCTGACCAAGCTCAGTCTATTGCCGCTGCGATAAAAGATCCGGCTATGATGCGCAAGCTGGTAAACCAAACAGGGAATGACCCTGAACTGTTGGCCGCGTTGCGCCGCTCTGTCTTTGAGACTGCTACGGAAGGTGCACAGCAGGGCGGACTGCTATCCTCCTTTATCCAAGGAAACGAGAAAAGCCTGAAGGTTCTGTTTAAGAACACCAAGCATTTAGAGGACCTGAAAACCCTTGCAGAGTTGCAGCGCCGTGTAAATGCTTTTGCTGGCGTGACTGGGCAAATTCCAGAGTTCAATTCTTTAGACGACAACCTCAAGAAGGTGTTTGGTTCAGGCCTGCAGTACATCACCACAACTGTGCGTGAAGCTGCCGTAGGCCGTATTCGTCCCGAAACAGGTGCCTTGGCCCTGCTGGTACGGATGGCCGGGGGATTGGAAAACCAAGTCTACAACCGCATTTTTGTGAAAGCGTTGGAAGACCCAACTTTTGCTGCCCGTATTTCCCGCATCAGCACACCAGAGCAGGCTGCAGAGGTAGCGGCTTCTCTAACTCAAATCGGTGTACCACGGTCCTTTTTCCAAAGTCTAGTAACCGCGCCGGGAGCTTCACGGGCCGCGAGCCAAGAAGTAAACCGCATGGCGCGGGGCGACGAAGAACTGCCTACTGGGGTAAACCCTGATTTGCCTGTGGTGGGGACTGCGCGACAGATGCTCCGCAATCTGCCTCCTGCTCCTCAAAGCCGTGGTATGCCACAGCCACAGCAAAAACCTAATCTACGTGCACCATCTTTTCAGCAGCCTGCAAGGCCTGCAAGTAATGTGAATTTGATGTACCCCACGCTGTTTCCTAACGATCCAATAAGTGCAATGTTGCAACAACGTCAAGCAGGGCTAAACCAATGACAAAAGAAGTATGGGACAAGAAACGACCTAAGTCCATAGGCAAGCCAAAGGCTTTAACTCCAGCAAAGAAAACAGCCGCAAAGGCGGCTGCTAAGAAGGCTGGCCGCCCTTATCCAAATTTGGTGGATAACATGCGCGCAGCTAAGGGGAAATAAAATGGCTAAAGGTCAAACTCATTACCTGCCTAGTGGTAAAGTGCATGTTGGTAAGACACACAAAAAAGGCAGCGTCTTAATGACGGGCGAGAAACACACACAGGCAAGTAAGGTTTTAACGCACTCCCCTCCAAAGAAGGCAGTGCCTAAAACAAAATAAGTTACCGTTGAGTCTTCAAGGGGTTTCTCCACCCAAGACGGTAATTAGCTCTGGTGGCTGGTCCACCAGAGCCTTTTTTGCTTTCTCAAAAGCATCTACACGACGCCACCACTTGTCGATGTAGCCATCAAACTCACGACCACATGTTGTGAACTCCTGCACCTGACCGTCCTGCGCAACCATCATGATCACGCCTTGACGTATCTTGGTTCCGTGGACCTCGTTGTGCGCTGCAGCATACGCGGCAAGCTGTACAAAATAGTCTTCAATCCACTCGCGACGCTTCATCTTGTTGGTCTGCTTAAAGTCAATGATGCATTCGTTGTTTTTGTATATGCCTACGCAGTCTGAGGTGCCCGCGTAGCGCTCTGGAAAGTACAAGGGTATCTCTGCCCCCCAAACCTCCTGAACGTTCGGGAAGAAGTGCTCTATGAGCTGGTAGCCCATGCGGTAACCCTTGACCGAGAGCCATGTGCGGGGAGCAGGTAGATCACGATTCAGCAGCAGGCGCTCAACCACGTTGTGCATGTGTGTGCCAACCGTGGCTGCTTCGTTTTTAATACGGTCCGCTTCTACCTCACCAACTCTCGCGGCCCACGCATCAAGGTGCGCTTTGTCTTTGGTGTCGGACAGGACATTGGTTACGCTGGGCAGAGGAGCGGTATCTACAATGTAGACACGGCCATCGTCCCGGTCTTCGCGCTTCAGGCGTTTGTAGACGAACTTCTTGCGGATAGGTATGAGCTGCATTAGACGATCCATTCTTTAAATTTCTCACCAAGCACTTCGCTGGCGATGTTTATTTTGTTGCGCAAGGCCTTGACAATATGCTCGTCAACAGTCCCTGTTGTGATGAGGTCCACGTAGGTGACTTTCTTTGTCTGCCCGATACGGTGAGCACGATCCTCGGACTGCAGGCGCACCTCCAAGTCAAAGCTGTTGCTGTAATACACAACTAAATTGGCTGCGGTTAGGGTTAACCCGTAGCCTCCGGTGCGTGGATTGCCTACAAAGAAACGCAGATCGCTGTCTGGATCCTGAAACTGCTCAACAATCTCTTGGCGGCAGTCAGCTGCAGTGTCCCCGTAGTACGTTGCAACGCTGGTCATACCGTATTCCTTTGCCAGTGCAATGCGGATGTTCTCAATGTCACGTCGGTAGTTGGCCCAGATGATTACCTTGCCTTGGGTCTCCGCAACTGTTGCCAAAAGCTCATTTATGCGGTTGCTTGGGATGTCTATCTGCTGCCCATCATCCATTTTGACGTGGCCGCAAACAATCTGGTGCAGGCGCATCAGCTGCGTAAGCGCATTGTTGGTGGACATCAGGTTGCCATTGACTTCGGCAAGCGCCATCAGCTTCATTTGATCGTATGCTTTGCGCTGCTCTGCGGTGAGTTCTATCTCGCGCCGTGTGTAGACCTTGTCAGGCAGGTCCAAACACTCTTCCTTGGTCACGCGGAATGAGAAATCATTGAGCTTGTGCTGCAACTCATCCAGTCTGCGGTAGCCCACAATTTGCTTAAAGGTGTGCGTAGACATCTTGCGTTCAACAAGGATCGCGTACCGCGCTTGGAATGCGTAGTAGCTGTGCGCGTTCAAACAATCAGGGCTCAAGAATTCGCATTGCGAGTACAAATCAAGCGGGCTCTTTGTCACAGGCGAACCCGTTGCAATCCGCTTGTAGACTGCCTCCTTGCCCACCTTGACGATGTTCTTCGTGCGCTTTGCAGTTGGTGTTTTGATGGTTGTGCTTTCATCAATTGCCATGAAGGCTTTCGTCACGCGCAGGAACGTGCGTGCATGCGTCACACCCTTCTCTGTGCTGAATGCTTCGATGTTCATGATGAGGATGCGCAGGCTATCCACAGCGTTCATCATCTCATCCATCTCTTGGCGCTCTGCCTTGCGTGGAGACGGTGACCAGCACGCCATCTTGTGTGTGACATGGTCAGGCATATGCTTAGGTATCTCGGACTTGTACCAGTTACGGTACACGCCCTTAGGGGCAATGATCAGCATGGAGTTGATCTTGCCTTTGTCGTACAGCATGGCTGCGTTGTTGATGAGCATAAAGCTCTTGCCAGTGCCCATGTCCGCTAGTAACGCAACGTGTGGATCCTCCCAGAAGCGCTGTAAATACGCGGCTTGGTGGACAAACGGTTTGTTCTTAAACGGGTAATTTTCTAGAAACCAATCCATGACTTTCTTCCTTTCTTTTTAAAACCTGTTGACAGGCCGAGAAATTATTGTACACTACGTTCTTGTTTATAAGAAAGGATAACTTAACGTGCCAAATGTTTATGTAGTACAAGAGATGCCCAGCCACGACATTGCTTCCGCAATGAAGTTCGGTGAGTTAAAGGTGCTTCTGCCCTCTAACACGCAAATTGCTTTTTCAACGGCTCCCGCTGTTCGGACACTACGCCGCAAACTTAGGGATTTCACTGATGAAGATTATTTGCTTTTGACTGGAGATCCTGTTGCAATTGGGTTATGCTGTGCAATCGCGGCAGCTTACAACGGTGGTCGGTTCACGGCCCTGAAGTGGGACCGCCGCGAGAGGATGTATATTCCTATCAAACTAAACGTAACCGAGAATGGAGAAAGAGATGACTTCTAAAATACATGATATTTTTGAGCAGGACGCTGGTGCACTGCAGGTAAAGAACGAAGACTTGTCTTCCGTTGGCAAACTTGCTAAGCGAGCCAAGGAGCTAGACAACGAGATCAAAGAGCTTGACGTTGTCCTGTCCGAGCGTAAAGACCAACAGCGCAAGTTGTTGGAAGAAACAATTCCTGCCATGCTTGCTGAGCTGGGCATGACCTCATTCAAGATGGGCGATGGCTCACAGATCGATGTCAAGGCTTTCTACAGCGCCAGCATCAAGGAATCAAATCGTGCGGAAGCCTACGAGTGGCTGCGCACAAATGGTTTTGATGACATCATCAAGAACACAGTCAGCGTTCGTTTTGGTCGAGGTGAAGACCAATTGTGCGATGGCTTACTAGACCAATTGCGTGAGCAAAACTATCCAGTTGAGCAGGCGCAAAAGGTGGAACCCCAAACCCTAAAGGCTTGGGTCCGTGAAATGGTAGAGCGCGGAAGTGAGTTCCCTACCGATCTTTTTGGCGCATACGTAGGCCAAAAAGCAACAATCAAATCAGCTTAAAGGAAAATGAAAATGTCTAC
>TARA_R110000764_G_scaffold27478_1_pt1 | contig 11080 bp, 13 predicted proteins | sample TARA_R110000764 | Tara Oceans TARA_R110000764 (sample SAMEA4398111) | marine metagenome | biome: Polar Biome; feature: [SRF] surface water layer (ENVO:00010504); material: water (ENVO:00002006), including particulate matter (ENVO:01000060) such as... | depth 5 m | reverse complement strand
ACAGTAAATAAATCACGATACAGCAAAGTACGCTGACCAACACTAACGATGTCGTCAAAGGGTATCTTAGTAAAGTCATAATTACTCCATTTTAAATCTTCAGTCATACCATTTCTCATCTTGCATAGGATCTCCACTTTAAATCTTCAGTCATTGTAACCCTTATAAATATTGTATGAAATACATAATAAAAACTCCGGGACGAACAGGCAGTCATATTATAACATCTTACTTACATAATAATAACATAGATTGTAAGCATTGTCAAGAACTATGGATACCAAAAGATCCTTCTAACTGGGTATTTATTAACAATAAAAGGCGTAATTGGTGGGATATGGCTTGTAGCAGAGTTATAACAAGTTACACAAAAGAATATGGTCCGTATACTTCTCAAAACATAAAAGTAGAAACAGATATCGAATCTCTAATCGATAGTGCAGGATATGCTAAAAATTGGTATGACACTTTTGACATGCAAAGTAAACAATTTCAATGGCATAAAGTTGTGACAATATATTACGAAGATATGCTTGAAAATATTAATGTTCTTACTGCTATAGGAGAGTGGGATACTAATCTAGCACTAACACAAAAAATGTCAAGCCCGTATACATTCAAAGACACAATTGTTGATTATAATAAATTAAAATTACAGTTTTTAGAATGGCAGTATAACATAGGTCTACTAGATGAGTAGACTTATAGCTTTTGGATGTAGCTTTACAAGAGGCACTGCACTAGATGATGTTTGGGACTTTAAAAACAAATGTAGTATATTTCCCCAACCTAGTAAGTACGCATGGCCTCAATTATTAGCAGACAAGCTAGATATAGAATGTATTAACCTAGGCAAAGGTGGATACAGTAACAAAGCAATTTGGCATACTATTACTAACTTTGATTTCAACCCTAGTGATATTGTTTTTATACACTGGAGTTATTTAGATAGATATCATTACTATGAAAATAAAGAAACTGGACATATTATTGATCACAGAAGTAACACTGCTAGAGATAAAGCATTTTTTAAGTATCTGCATAGTGATTATGACATGTTAAATGATTTGTATATGCGTATTAATCATATTGATAGCTTATTGTATGGAAAAAAGCGTTATCATTTACAAATAGATCCTATTATTTCGCCTGCCTGGAATAAAACAGAAATATTAAATATACGCCTTGATGATTATAAAAACAAATATCCAAGGGCTAACGATAAGAGTCACCCAGGAGCGTTAGCTCATAAAGAGTTTGCTACTGCTTTACTGCAAAATTTAAAGAATTAACAATTCCGTTCGGTTTGTGTTCTCTGTGATCGCCTTTAACTTTTATACCTTTCCCGATACATAAGAAAAGAAATGGCTCGTACTTCCATCCTTCTGGCAATTCTTCAGATGTTTCTACATTAATTTGTTCAAATGCCTTAGGGTTATATGCTTTTAAACAGCAACTATTTAATCCCATTTCCTCTACTGTACAAATTGTGTTCCACATATTCATCCCAATTGCAATAAAAGTAGAATCTTTACTAGTCGGAAATTCATGTTGTTTCCAATGACGGGAAGACCCGTCTGTAGATACCGGTATACTATATGCCAATACTACTGGTGCTTCGAACTGGTGATTAAAACAAATGCCCTTTTTTCTCCATGTGGACATTGAATATGCAAGATAATTTTCTTCAAATTCGTCTTTTGTTTCTTGAGTACAATTAGCATAGGCGCTATGCATGTATGGATACATTGCATCTTTTACGTCTTGTGGTAACTGATCAACTCTATAATGAAAATTGTTTCCTAAGCTTGGCGTAATGCCGTTAGCAGCATCGAGTATCTTTTGAATTGTCGTAGTATCAACTTCTTCTTTAGAAAATTTACTATAACTTGATCTATTAATTGTTAAATTCTGTAAGAGAGTTTGAGTTGATTCATGCATAGACATTGTTATTCCTCTACTTGTTGATTATATTTATTATATTTATTATATTTATTATAAAGTGTTTCGACTACCTTTTCATGATACACATGATTATAATGCGACCCGCATCGTGCTATATATTTGTTATTGTTTGAGTCAGGAATAATATTATCTATATTAAATTCAATTACAGGACATATATCTTTCCATTGACTATACAGTGTTTCAGTAATACTGCTGTCTAAAAAATCAACATACTGAGCGTCTTTAAAATAATGTTCGTATCCTTTATCATTAGCATTAACTGTATTTAAAGTATCATCTTTAAAAGTAAACCATCGAGCAGGATAGGTATGTTGATAGAATACGCCTTTAGGAGTTATTCCTGCATTAATTAATTTAGCACTATTGACCATACTAAAATAGTTATTGCCGCCCGGAATGCCTAAGTTTACACAGCATGTGCTTAGTCGGTCTTGCATAAGTTTTGGAATTGTTTCATCAATTGCAACTCCTACTCCGTATATATGACTGCAACCTAAAAATATATAACTATTATTCCAGTCTATGTCAATCCATTCTTGTTCTCTATAACCTTGACTATTTAGTGTATATGTAAATTGCCTATGCGTTTGCTCAATATAAAAATCTGTATCATAGGCGCCTCGACGTGTCCATGTTGCTGGCCATCTGTCAGGCATATCGTTTTCGGTGTAGTTAACAGTTTTTGGATATCCTGATCTATGAAATCGTGTGTCAAGTAGTTTCATACTTTTCTAATTCCATTTCTTTAAAACTGTGTTGCCAACTTACATTACGAGCTGCATCAAGGTCATTTAAGTAATTCATAAAAGTTTTACCTTCAGTTTTCCATAAGTCTTTTTCTAACATATGATTAACATAAAAAGGCACTTTGTCGGAATATTCTCCAAAGTCATAATTATTAATGCGTTCTTCTACAATTTGTTTAGTTTCATATGGCAACACTTGTGCGCTCATGTGTACAGGCCATTCAACATGATTAGCAAATATAAATTTAATATTTGGAAAGTGTTTACGCATATAATCAAAAGTATCTACTAGATAAAACATACTGATATTACTACAGGTCCATTGCACGCCTATATCTAAATGTTTATTATCTTTAGCGTACTTCTCCATAAGTTCTAACTTTTTAACAAAACTGTCCCATTTAATAGGAAATCTAAAATATTCTCCTGGCTCTTGTATAGCATCTAAACTTAATCGAATAACAACTTCTTTAAAACTCATAAGTTGATCAAATATTTTATCTGTAAGTAATGTGCCGTTACTTACATATGTAAGTGTAATGTCCTTAGCAGTATCAGTAAATGCTATTTCTTTAATAAACTTGTTGTGTTGTTTATTAGCAAAAGGTTCTCCGCCCAAGAAGTTGAAGCGTTTTGTGTGTTGCAAATTTTCTTTAATATTGTCCCAGATAAAACTGTCTTGTTCGATCCATTTATTATCAATATTATAAAACTCTGTGTTAGGATACTTGTCTAACATAGCTTTGTCTTCATTCCATTTACTACTAGCACCAGTACCGCAATGAATGCACTTCAAATTACAAATAGTACCAACACGAATATCTATATTGCTAGGATAATAAGGCACACTACCGTCAGTGGCTGTTTGTTCTATAAGATGTGCATTAGTGTCGTAGTGATATTCATTTTCTTCTAAGCGTTTGCTGCTGCCATTAAGTTCTTCAACATACTTACAGCGTTTGCAATTTTCAGGCCATTCACCTTTTAAAAAGTCTTTGCGTATAGATTTAAAGTAGTCATTGTTCCATTCAGCTTCTATGCTAGTACCTTTTAATTTAACTCCTGCGCCTTTCACTGTAGCCTGGTCAGCATAGCCACAAGTGCGCGGCCTGCCAAATGTATTAGTACTAAAGTTAATCCAAGGAAGTATACAGGGTTTCATTTTATAACCTCTTTAACAAGATATTCAGCAAATAATTTATGAGCATCATAATGATAATGTCCGCCCGGGTATTGACCAATTTTATGCGTTTCGCACATCAGATGTAAACTAATATTGTTAGACTTGTAAACATCCAACGGCATTTGGTCAGACGTCTCGCAATAGATATCTATAGTATATGCAACTTCTTTAATTTCATCTACTACAAATTTATAAAACTTATTCATTATGAATGGACTAGGATAACGGTTATACTGTTGAGGACTTTTAATATCTGCTAATCGTGCATGGTCGCCGTTAGTACTTTCATATCTAAAAACCGGCGGTAATTCAAATAATATAATATCATCATTTTTAAACTTATGTTTATTTTTAAGAAACATTTTATAAGAATAATCTATACCTGTGCCGTTTTTTGCAAAGGTTTTTAATTCTGTATTTTTTAGTTTTGCAACAATACCCGGAAACGATAAATTAGGATTAGATGTATCAAACCCGTCCCATTTTTTTAAAAGCTTTTTTACTGTTTTTGCACTTTTACAATTGAAGTACTCGTAATAATCTTCAAAACCAAAACGATTATAAAACTTCCGTAAATCATCTTGTGTGAATCCTGATTTGATTTCATGTCCGGTGCTATGCGAAGAACCAAAGGACCAAACTGTCATACTAGCCGTCCAAACGCATATGATCTTTCTAAACAAAACCAACATTTACCACAATGACTATATTCTTGATAGCCGTCTACAATATCGAGTTTTATTTTTTGTGTTTGTCTAGCTTCTTCACAACTATATGTTAACGGCAATAATTCATTTGTAACACCCATTGTTTTATATAATGCAGCAGTACCATCTCGTTTATCTTTTTGTACAAACGGTAAAACACCTAAATACGGTTCATTATGATTCTGATTAAGCGATCGACCATATCCTATTGTTTGTTTTGTTGAATTATTATTCCTGTCTGGATCTGCACCTTCTTTGCATAAGTTATACGCTTCCCAATATGATTCCATCTTCATTCCTTTATTATTCCAAGCTTTTGCCATATTGCGCCTTGCTGGATTTTGTGTCAATCCACCATAATAAACATTAATCTGTTTAGTGTTTATTAATTTTGACAAATTTATTTCTTGGGCTACTTCATAATCCGGAACTGTCCACGGAAGTGACAGATAATTTATTAAATGTTCTTTTGGCCGTATACCTGTTTTTTCTGCTGTATAGTCTATAACTTTTTTAGCATAGTGACTATACCAATCTTTAGTTTCTACATCTAACGTTACAACATATAACGGCACATTAATGCCAAGTTCTTGCATTTCTTTACATAAGGTATAATATATAATACTACTATCTGCACCTCCGGAAAGTTTTACAGCTAATCCAGTTACTGGTTCGTCAAAGTTTTTGGTATAAGCTTCTGAAATATATGTTTTCGGTTCCCAAAATACCTTATCATATTTACTCATGCATTTCTCCTGTTCATAATAATACTTATCTGCATATATAACATATAAGTATAGATATGAGAGACAATGTTAATAGAGAATATACCAAAGAATGGCTACAAAAAGATAGACCGCAGCCTATGTATAGTAGTGATATAAACAAATTTTATGATAACTTTTATCAACATAATCCTGTACATACGCCAGACTTAGATCAACAGTTTAAGGATACATTTGTACAATGGTTAAACAATCACAAGTACAGTACGTTTAGTGGACTAGAGGCGTTTACTCGGCTTGATATTATAAACGGTTGTACACAATACATAGATGATTTATATCAACGCTGTGGCACGTTACAAACATTCAAAGATGATTATAAGTATCACTGGCGTCTCAATAATAACATAGAGTATGCTACAGTAGATACTCTTGATCCTAATAAAGAATTACTTATAGCAATGCCGTTTCCGTTCTATGGTGACGTACATCCTGATATGACGCAAATACTAGATCGTTGTATTGAGCTTAACATACCAGTACACATTGACGGAGCATGGCTTAGTTGTATAAGAGACATAGAATTTAACTTTGATCATCCCGCTATAAAAACTGTAGGTATTAGTTTAAGTAAAGGAGGAATGGGCGGCAATCGTATTGGACTGCGCTTTGCTCGTAACACCCCTGAAGGCGCAGTAACTATAATGAATGACTTTAACATGAATAGTCAAGCAACGGTTAGTATGGGTATTAAGTTTATGGAAGATCTTGGTCCAGAATACTTTTGGTCCAAGTACGAAAAAGATTATGCTAAAGTTTGTACAGATTTTAATTTACAGCCCACTAAAGCGATACATTTAGCTAACCAAAACGGAAGACCTGTTGGTATTAGACCCTTACTAAGATACTTACGTAAATAGTCTCGGAATTATTCGTTCTCTATTTATTTGCTTAGAATAATTAATTATAGATCCATTATGAAGAGTATATGTATGCTGTTTGTGAGAATCCGGTTCTTCTTGGCCTTTGCCAATACAAAGTGCTAGGAAAGGCTGCGACACTCGGCCGTTAATGCCAAATCTATCTTGAATACAATTTTGAATTTGTTTTGCTTGTTTTTTATTAGGTTCTTCTGTACATCCAATAAAACTAAAGTCATATCCATGATTCAATGTTTCTCTTAACATTGCTCCTGCAATTAAAAATGCATGTCGTTGGTCAAAAGGCTGTCCCTTATCCGAACAAACAAAGTAAACAAGAGGTGCAGTAATAGGTGCAAGTTCGTTATATCCAGATCGATGATTTTTAAATACTGACCAAGATAAGGTTTCTTTTATAATTAAATCTTCTTGGGTACATTTAAAAAATCGTGCATACGTTGTTTGTCCACGCTGAATGGGGCATGTGTTTATAATATTATCTAAAGAGCTTTCTAATTTCGCAGGTACTGGAGTATCTGTGTAAAATCTATAATTCTTTCTGTTTTTCCACATATCTTTTTTCATATATATATTTATATTATTATTTGTTTAAAAATAGGATCAAGGTCATAAATGCTAGTACCTCGAATTTTATCTAAAAATGTAGTGCGTTTTTTAAACAATATAGCTTGTTTAACATTATAAGGATATCTTTTAAAATGTTTTATCGCTAAATCAGCCGTAGGATGATTTAATTTTTCTAGATATTTAATTTTATCTGCTTTAATATGATCCGGAATGCAATCTAGTTTTCCTGCTACTCCATACATCGGAGTCATATTAATAGTATCTGTAGGAAATTGTAAAAAATATTCTATCCAGTCTTCTATAATTGCAAAACTAGTTGTTTGTACAACCATTTGAATACTATAATCTTCTGCAATATCAATTATCTTTGGAATATTGTTTTCTACTTTGCGCCATTCTGCCCCTGTGCGAATATATTCGTATGCTTTACCCGCTGCATCTATACTTAGATTTACATGTATCTCTTTAAACTGTTCTGCACGGCTCATCCAAGGTCTGTTTATACTAGTACAATTAGTAGTATAATTCAACTTAGTAGTTTCATTCATATTATTTTTTATTAAGTAATCTAATATAGGAAAAACTTTTTTATTAACTGTAGGTTCACCGCCTAATATAGCAATTTCTTTTAAATTAGATAAATCAAAATCTAATATATCCCCCGTATCTCTTATCTGAAGAGGACTGTTAATTCCGGTATTAAAATGTAACTTAGTTGCTTTTTCTTGCACTTTTGGTTGAAGATATTCTTCTTCAATTAAACTAGAACTTCCGGGTCCGCACATTCTACATTTTAAGTTACATAGATTGTCTGGGCGATAATCTAACTTGCCTAATTGTCCTACAGTGTATCTACCGCTTTCAACATACCTATTAATATAGTTACGAGTTGAGTTCTCACCAAGCGATTCAGTTTCAATGCACTCTATACAATTTTTTGAAATTATATCTGTATCATGGGTTTCCATAGCAGTTTTAAAAATAGACAAGTATTCACTATCTGCATATTCCTTTATACTTCCTTCAAAGGGATCACCTTTCCATTCACAGCAAGGTGTTATTCCGTTTGTGCCTTGATACTGTGCTGTAGTCCAGGCTGCATAACAAAAAGGTTTAGATGTCTTCATATCGCCATCCTACAATATTCCATGTATCACAATTTCGATAAGTATCTGTCATTTTTACATGCGATTGTAACATATTTTTATGACTAGGATTATTAGCATTTTCAATCATAGTATATAATTCTGTTATTTGCTCTTGTTCTTGATCCGAATACTTAGTTAAATCAATTTCTTTTATACAGGTTGCTACTTGATGTCTTACATCAACAGGAGTATTATCTAACTTGTACCAAGGTGCTCCGTTGAGCCAACTAAATCCAACTTTAAATCTATCTTGGAATTCTGTATACTCCTTAAAAAAATTGATACTATCAGCTAAGTTAAGTATGTTTAAATTATGTGGCACAATAGCAAACTCACAAGTTATCCACGGATATTTTTTTAGTATATCAATTTTTTCTAATGTGTCATTCCATTTTAGTGGCCAACGTAGATATTCGTAAAAATCTTTTCCGCTGCCGTCAATACTGTAATTAATGTGTAAGTGATCAAATACTTCTAATTTTTGTATTTGTTCTTCTGTAAAACTGCCATTAGTAGTAATATTAAGTCCAGGAAGTTCTTTACCGCTTGCTATTAATGAATCAATCATTCTATCAAAATGTACGTTAATAAATGGCTCGCCGCCTGATATTTCTAACTTACGAATAGTGTCAGCCCTGTCAACAATATCATTAACAATATTTCTATACCATGTCTTTGTTTTAGTCCAGTCATGCTTTTTAGTTACAAGTTTATATAGATCTGGATCTTCTATACTATTAGTCATAGCTTTATATTGTTTTTCAATTAAGCTACTTCGACTAGCATTGCATATTCTACAAGCAGTATTACATTGATTGCCAAAAGTAATCATTATATGTTCAGTACCCTTATTGGCCTTACCTTCGTAATATGCATTACGTTTTTGGCGCATACTTTTTGCACCATTGTTTTCTTGTCGCCAACAAAAGTCGCAGCCGCTAACACGTTTGCCGTTGTCTAATTTATTTTTTAAATCAGCTAACCAGTCACTAGAAAGATACTCGTCGAAACTTTCTACGTCAGGACGTTCTCCTACATACTGACAACAAGGTCCTAAATTACCTACACTATCAAAATGTATTTGTTTGTAGGGTTCTGAACAGCCTACATTGCTGCTTGTTCTTTGCGCCATTCCTCTTTTAAATCCTCGTCTAGTTCTTTATAGAACATCATAAGAAGTCCCATTTTACTATTCCACATTTTTTTGTTTTTGTCTTTAGAACCTTCGTTTGTAGCATGTAACTGCACAGCATCAAATACCATAGGTGAACCTAGGGTCCAATCAAACACATTCTCTGCACTTAACCCTTGCACTCTCCGATAGGGAGTATTTAGATATTTACTATGAAAGTCTTTATCAAACGGTATTGCATTGTTCTCTCTCGGAATCTCGGCACCATCCCTGTCATAGAATTGTATGTCGGTGTAATCTGTAACTATTTCATATATACTTGCAATACCCGGAGTTTGATTGCCTCCGTTATATACTTTGGCCCAACCTATATCACGCTGTTCAAAGAAAACAATCTGGCCGCCGTCTTGTTCATCGTCATTTGTACCAATCCACAATGGCAGTATAAAGTTTTTCCATGTTGTGAATACACGCTGCTCGTCATTTAAAGGAACACTTTCTAACATTCCTCTATAACCTTTTTCACGCATTGCATCCATATGCAATCCGTATTGCTGAGGTGTTATAAAATAATTTCCGCCAATGGCACATGTATCAGCAGCAACTTCACCTACACATTCTAGTATTTTATCTTTGTATCTATCGTAGACTTTGGTCATGTCTGTATCAATAATTACTGTTCCGTTTTTATTAAGTCTAGGAACACTATCATCTGTGAAGGCATTTTTCCATACCCAGTCAAGTTCTTCTTTTGAAAATATATTGTCTAAGCATTTAGCTTCACTGCTATGTCTCCTTACATTTTCAATTGCAATTGGGTGATCCATTGGTAGTAAATAAAACCCTGGTTCGTCATGTTTCATTATCTTTAACCTTTCTTAAAATTTCTTTATTTACTACAAACTTGTGCAGGGCAGGAAGTGCCTCTTTTAAATGTAATCCAGTTACCTTATCTATATTTAAAGAAAAATCTATAAACTTGTCAAACATTTGGTTCTGTTCAATACTTGCATAATATTTTTGGTTGTAGTCATCTTTTATTTGCTCTAAATATTCTTCAGGTAATACATGCACACTGAGAAACTCAGGTACAACTAGCAGGCTACTATAATGATCAAATCCTAGACTCTTAGCATATTGTTTAACATTTTTCATATCATGTAAATTATACGCTTGTACTGTGCTGTATATAGCTAAATTAATATTTGTATTAGCAGCATATGCCGCCCATTGCTTAGTAACCTTATCAATTGTATTCCATGTTTTGCCGTGTCTTATATAATCATTTACAATACCTATACCGTCAATGCTAAGTTCTATTGTTACTTTTTTAAACTTCTCTAATGTAGGTAACCACTTTTCTGGAAACAATGTACAGTTAGTATTACATTCTAATTCAATATGTTCAATTACATTATGATATTCCAAATATTCAAATAGTTGCCTGGTTTCAGGTGTAATAAATGGTTCACCGCCAAGGTATTTAATTTTCTTTAATTTATGTAAGTTAACATCAGCAAATATACTAGGTACATCAATCTTAGGTTGCACAACAGTATGATGGAACTGTTTAAGATTTGAATTTTGTTCTACTAATTTATTCCACAATGTACTATATGTAGGCGCACACATTTTACACGCTAAGTTGCATTTATTACTTAAACTAAGTTCAATATATTCTAAATCTGTTGTGCCAGAAAACTCTTTGTTAAGGACCTGGCGTAAACTAGTGTGTCCGCGGTCTTCTTCTTTCATGCATTTTTTACACCCTTCGTCCCATCCAGTATCCATGTTGTTGACAACGCCTTGGTAGAACTCGCTTTGTTTATAATCTGTGAAACTAGTTTTTGTTATATCAACATGTGGAAAATTATTAAAGCGGCAACAAGGACGCCAACTGCCTGCTACAGTTATGCACATATGATTGTTAAAGGCATTACATTTTGGCATTTATTATCTCTTT
>TARA_R110000764_G_C11028308_1_pt1 | contig 11088 bp, 9 predicted proteins | sample TARA_R110000764 | Tara Oceans TARA_R110000764 (sample SAMEA4398111) | marine metagenome | biome: Polar Biome; feature: [SRF] surface water layer (ENVO:00010504); material: water (ENVO:00002006), including particulate matter (ENVO:01000060) such as... | depth 5 m | reverse complement strand
CAATGATCAACGAACACTTTTTTTATTAACTTGTGCAACAGGCACATCGGATATAGCGAATTTGTGTTAATGGCTACCTTAGCTTGTGCGAGCAAGCTCGCAACGCTACTCGCCATATCCGCGTGGCGTTCAAATAAACGATGTGATTCAGGTCATTGTTTTTTCTAAGCTCCGAAAATACTTTTATCAAATAATGACGATAAAATGCCTCGGAGATTTTTTAAATACATGGCTTTAGCTTTAATAGTTATACTCACCTTTTCCAATTGTAGTGGCGATGACTCATTTGAATTTTCCCCGGACCCTACATGTGGCCGAAATATCAACTTCATTGTTGAAGTAATACCCGAAGGAGCTGGAATTGTCAATAGATCGGAATATGTCAATTCATTTGGGCTAAACGGGTTAATGCCCTTTCAGGTTATCGAATACTTTGCCATTCCTGCAGATGGGTATCAGTTCATAAAATGGGACTTGGCTCCAATAGCGGATAGGGAGGAAAATCCCATTTCCTTGATTCCATGTGATATAAATCCTGTTTATACCACTGTCAGAATTAAGGCCATTTTTGAATTAAGAGAAGAATAGTGGATACCCTTCCTGTAGTTGTGAAAATAATTTGGGAAAGGTATCGTCAATTCCAAAATTACAAAAACTCAATTCTCTTCTTTAGGATGTATGATACAAAGAGTCAAAGTTCGAATAAACGATAAACTTATTTCAAGCGGTTGGTTTTAATGCTTGCCAATATCCGCATAGTCGATAAGCTCCAGCCCATCAGTACAAAAGACTAAGTGAGATTCAAAAACAGGACATCGCCTCTTGGGTTATTTCCAGACCGGGAAGCGTCGACGGTAGCGTCCGAAACCCTATGTGGGGACTAAAACCAAATCATGCATCCACAGGTTGATCTTTTTCTTTTACGATTTTTTCCTGAATGTTTCCTGGAACGGGCTCAAATGCCGAAAAGGTAGCATTGAATGTGGCTTTACCTTGGGTGAGCGACCTTAGCTCGGTAGAATACCCGTAAAGTTCTGCTTCAGGCACGGTACACCGGAGAATCTGATACTGATCGGCACTTTCAATTCCCAAAATAACTGCCCGACGCGATTGCAGATCGGTCATGACCTGCCCAACAGCATCTTCCGGAACTTTTACGTTGAGGTTTCGGATAGGCTCCAGAAGTTTGGGCCTTGCATTCAAAAAGGCGGACTTGAAAGCGTGGGCTCCTGCAATCTTGAAAGCAATGTCATTGGAATCGACCGGATGCATCTTGCCATCGTAGACCATGACGCGAACGTCACGGATATAGGATTTGGTCAAAGGACCGGATTCCATCACTTCCAAAATTCCCTTTTTTATCGAAGGCAAAAACCGCAGATCGATAACGCCGCCAACGATACAGTTATAAAAGATCAATTTACCGCCCCAGGGCAGTTCTACCTCTTCTTTGCCGCGTATAGAAAAGCCTTCGGGCTCGGCCATATCCTGGTACCAGGGTTCTATCTTCAAATGTACCTGCGCAAACTGACCGGCCCCGCCCGATTGTTTCTTATGGCGATAGCTAGTCGTAGCAGGTCGGGTTATGGTTTCGCGGTATGCAATACGAGGCTTTGTAAAATCGGCCTTGACTCCATACCCGTTTTCCAAGGACCATTTGATAACGGATAGTTGTAATTCGCCTTGACAGGCCAATATCTGCTGTTTTAATTCATGGGAATAGGAAACAATGACCGTGGGATCTTCGCTGTGCATTTTTTTAAGGGCTTCCATCATTTTTTCCTCATCACGCTTCTCAACAGCGGCCACCGCCCTCCGCACACGGGCCTCAGGGTATTTAATGGGCTTGATGGTTACCTGATGCCCTTCGGTGTGTAAAGTATCGTTGGTTTGGGTATATTTGAGTTTGAGTGAAGCGCCGATATCACCTACGTTCAATTTAGAAACGGGCCGGCGTTCCTTGCCGTCCATGATAAACAATTGATTCATTGTCTCCGTTTCACCGTTCTGGGCATTGACCAGCTTGTCGTTTGCCTTGAGTTCTCCGGATTTTACTTTAAAAAACGTAATCTGGCCCACATTTGGCAAAAACTCCGTTTTAAATACGAAAAGCACTGTAGGTTCCGTAGGCAATGGTTTTACGGTTTTACCCTCTACGCTCTGCTCCGGTTTTAGATCGGCCGCAGCCGGGGCCACATTATCGATAAAGCCCATAAGTCGGCCGCTACCCATATCTTGAAGAGCCGAAACACAGAAAACGGGAAAGAGTTCATGGTTGAGCATGCCTTGTTTAATGCCTTTTCGCAGTTCTTCTTCGCTCAACGTTCCCTTCTCCACAAAGAGTTCCAATAAGTCTATGTCGTTTTCGGCGGCCTTTTCGACCAACTCGTTGTGCAATTGGTTTGCCAGTTCTTTTTGGTCATCCGGGATGGGCAATTTTTCGGGTTTCCCGCCGTCGGGACCAAATTTATAAAGCTTCATCTTAAGTACATCTACGATGCACTGCGCCCCATCGATGACCAAGGGATATTGAATTTTTACGGCATTGGATCCCACAACGGAACGGATTCCTTTAAAACTATCGTCAAAGTTTGCATTGGGGTGATCGATCTGATTGATGACAAAGAGGGTAGGTTTGTTGTAGCGATCAATATAGTTCCAAATGATCTCTGTGCCTATCTCCACACCATACCGGCCATTGATAACTGTCACGATAGAATCGGCCACGCGAATGGAAGAAAGGATCTCTCCCATAAAATCGTCAAGTCCGGGGGTGTCGATAATGTTGATCTTGTAGTTGCGCCACTCAGTATGCAGCGGTGTGGCAAGGACCGAAGTCCCGCGCTCATGTTCAATATCATGGTGATCTGATACGGTATTCTTGTTCTCAACCGTTCCGCGTCGGTTGATCAGGCCAGCCTCGAACAACATTGTTTCGGCGAGCGTGGTCTTACCGCTTCCATGGGCACCTACAAATACCACATTTTTGATATGCTTGTCATCGTAAACTTTCATGATTGTTATTTGTTTTTTCAGTTCGTATCGTTAAAAATAAAGCTGCGGATTAAAAAAAAACATGACTTTTATCCACATTTGCCAATAAAAAAAGAGGCCGGGTGAACAAAGTAGATATTAATTGCCATGAAAATATAGCTCCAGTAGTTATCTGTAGACATGCACCCAAAGAGCTTTGGCCTGAAATAATGAAGCTAATTGATAAAGAGTTTCCTGAAAAAACGAATAGGTCAAGGTGACTATAGTTTTATAGATAACCATATTAAAGGCAGACCATTGGATTGGAACCAAATAATGAAGGTGATTTGAAGATGCTGAAAATAAAGTATGATTTAGTCTTTCAACATCTTAGATTGATTATTTTTTAAAAGTTCAAATAATCTATTTGCAATGGTTCCCAATGTCCGCCCCTTCCAAGTAAAGACAAAATCTGGTTGTGACTAAAGTCAATACATAATATTTTATTTAACTTCACTATTCAGGCTGATGAAAAAATTGATTTTATGATTAAAAATATTTTAGTTTTAGTTCTGACATCAATATATATTTCATCATTTGGTCAAAATATACCCATAGAGTTTTTGACCAATCAATCCCAAATAGACTCCTTATTAAAAATCCCGGCATATGATGATGCGCTTCTGCTGGCATTGCAAAATTTGAAAATCGCAAAAAAAACGTCCTCCTATGTACTCTTGGGCAAAGCGCAAGGTGAGGTAGCCAACCTATACTTTCATAAAGGCAATTACGATTCAACACAAAGCTATGCCAAAAAGGCCGTTGCTTTGGGAATGGAGAACAATTTACCCGAAGTGACCACCAGAGCCTTACTTTCTATTGGTAACATACATTACTCAAAGTTTGAAGACGTAGATGCAATAGCCACCTACCAGCAAATAGACTCTATTGCCGAATTCTCAGGAGAAAAGAACCCATATGTTGTCAAAGCGTTGTTCAATCTGGGCAAAGTACTCTTAAGGACCTACAGTGTACAAGACACATCGTATATAGGAAAGTCCGAAGGTTATTTTAGAAGTGCATTAAAAATGGCTTCCGAAATAAATGATAGCAACCAGGAGCACTACGGTTATATTATGCTGGGAAATATTTTTGGGCAAAGAAAGGAATATCAAAAGGCCAAACCTTATTTTAAAAAAAGTCTAGCCTATTTTAAAAACAACGGTTCCATTGAAAACGTAGCTAACATTTATTGGTCTTTGGGTATTATAGAGACGGACCTAAAAAATTATGATCAAGCCGATGCCTATTATAAAAAAAGACTTACCCTTCTCACCGGCACAGGAGACCCGCATCAAATTGCAAATGCCAATAGGGTCTACGCAGGGTTTCTTCAAAGAATTAACAGCTATAAAGAGGCCATCCCATATTTGGAAGAGGCGTATGACTATTTTGAACAGTCCGATGCCGGTTCTAGCGGTATTTTGCTAGGAGTCACCAAAAGCCTTGCAGAATCTTACGGAAGAACCGGAGACTTTGAGCAAGCAGTCAAATTCTACAGACTATCATTGGTTCACCAAGATTCTCTGGAGGTCCGCAAGCAGAAAAGTCTTGCATTGGACCTGGAAGCCAAATATCAAACACAAAAAAGGGAGCAAGAAATTGCGCTATTAAAATCACAAAATGAACTTGCCGAACAGCAAAAAAGGAACCAGCGCAATCTTTTTTTGGGAGGACTAGGTTTAACATCTTTAGCAGGATTGTTTCTCTTTGTGCTTTATCGTAACCATCAAAAAACGAACAAAAAATTAAGAGAGCTGGATGTGGCCAAATCAAATTTCTTTGCCAATATATCCCATGAGCTGCGCACACCTTTGTCTTTGATACAGGGCCCGGTAGAACAGCAACTGGAGCGTGCAGGACTAAGCCAAGAAGATAGACGGAACCTGACCATTGCCAAAAAGAACACCCAACAGCTCGCCACTTTGGTCGACCAGTTGCTGGACCTATCTAAACTTAAGTCAGGTTTTTACAAACTGAATGTCAGCAAAGCATTATTGTCTACTTTTTTGAAATCCCAGGCAGAGTCGTTTCTGTTCAGCGCCCAAAAAAAGTCCCAACGACTCCAAATTAAAATCTCCATAGATGAAAATCATTATTGGTTTGATACTGATATACTTCAGAAAGTTGTTGGTAATCTTATGGGCAATGCACTAAAATACAGTCCACAAAATGCCCAGATAAATTTTGAGGCGGAAATAGCACAGGGCAACCTCTCATTATCAGTAAAAAATACAGGTGTCTCACTAACAAAGAAAGAATTGAAGGAAATATTCAACCGGTTTCACCAAATTCACAGCAATAAAAGAGGCACAGGTATTGGACTGGCACTCACCAAAGAACTTGTCGAGTTGCACAAAGGGAACATTGAGGCCGAAAGCAGTGCCAATAGTGTTTCTTTTCATATAGAGATCCCAATTCTTGAGACCCAATACTCAAGCGAAGAAAAGAGGAAGGATTCTATACCAAAACCTTTGGAGGAAGCCTATCAAGAAAATATGGATACCGTTGAAGATGAAAGTAAAGCATCGATCATAGAAAGCAATGAGAGTCGGGACATTATATTGATTGTGGATGATAATGAAGATTTACGCTCCTATGTTTCCTCTATTTTTGATACTGAATTCAATATTGTTACGGCCGCTAATGGAAGCATAGGTTTTCAAAAAGCGCTGAAGCATGTACCCGATCTTATAATAACCGATCTGATGATGCCCGAGGAGGGCGGACTGAAATTGACCGAAAATTGTAAGACCAATGACACTACGTCCCACATTCCCATTCTAATGCTCACCGCCAAGGCCGGTGATGAGAATAGACTGGCAGGATTGGAAACAGGTGCCGATGCCTACCTGACCAAACCGTTCAACAACAAAATTTTAAAACAGACTGTAAAAAACTTATTGGAAAGTCGTAGAAAACTACAAGAGCGTTTTAGTCAAGAGGTCATTTTAACCCCAAAGGATATCTCCATCAGTTCTTATGATGAACGCTTCCTAGCATCTCTTCAAAATGTTTTGGACAATCATTTGGTGGCGTCAGACTTTAATTCAAAAGATTTTGCAAAAGCTTTGGGTATGAGCAGAATGCAACTGCACCGAAAGTTAAAAGCGCTCACGGGACAGACCACTACGGAATTTATTCGCGGCCAAAGGTTAAAATTGGCAGCTTCGCTACTACAAAAAAGTGATGTCAATATCTCTGAAATTGGCTATCAGGTCGGCTTTAACGATCATTCCTACTTTACAAAGTGTTTTAGGGAAACTTATGGAACCTCCCCCTCTGAATTCAGTAAAAACCAATCTTCTTAAGTCCTTTTCGGGCAAAGGTTTTCGTGCCCTGTTACATATTTCATAGGCTTTGATACATAATTCATAGCCCCTCCCCCCTCACACCATTATGTTTGCTCCAGAGTTGAATGATTAACACACAATAAATTCATTCAACCTTACCGATTGACTAACACAAAACACTTCATATCACCATGAAGAAAAAGAGGTATGAAGGCATACTTGATGAAGTTCCCCGATATGAGATCTATTTGAACGTGAACAAATTGGAAAAGGGAAAATACAAGCTAAAGATCATTAATAAAAATAACGTCATCAAAAGCACACATTTCTCTAAAGAATAGTCCAAGGAGGAAATAAAAATCAATAATGCAAACAAAAATTTTAACTCACCATCATTATGAAAGCAACAGTAAAAATGGCATTAATTACAATGTTAATGGGACTATGTGCGCTACATGCCCAAAAGCTGCCCAAGAAAACAAGTATTGACATTTCAAAGACCCAAAAAATAGACTTAAGCACCAAGACCATTGCCAAGCCCCAAAGAATAGAAGTTAAGAAATTTCAAGGCCTTAACGCAGAGCAAATTGCCAAACTTCCAGCAACGACCTATGATCGATCAGCCCTTTTGAAACTTAAATTCAACAAATCTTGGGAAATCAAACCTGGACGAATGACGGACAAGGATATGAAGGTAGTGTCATATTTTGGAAAATTTGAGCAGTCCCCCAGATACATCAGTGTGTATCCAGAAAACAAATATTATCCGCGAGTAAACAATGGAGCACCAGGGTTTCTTCCGGAAATGAGGTTTCTGGTTTTGCAATTCAATCCAGAGGCCGGACAAAGATACCGGATGATTATCAAACTTAAACCTGGGGAATACGGAAACAAAAAAGTGATGACCAATGTTACGGGAAAATATAATGAAACCTGGTTCATCAATAACCAATACGACGAAATCATGTTCGATTTTATTGGCGATAGCCGAGAAATAAAGATAAGCCCAATTATCGCAGGGGCAGAAAGCTATTATAGCAAATATGAACCATTGGAGATAGCGAAGATCAAAGTTGATAGAATTGATGAACAGTCCAAGCTAGAGGACTGAACTGGAAGTCAAACCATTAAAAGTCAGTGCATTAAAATAAACATTATAACAAAATCATGAAAGTATTAAACATTATTATTGCTTTTTTGGGCGTGTTGCTAATATCTGCTTGTGGCAATACAGGAAAAAAGGAAAAATTAACCACAGGGAGTTCGGGGACAGGTGTAAAATTGGAAGCCCCTAGTACAATGGATTTGGAGCAAAATGGGGATTATACCGATCTATATGCTCCAAGCGTAGATTGCAAACTTACTACCTCCCAATTGGCCGAGGCGTTGGGATACAGCAATGATCAAGTGGAAGAACAGAGTAACTATCAGGGAAGTTGTTGGTACAAAGTAACCCATCCAGGCAATTTTACGGTCAATTATGGAATAAGCCTTGAAAAATGGGGGGACAAAAACATTGTTGAAGACCAAATAAAAAGTGGACTGAAGAATGAGATGATTGATGTCAGCATAAGTGAATCCGGTGATACCTATCTAAAAAGACATCCGGTGCAGGGTTTTCTGCTATTATTAAATACCAACCATGGAAACCCTATAAAAATCAGTTACACTTACTTAAACACAAGTGGTCCCAAACTGACGGATTCCCAAAGGGAAGAACAGAAACAAAATACTTATAAAATTGCCAACTATCTTATTAATCACTATCAAAATTAAATTAAGATGAAACCATTGCAAAACATCTTGTTGTTTGGCCTCTTGTTTATTGGAGCATTTCAGGGATATGCCCAACCTTTCACCTTGGACAAAGCGATTCAACCCGTGGAACTAAAACTGCTGGCAGACACTAGAACAGGGCACGAAGGAGAATTAGGTGTTGTTTATTTCAATCGCCTTACAGATTCCACAATGTACCACTATGTCACTGGGCACGACCTCTACAATTTTGTTGATGTTTTGGTAACCAGTATAGATGGCACTCCATTAAAAGTTAGTTTGGCAAAAGATAACTGGGAGGATGTGCAGGCCGAACAAAATACGGCCAATGCACAAGATGGGATGGTAGACTTTAAAATACGCACCTGGGGAAGTTTTGGAATAAAAGTGGAAACCGGCCAACCCAACAATTCACTATATACTATTACTGTATTGGCCAGCCCCGAAAAGAAAACGTATTTGGGAAGTGCCTTTAGAACAATAAATGAAGATGAAATGACATCGAGCGGTAAGGCCTCACCCATTGAAGCTGTTGAGACGAGCAGTGATGGAGGGAAGACCAACAATTACCTATTGTACATTCTCCTTGGCGTTGCCTTATTGGTCATTGGTGTTTTGGCGGGAAAGCTCATGGGACGGAAAGGAAAGGGCACCACAGTGATTTTAGTGTTTTTGTCGTTATTGCCTTTGGGTAGTTTTGCACAGGAGAGAGGTGCTGTATTGACCATGGAAGAATTTGAAAATTGGAAGGAGCAGCAGAATTCAAAACATGAAATGGTCATGAGTCAATTGGAGGCATTGGAAAGCGAACGAAAAGCTGTAGATGAAGTAGTGGGTAATTTAGACAAGACAATCTCAACTATTAGGAAACAATGGGACAACGTAAAGTTGCTCTATAATACCTACAATAACGGGCTGGGCAAATGTATCAGTTCAGCTCCACCGGCCCAAGCCCCTTCCATCCCTTCCATTTGCACCGATTTGTATTTTGACGATAATGGCGAAATTTCCGAGGAAGAAGACCAAGGATGCACCCAATGTTTTTTTGAAGCCCGGAAAAAATTTAACAATATGCGATACCAGTTTGAAAAGCTCGCCACTATCTATAAATGCACCAAAAATTTTTCCAACGCTGCAATTTCTTTTGGAGATGATGTATCTGGTTTTACACCAAGTGGCGCAGGTGGGCTGGCCTGGCAAACGCAACGAAGAAATATCGAAAAGTCCGTAACGGACCTTGAACAGGCTTATGATAGTAAATATGCCGAATTTCTTCAAAGTCTGGCCGATGCCATGATGGAACTCAATATTTGTGAGGCCAAGTATGGGGTTGAGGACTGGTACGACCGTTTTGGCTATATGTATTTTGAATTTATGAAAGAGAAGTATCAAAGAAAAGACTAATGGAAGTAAACAAAATAAAGTTCATCTTATTCATGTCCATAAGTTTGGGAATATGGGTCGGCTGCAAATCCGTTAGTCCTGTAGCGACCTCCACCAATTATGGCATAATTGGATCTTGGGAAGGGTGTGACGGACGCGTAGTTACCTTTTCCGCAGATGAAAATGGAAAAATAACAGGACGTTACACAAAGCTCGGGGGGCTCGGAAGATATAAATTCACTTTGAACGAGGTAGGTTTCCATCTATCCCAGGAAAGCCCTGGTGTCTATGTCGGACAAGTAAAATGGAAAAATACCAATGGCAAGGAAACATGGCGAGATGAAACCATTGTAGTGGAAAATAATATGCTAAAAACGTCAAGTTCCGACGATTGTAGTAAAGAATTGGCCAAAGTTGAATAATTATTAGGCTTTCAAATTTTATAACAATAATCATTCTGACTCTGATTTATCCTTCAGAGCAAAGAAAATGATAGTCATTTCATAAATAGTGCGGTTTATCATCCCTTTTTTTTTAAAAACCTCATCTTTAGATTATACCATGGCCCAATTAGGGATTTATTGAGAATTCCTTTATTTATAAAAGTTCACGATTTGTCAACAAAAAATGTGAACCTGCTCAGGATATTGACAGATCCTGAGTCGATGGACAAAGGTTCTGAACTCAATCAAGGCACTTTTTAGAAAACCGATTGACTTAAGTTTATCGGTTTTTTTCTTCTCTTCAACATTCTTGTTCATATGACCTAGATCATTTGATTTTCAGCAGACTCCCACGACCTTAGTATGATAATAAAAGGGGTTTGCCATGAAAAAAATAACAACATTGATTGCTGCTTTTATTTATATAGGCCTAAGCGCCCAACTTCCTGACAATTTGGATTATGTTAGCCCATTCCATGAAGGATTCGCAGCAATACAGAAAGAAAACAAATGGGCTTTTATGGATGATACCGGAAACATCGCCATTGACTATAGGGATGATTTTTATTGGAATACGGATGCCAAAGCATCTTACAATGATATTAGAGTCATAACCTATCCTCAATTCTCCAGTGGAAGATGTGTAGTTCAAAAAATAGTGGACGGTATACCCATGTTTGGTTTTATTGATACTACAGGGCAATTAGTAATCGAATATCAGTTTTTAAATGTTGCCCCATTCCAGAATGGTTTAACCACTGGAATCATTTTTGAAAAGGTTTTCCGAGGGAAAAATGAATTCAATCTAGATATTTACGAGTTCAAGTTTCATGAAGTATTGATGGATGCAGACGGAAACATTATTGAATTCCTTAACCGTAGGGATAACATTCAAATGACAAAGAGGAGGTACAGAACCCCAGAAATAAATTCCAAGATTTTAAACGATAATCTTATTGCAGTAAAAAAAGACAAGCATTGGGAGATCAAGAAATTGGAATTGTAAATCTATCAGAAAGCGAATATGTCACTGAACATTGAAACTGGATTGTCCAAATCATGAATGGACAATCCAGTTCCTTTTTTTAAGTGTTGTCCTCGATTAGGCAACAACTGTAGCCTTCCCTAAAAATAGGACAGTTTAAAATTCAGATTTTCTA
>TARA_R110000764_G_scaffold12653_3_pt1 | contig 11095 bp, 18 predicted proteins | sample TARA_R110000764 | Tara Oceans TARA_R110000764 (sample SAMEA4398111) | marine metagenome | biome: Polar Biome; feature: [SRF] surface water layer (ENVO:00010504); material: water (ENVO:00002006), including particulate matter (ENVO:01000060) such as... | depth 5 m | reverse complement strand
CTGTTCGCGGCCTTAGCGTTTGCTAAGTACCCTTGGATAGATAAGGTTACGACGGGATTCATCTGGTTAAAGTCTGGTGAGTTCGACAAGGAGGTGTTCACGCGTCAGCAGCTCCCAGAAATCTGGAACGAGTTCATGCCACGGCTAAAGCGTTTAGCGATAGCCCACCATGACGACAAATGGACACCTAAGCCGTCTGGCCTCTGCAAGAACTGGTGCCCTGTAGGTAAACAAAACTGCGAGTTCTGCGGAGTATAAATAATGACTGACGTACCACTGACGATTGAGCAGTTTTTAGAACTGTCTAACGAAGATTTGTTAGCGTTAACGATTGACATGCCCAGCCTAACTCCACTTGAGCTTGAGCTGGCACTAAGACTAGAGACTTACCTAGCGATGTACGGCGATTTCGTACCGTCCGTTAGTCTCCACTAAGAGGTACTAAGAATGGCTATGACCCCAGAGGGTAAAGTTAAGAAGAAGGTTAAAGAGTACCTCCAGTCTATTGGGGCGTGGTACTACATGCCTGTGTCTAACGGCATGGGGCGCGTAGGCTGTCCTGATATACTTGTGTGCTACAAAGGTTTGTTCATGGCTTTCGAGACGAAGGCACCGGGCAAAATAAAGAATGTCACGGCTAACCAAGAGCGTGAATTGGCCGACATACAATCTGCTTACGGGTTAGCACTTGTAGTCGACGACGTTAAACAAGTTGAGGATGCAATCAATGCCAAAATCATCGAAGCAGGAACTAGAGACTAAGGCCGCTTACAACAAGAAGCCTAGTGTCCAAAAGAAACGTGTTGCCCAAAACAAAGCACGCCGCGAAGCAATCGCTGACGGTCGTGCCGCAAAGGGTGACGGTAAAGATGTTCACCACGTGGACCCACTGGACAAGGGGGGCAGCACTAGCAAGTCGAACACAAAGGTTGTCAGCAAAAAAGAAAACCGTGGCTGGCGTAAGAAGAACCCGGAGATGTACACCAAGGGGAGTAAGTAATGGACAACACCGACGAGAGAGTATGGGCCTACCTGCTACAGCACCGTACCCCAGTGGGCGTCTACGGAGCCCAGTTAGGTTGTGACATCTATGACATTGCGCTGAACTGTGACGTCACCACGGAGCAGGCGCAACAGTATATCGACAAGATGAAGCCTCCACACCAGCAGGCGCTAGACCCAATCCGTGCGCACAACGTCGGTGAGTCAGACTATTCGCGACATGCGATCCAGCCTTGGGACATCTGGTTGGAGTACGGGTTGAACCCGTGGGACGCTGACATCGTGAAGCGTATCTTGCGCACCAAGGAGGGCCAACGACGGCTCGACTACGAAAAGATTAAACACATATGCGATGAGCGCATCCGACAGCTAGACGCCGAATTAGATAAGGATTTACCCCATGTTGATATGGCATGAGAAGAAGGCGCTGGTACTTAAAAGCCGGGAGCCTGCCCGCATCACCAACATAATACCAACAGCGAAAGCGTTCACAGTTAAGGGCATCCCGTACGTGGCGGTGCCCCACAAGATCGCCGAGACTAAGGTACTGCGCAACCTCGGCTTTGACGCACCAGCTCCTATCAGGGAGCATTATGATTGGCCCGGTCGCTACACACCCTTCGCCGCACAACGAGAAGCGGCGGCGTTTCTGTCTATGTATGATCGGGCGTTCAACCTTAGCGAGCTAGGGACTGGTAAGTCTCTGGCGTCTCTATGGGCCTACGACTACCTGCGCAGCATCGGTCATCTGCACAAGGTCTTAATTGTTTCTCCACTGTCAACGCTAGAGCGCACATGGGCCGACGAAGTGTTTCAGCACTTCCCACACCTAGAGTACGCCGTGTTGTACGGCTCGAAGCAGAAGCGTGAGAAGATGCTGAAGACTGACGTCGACGTGTACATCATCAACCACGACGGTTTGCAGATCATCGAGCCTTGGTTAGTAGACCGCCCGGACATCGACTTGATCATCATCGACGAGATAGCACAGGCAGCACGCAACGCAGGGACCGACCGGTGGAAAGCGATCAACAAAGTAATCAACCGGCATAAGCCCACCCGTGCTTGCTGGGGTATGACTGGTACGCCAACACCAAACGCACCAACCGATGCTTGGGCACAATGCAGACTTATATCACCAAGCAACGTACCGCCTTACTTCAATCGCTTTAAGGGCCAAGTAATGCGCCAGTTGTCGCAGTTTCAGTGGCTACCAAGACCTGATGCAACGGACATCGTACGTGAGGTTATGCAACCGTCTGTACGCTTTACTCGTGATGAATGCGTTGACCTGCCGCCACTTATGTACGAGACTCGACAAGTAGCGCTAACTAAAGAACAAAACAAAGCCTACAAAGAGATGGTCGCTAGGATGCGGACCGAAGCCGACAACGGCGAAATCACAGCAGTTAACGAAGCAGTAAAGATGGGCAAGCTTGTACAGATTGCCTGCGGCGTCGTCTACTCTAACGACAAGACAGAGCTGACTATCCCATCTTCGCCGCGCATAGAAGAGACCCGCGAGATCGTTCGCCAAGCTGAGGGCAAGGTCATCGTGTTTGTGCCGTATGTTAGCTCGGTCAACATGGTCGCCGACGAACTGAGAAAAGACTTCACCGTTGAAGTGATCCACGGGGGAGTTAAGAAAGAGGAACGTGACCGCATATTCGGGGCGTTCCAGAAATCAAAAGAACCAAGGGTCATCGTGGCGCAACCTGCCGCTATGTCCCACGGCTTAACACTGACGTCCGCTTCTACCATCATTTGGTACTCATGCGTAACGTCGAACGAGGTCTTTGAGCAGGCTAACGGTCGGATCAATCGACCGGGCCAGAAGATGAATAACTTCATCATCATGTTGGAAGGAACACCCGTCGAGAAGCGCATCTACTCTCGTCTTCGCAATAAGCAGAAGATGCAGGGTGCGTTACTAGACGAGGTCAAGGCACATCGGGGTTCTGTCATGGCTTGACAGGCGAACCTATATGTACTAATCTGTTAACAAGTAAACACACATAGAGGCATAAAGCGTATGAACTTGCTACGACCAGAAGAGGTTTCTGAAAAATTGGGCATCACCAAAGCAGCATTACCAGCACTGCGGCGGCGAGAAATAAGCTTCCCCCAACCCATCAAGGTCTCGCAGAAAGTCCTGCGTTGGGATGAAGCAGATATTAACAGCTGGCTACACGGTAAAAAGGAGAAAACAAATGACGAAAATATCGGAGTTGGATGACGGTTCCTGCCTAAAACTGTTCATCGCCCTGCGAGATCGACGGGCACAACGCAAAGCTGCGTATGACGACGACGACTCAGGGGACAAGGCAAAGCAGAACAAGATCGAGGTCGAGTTTCTGCGACGGTTCCAAGACCGGGGAATAGACAACGTGTCTTCACGCGACATTGGAACTGCTTACAGGTCAACACGTTCTTCCGCCACTGTGGCAGATTGGGACGCGTTACTTGGGCACGTAAAGGACAACGATGCTTGGGAGATGTTGGAACGGCGGGTAAACAAAACTGCTATCCAGCAATTCAAGGAAGCCGAGGGCGATTTGCCACCGGGTATCAATTGGTCAGAAACTCAAGTTGTCAATTTTAGGCGTAAGTAGATGTTAACGATGGATGATCTGCCAGTAGAAGTCGTGGTACTACCACGGATTTACAAAGCTAGACACTACCGGTCACTTGAGGGTGAGCAGCTGTGTTCGTCTGATGACGGTGTAGTTCCGTCTGTTAATGCAACCGAACCCCAAGCGAAGAAGTGTTCTGTATGTACGAACAACACATGGGGTTCCCGAATTACGCCTAATGGCAAACTGGGAAAGGCTTGCGCAGAAAGCATAAAGCTTACGCTTCGCAAACCAAACTCGGACTATGCGGAAACGTTTCGCGTTCCTGCTGCGAGTGTCCGACCGTTTCGTGCTTACGAAGACCAAGTCATAGCACGAGGCGAACAACTAACACACGTCGTAACAAAAATCGACGTTACCCGTGTAGATCAGCGAGCAACGTTGACGTTTAAAGTCACACGATTTTTAGACGAAGACGAACTCACTTCTATACATACGCCGGAGCAAGCGGATAGCCCGTTTGGTTCCACTGATGGCTACACATATTAACCAAACCCGAGAGGAATTTACCATGGCTACAACTAACGCAATGCACATCCTGACTAACGTCGAAGCCCTGTACCCGCGTATCAACACGACGTACAAGTACGACACCAAGGCCAACAACGGCAAAGGGCAGAGCGTCCCGTGTGACCCGTTGGATGAGGGTGCAAAGTATGAGCTGAACTTTAGGCTCCAAAAAGAGCAGGCTGCCAATCTTTATAAAGACATGTCAGATGCGTACAACCAGCGTAAAGCTGCCAACTGGCCTGAGATGCCATCTGCGAAGGAGGTTTTCGAGCAGGTCGACGGCGGGTTCGTAGTAAAGTCGAGCTTGAAAGGTTCGTACAACAACGAGCTAACAAAGAAGCCACGTCAGTTTGACGCTCGCAACCAGCTCTTGCCGGAGGATTTCCAACTAACAACCGGCAGCACGATCAACAGCCATCTGGCGTTGGTGCCGTACTCTTCTAACAACGGTAACGGCGTGTCTCTACGACTTCGTGCAGTTCAAGTTGTGAAGTTTAAAGAGCAAGAGCAGTCAAGCCCGTTTGGCGAAGTTGAAGGCTTTGACAGCACGGCAAACGTAGAAAGCTTCGGTGACGACTTCGACGAAGTACCAGCTCCAGCCCCTAAGCCCACCCCAGCGCCAGTTGCCGAAGTGGTACAAGCCGCGCCTAAGAAAGCTAAACCTGCTAAAGTTGACGACTACGACAGCATCGACGCCGCGCTAGACAATCTAGACTTCGACGACTAGCACCGCTGCTCGCGAGTAACGGGGGTTCGCCCCCGTTACTATTTGTTCACACGTCAACAGAATAGGTAACGGCATGGGTACATTAGAGTTCCTAAAGCTAGTGCTTCCGTCACAGGGGCAGACTGTCCTTGGCCTCGTGCAGGCGAAAGACGACGGCGGTTCTTGGTTCAAATGGAAGAACTACCCCAACGCCGAAGAGGCAGCTCAAGCAGCATTATTCTTCGATGGTAGAGGAGAAACAGTCTACTTCGGAGTTAACTCATTCGGCGATTGGTACGATGACGAGAAGACCGGCAAGCGCCGCATCCGCACGCAGGAAAACGTGGTGGCATGTCGGTCACTTTTCGACGACTTCGATGTCGACGTATCCAAGAAGGACGCGTACGACACAAAGGAGGAAGCGCTTGAAGGCGTGGTTCTCTTAGCTAAATCATTACGGTTATCCCCAACGATCGTTAACTCCGGCGGCGGGTACCACAGCTACATCCACCTCGACGAAGACATAACGACCGAGGTGTGGGAAGAACTGTCCGCTATGAAGCGTGACGTCACAACGCACTTACAGATTAAAGCAGACCGCGCCGTGGATAGTGACACGTCGCGTATTCTACGGCCCATAGGCGTTCACAACCGCAAGTACGAACCAGCGCGCCCCGTAGAGCTACTCAGGGAAGGTAAGGTCTATACAGTAGACAAAGTGCGATCAGCGTTATCGGATTTCATAACCAACAACAGCGTGCAACCTGCGCCGACCACTCGAAAGGCTGCGAATGTTAGCCCGTTTGCTGATACGCCGGTCGACTACCCTGACAGCGACGCGGAAGTAGTAGCCAAGAACTGTGCTGCTGTTCGTCAGTTTAAAGACAGTGGTGGCAACATACCGGAACCTCATTGGCACCGTGCCATCGGGGTCATCAAGTTTTGTAAGGATGGCGCAGATAAGATCCATGAGTGGAGCCAAGGGTACGAAGGCTACTCCATGGCGGAGACGCAAGAGAAGATCGACGAGTGGACTGTTGGTCCAACATCGTGCGTAGAAATGGATCGCCACGCCGGGTGCATGGCAGACTGTCCTTTTGCGGCGACTTGCAGGTTTCCAGTCACACTAGGCTTTACTGAAAAAGCAGAGTCTGTCGCTGAAGCCAGCATAGACGCTAACGCCGTCGCCACGAAAGCAGCCGCAGCAGCGGGACAGGTTATCGAAGGGCAGCACATCCCACACTGGCCCGCGGCAGGTTACCGTTGGAACGGTCAGACGTTATCGAAAGCCTACACAGACGAAGAGGGCGTCGTCCACTGGACACCGTTCTGCCGCTCGTTCGTATACCCCATTAATCGCATCCAAGACAGCGAAGGAGTATGGAACATACATTGGAAAGCACTAGAGCAAAACGGTCGTTGGCGCGAATTCTTTATGCCTACGACAGAGTTAGCATCCCCAGACATGATGGCGAAGACGCTTGCATCGTACGAGGTGTTTCTCACACGCTCCAAAAACGCGAGAAATAACATGGTTGATTTTGCAGTAGAGTTAATCGACACGCTACAGAAATGGCGGGTCGAGACTAAGACGGTTGCCCAGTTCGGGTGGAACAAGGAGCGTACAGGCTTTGTAATAGGCACCAAGGAGCTGAGCCTCGACGGTGAGCACGATGTTCTCTGCGACCCAAGTATGCCACAAGATATAGCCCTCGACTTTGGGCGCAGTGGTACGCTTGAAGAGTGGACCTCAAACATAGACAAGCTGTACAACCGCCCCGGCGCGGAACCATTCCAGTTCGCTCTCTGCCACTCTATGGGCTCAGCCCTTGTTGAGTTGATGGGGTCGAGTAACTGGCACGGCCTGCCTTTGGCGTTCACAGGTCACGGTGGCACAGGTAAGTCTACTGCCGCTAAGATCGCGTGCGGCTTCTATGGCAACCCACGGCACATGGAACGTCAGACTGGTGAGCAAGGATCTACGCTCAACGCAGCGATCAAACGGATTGCGATCATGGGCTCTGTCCCAATGGTCCTCGACGAGTTCTCAGGACGATCTCCAGACGAGCTAACTCGTACCGGTTATGCGCTGGCTAACGGTCGGGACAAGGAACGACTGGGCACCACGGGCAAGTTCAGTACTGTCGGCGGGCAGTGGTTTAAGAACAGCTTCATCACATCGAACGACTCGATCATGGAAAGCATTAGTAAGCTGCCAGCAGGTTATAGAGTTGAAGCTACGCAGCTACGTTTCTTTGAGGTGTCATTACCAGCGGACTACCGGAACAAGGTTTTCCCTGACATCACGCAGGAGTTCGTCGAGAACCACATGGACCACGTTTACGGTGAGGCTTGCCGCCCGTACATCCGGTTCATCATCGAGAACCAAGACTGGGTACGTCGCCAGATTGTCTCGGCTCGTAGCAAGTTCAACCCGAAGTCGGAAGAAGACAACAAGGAACGGTTCTACCGAGACACCATTGTGACTGCGCTGGTGGCAGGTAAGATCGCACACAAGCTGAATTTGGTTCAGTTTGACATGGACGCCATGAAGAAGTGGGCGCTAGGTCAGGTCCAGACCATGCGTGAGAGCCGTCGGGAAAACAACCTCGACATTAGTGAACAGCTTGCCGCGTTCATTGCTACTCTGCCGGGTCGTTTGATTATCACTAAGCACTTTGGTGATAACCGCTCCAAGGTCAAAGAACATCCGATGGAAACTATGCGCAACCCCGCAGTGGGCCGCGTATGTACCGAGGACAAGAAGGTCTACGTCACAGTCAAAGCAATCGCTGACTGGTGCAAGGAGCACGGCGTGGCACCTGCTGCCGTCAAGGAAGAGCTAGACCGTGCAGGTTACTTAGTGTTCCAAGCGGATGGCACGTTTAGCCCCCGCATTACTTTGGGTTCTGGCACTACTGTCCCGAGTGGCCAGTCTCGTTGCTACGAACTCAACTTCACGAAGTTCTTCGACAGTAAAGCGCTGTCAATCGTGAAAACTGAAGAAGGGGTTGCTACTGAATCCCAAGCGGGCGGATAAGAATGGCAAGCAACATGACCACACTCGAAGCAATGATGATCGACGCAAAAATCTGTAACGCCAGAGCGCGTCGAGCGTGGGGCAAAACAAAGTTCCGTGACATGGGTGCCAAAGCATTAGTGGGGCGTCCTAAAACAACCCCTCCGCGTCCTATGACGCCCCGGTCACGGTTAATAAACAAACTGTTGAAGCAAGGGATGGAAAGTATCGCCATCGCAGAACTTTTGGAGGCGTCCCCTAGTGCAGTAGGGGGGATGATCCAGCGGTGGGGGCTCCCTAGGGATTAAACTAAAATGATCACTACAAAGAACATAACAGCGGAGAAAGGCACCCAGCAGACCCAAAGAGGATTGAATAATGAAAAAGCTCATAGATGACATCACAGGCTACACGTTCACGTACCGCGCCGGAATACCACACAGACACCAAGCTGTGGCATCTGCTGTACGGTACGACTGGTCGCGACCCAAGCTCTTAGAACCGCAGGCCAAAGCGATCTTCCACTTGATGGTGGGCGTCGACGTCCAACCGATGATCTTGGAGAACTAAAGATGACGATACTCCAAAGTATGATCACGCTTTCGGTGATGATGTTCTGCGCTCAAGTCGCGTTCAACGTACTGGTTGAAGAAATGCGTTGGTACTGGGCGGTCTACAGTGCCGTCGTAATATACAGCTTGGTGGTTGTACTACTTGCAGTGTTAGCAAACGTTGACACGATATTCCCCCAAATACTTCTCAAGGTTTGAACAGATGGATATAAAGCAAGAAAAAGAGCATCTCGTAAAAGCCCGTGTCACTATTGAGCAGCGATTATATAAGATGGCATACATTGACGATTGTGAGCCCATGGTGGACCTCGATACCGCCTGCCACGCTGTTAATGAGCTTGAACAGCATATGATAATGACCCTCGAAAGGATTAATCGACAGCAGATTCTAACAGAATCAAAGCGGAGATAGACGATGATCAAATTCAAACGGCTTACAGATACAGCCGCAGTACCAAAGCGCGCTACAGCGGGAGCCGCAGGGTTCGACATTTACTCAGACCAAGACCTCGTTAGAGTTCACTTCGGACAGGTAGTGACTATCAGTACCGGGATCGCCGTCGCTATACCGGACGGGTTCGTTGGCCTGATTAAACCTCGTAGTGGGTTAGCCGTTAGCCGCGGTGTGGACACCATGGCTGGTGTAATTGACTCAGACTACCGTGGAGAGATCCGTGTCGTGATGACGGTTCACAGTACTGCCATCGTGCCTTTTAGAGTTGAGCGTGGAGAGCGCATTGCGCAAATGATTGTAGTACCGGCGATGCTGGTCTCGACCGAGGTGGACGAGCTGGACGACACCACACGGGGCAAGAAAGGTTTTGGTTCAACGGGGGTCAACTAATGGCCCGAGCAGCCCCACTCAAAGCCCGGTGTTACAGCTGTGGCAAAATCGTAGCAGCACCCCTGTACCTCAACCACAAAAGCGGCAAGCGCCACAGCAGCTGCATACCGTGCGAAGATAAGTACAGGCAGATCACAGCGTGCAGCGAAATAGACCGACCCGATTATTCGAAACTAAACTCACTATGGAGAGTAACAACATGAACTACGCAAAGGTAACACCTGATAGTTTACGGTCCGATGCAGAGAAAATGTACGCTCGTGCAGATGCGTTAGAGCAGAGGCTAAAGTTCTTCGATGGTAAAATCTGCGAACTGTGCGGTGGAACAAAGCGCCACACAAGAAGCGCACGTTGCGTGAATACCCGAGATCACATCGACAATTCTCTGCTTGTAGAAGATCTACGGCATCCCCGAACAGAACAGCTCAGCACGAGGAAGTGGTAGCATGACGCCGCTCCCTAGAGGTGAAGACTAGAAACCATGTCTGACATGTGGTTGGGCGCAAGATGCGAGTATTGCTCTGTTACGGCGATACTCTTGTGCCCCGCCAGTACCTGCACTGTGCGCAACGGAATGCCTTGCATCACTAAGTGACTAATGAATGTATGACGTAATTCGTGAGGCACTGCATCAAACCCCGCCTTATTGCACGCCTTCTTAAAGTACCTCCTCAACGTAGTGATATTTACCCTCGGCAACACGTAACCGTCGTTGCGACCCCTCAACTCCGCCAACGCAGATCGACATCCCGGTGATACTGGTATGTCCCGCCACTGGCGCGTCTTTGTCATATGTTCCTGACTCGATACAACCCTCACCCGTTCAGCATTAACCCTCGTCCATTTTAGGTTCATAGCTTCCCCGATCCGCATACCCGTGTTGGCCATTAGCTGCCAGATCGCAGCAGTCTCAGGGTCAGCGGTGTACAGCGCGTTTAGCTGTTCTTTCGTGAGGTACCCGCGTGCGTTAGCATCCAAGTTCTGGAACATTTTGACTGGAGCGATCGTGTTCCTAGGTATAACTCCCCACTCCACTGCTTTGTTTACCAGCGCCTTGAGCTTCTTTAGCTCTGAGTTAACAGTGAGTCGTGTTCGTGGGCGCTTGGACAAGTGCCCGATAGATCCGTTGCGTTTGTGTTTCCACAGCTCTACCTGTTGGGGATCTAGGCTGGCGAGGCGCATGTGGCCGAACGAAGGTAGCAAGGTCGAGTCGAAGTAATAGCGCATTCCTTTCTCAGCCCACGGGTACTCTCCGCGGTGCCACAAAAGGTACTGTACGCTGAACTCTGCCACGGTGCAGTTAGACTGGGCGACGGACACACCGGTCCGCGTCTCCAGCTCTTTAGCTGACTTGGCTATCAGCGCTTCCTTCTTTACGGTGGTGCGCAGAGACTCATTGTGGCGTTCCCCGTCGAGGCTCCACTGAATCCAGTAAACTTTCCCGCGTCTGTATATACTCGCCATAGCTAAAACCCGCCTGCATCAAACTGAAGTAAGATGTAGTCGTACAGGTAGATACACCTGTGTTCAAGTAGTTTTACCTGAGAAAGCTACAGTTTGACTATCTGTTAACTAGCTAGAAACTAAACAGAAATTATTTGAAAAAAAAGCTGCTGCTTATCTCGCTGAGTTGCGGTAGGGTTAAATACGTTATTTAAAACAGATACTTACCGAACCGCTATTTGGGAATGTAGTAAAACTGTAGTCAAAATAAATATTGTGCGCTCCTACCTGTAATTCTTCAGAAGGTAGTCGAGAGACACAAAACAGGGGTCATACTGCCCGTCTTTCACCTCGTTTTTAACCACT
>TARA_R110000764_G_scaffold3630_3_pt1 | contig 11105 bp, 2 predicted proteins | sample TARA_R110000764 | Tara Oceans TARA_R110000764 (sample SAMEA4398111) | marine metagenome | biome: Polar Biome; feature: [SRF] surface water layer (ENVO:00010504); material: water (ENVO:00002006), including particulate matter (ENVO:01000060) such as... | depth 5 m | reverse complement strand
GCTTTTTTCTTTGCCATAATTAAAATTTTTTCTTAAATGATTTTGCTCCAAATTTACTTTTAAATTTACCACTTCTTTTTATTTTAGGTGTTTTTATATTAAACTTATCATCTTCTTCATCTTTAACATTTAGCCCCCAAGTTCTCCACCCTAAAGCTAATGCGACTCTTTGCCAAGTACTATTTCTCTCATCTAACGCCTCTGTAGCTATATTTATCTCAGCAATAGCTCTATCTAGAGGTATATTTAAAGTTGCAGACAATAGATCACCATAAACATCATACTTAGGGCTTAAATTAAATCTACCATCTTCCATAACACTTAAACCTCTAGCTTCAATAGCTTTCTTTTGAAACTTCCCAGTTTGAATAGCGCTATATGCTTTTCTAAATTTAGAACCAACAGGAGGAGATAGGTTTAATGCTTGAATTAAAGTATAAGTGTGATCAGCTATGTAGCCTTTTTCTTCTTGTTTGTTATATTCTAGTATTATATTTTTAATTGTTGAAGCAATTGCACCTGCAACTCCAGAACCCCTCAATAAGGTATCAACCATACCATTTATTATTTTACCTTGTTTTTTAGTAAGATCTTCTTCTTCTTCCTCTTCATCATCAAACCCTGGTATTAATGCAAATAAAGCGTTTTGTAAAGCAGAGAATATTAAATTTTGAACAAAACCATAATACATTATTTTGCTAATGTTTGTTTTATAATCTCCTCTACCGTTTATTAAATCTCTTCCAGCTTTTTTCATTAATCTATTATACTGCATAGGAGTATTTTGAAAAGCTAAAATAAATCTTCCTAACACACTAGCCTGCTGTTGCGAAATCATAGATGGATCTGCTGACTGCTGTGTAGCTTCTGATATAGCTGAAAAATCTTCCCAAGCTTTAGACTCTGCATCAGCTTTAGTCATGCCATCTTTTATGTAAGTATTAATTCGGTTTCTATACATCGCAGCTCCACCAGTTGCTATTGCAAAACTATCCGCAATTTGAGTTGGTGTAAAACCTATTTTAAGTAAATAAGATAAAACAGCTTGTGCTTTGTTTTTTGAATTTGCTGCTGCATTTGCAATTTCTGACTCATTAACATCAGTCTGCAAACCTCTTCTTCTTTGTTTTAACTTAGGGGAGTTGAATATAAATGCAAAATCTTTCCAATATTGTGGTTGATTAGCAAAAGCTACAGCGGCTTTAATAGGATTGTTATCACTCCAGTTAACAAAATTAACTGTGGACAACAGCTGTAACACGGCTGATCTTCTGTTAAAAAACATAATAGCTCCTACAGAATTGTTAATCCAGTTATTAAAACTATTAACTAATCTATTTTCACTACCTTTATTTCTATTTGTACCGTTCTCCATACGGAACAAAATGTCTTCTAAAGCTTCTCTATATCTTGTACCATAGTTAGCCTCGATCTTGTTTAAATTTTCCTTAGAAAATATAGTATTTTTATTTTCAATAAATTCTTGTAAAAATTGCTTTCTTCCAACCTTATCTGTAATATCATTTAAATCAGAGACAATACTATTAGTATCCCAGTTTTCACTAGGTTCTGTCCACACTTCTTTTTGTCTAGCTATTAAACTAAGTTCTCCAGCAAAAGTCTGTAACTCTGAGTCTTTGTTTATAATAGCGTTCAACTGTTGTATATCTCTTTTAGATAAACCTGGAATTTTATAACCAGCTTTTGTCCATAGATTAACTCTTAAAGCTTGATCATATGTAAAATCTGTGTCAGGTATTATTTTACCTAATTTCTTTTTTACATCAGGATATTTTTTTGTTAAAGTTCTGTACTCTTCTATTATAGCTTGTTTTGCATTGTTTAAAGTTTGAATACCTTTATTGTATGGATTTACTAAATTATTATTAAAGAAATCCATATGAGCTTCTCCTTGCTTGCCTTTGCCTAAAAAATCATATATTAATCCTACAAAGTCTTCAGCTGAAGGTGGTACAAAAAATCTATATTTACCTTTGTTAGCGCCTTTTCTTTTAGCAACAACGTCAGAGTATCTCTTATCCGATGTAATACCAATTGTTTGCTCTATAATATCATTAAAATCTTTACTTATATCTTCACTATATTTACCCCTAAAATCTCTAGCTTGTTCAACTAGTCGGTTATCTTCCTGAACTTTTTTACTTCTTATTTTTTCTATAAGTTTCTCAATGTTTTTATCTTCAAATATTTTTCTTTTAATGTAGCTTATACCGTCAACACCTTGTGGTGTTTTAAAGTTACCTAATTGAGAATCTGTTAAGACTAATCCTCTTAAATCGTTTAGTCTACTAGTAGATCCTATTTGAGCTTTACCGATACCTAAAGTTTTATCATCTTGTATGTCAGATAAAAGTTTACTACCTAAAGATTGACTATAATCCGATAATATTTCCTGAGTTTCTAATCTATACGTTTTTAAAGTTTGATTTCTACTAGCTGGTTGCTCTTTTAATAAAGCTGAAGTTGTTAAAGATGACTGAGCTAGCTTCAACATTGTATTAGCTGCAGGCGCAATATGCTCACCTTTATAACCTAGTTTTTGTGCAACATCCTCTACAAAAGTTTTTCCATTTAGTTTTTCTAAAGTAAACTTGTTATTTGGGTCTACTATTTTATGGCCTAAAGATTGCTCAACAAAGCTTACAGCATCTTTATAATTAGGGTGTTTTCTGTTTAATTGAAAATTGTCACTAGCTTTTTGTTTTGGGTTTAAAGTAGTATAATATTTACCAGTTAAAACATCTACATAAGGAGCTTGGGACTTTGCGTGATATTCTATTACAGGCAAAGTTGTTAAACCTCTCTGTGCTTTAGTATTGTTTGTCGAAGCTTCTAACCATCTCAAAAAACCAGCCGTTTGGTTAACACCATTTTCTGTTTTAATGTTTGCATTTTCTAAAACAGTAGTTGCTTTTTCCATTAAGTATTGAAAAGCCACAATGTTATTTTCATTAGCACTAGTTATTTCACCACCTAAAGTTTTTTCAACAGCTGCTTGTTTAGCTTGCCATGTTTCAAAGTCTTGGTTTAATATCTTTTCTATTTTACCCATCAATCCAAACCCAGAATTAAAAATTCGTATTGAATTTGTATCAAATGGTAATTTTGTATCACTAGGATCAGGTTGTTTAGTGTACTCTATGAATTCATTATATTCTTTATTGTATAATCCTGATTGCCCTGTTAAAACTTTTTTTGTTATCTTATCTCTTTTGCTAGCAGCAGGATCTAAATATCTATTTGTAAACCCAAAAAAATCAGCACCAAGTTTTTTAACTAAACTAGGAGGTAATGATGTATATAATTGCTTAGAAAAAATGTGTAATTGCTTTAAAGCTATAGGATTATTCTTATCAGTTTTATAGGTTTCTAATTGCTCTTTAACAGAGTCATAAATATCAGGAAAATTTTTCCAATTTAATAAAGGTCTTTTAAAACCTGTCTCTGACTCTCCAAATCTAGACAATAATCCAGATTCTTGAGCTATAGTTATTAAGTCTTCATCAAAAGTAAGCAATATGCTTTGAAAAGTAGATGAATCAGCTCCATATCTTACAGCATCTTCAATCATACTCCACAATTGTTCTTTTGCATTATCTTGACTAAACTTCACAGTTCCTCTATCTATTTGTTTAGCAATATTACCTACAGTTATAAGATCTTCAGCAACACCTAAAGCTTTTTGGTTAGTTACTAAGGCATCGAATACTTTATTTTTTTCTATAATTCCTTGTTCTAATATTTCTAAACCAACTTCTCCAGCTAATGCTTTTGCTAAAGATTCTTTACTACCTCTTTTTAATTTATCGTCTTTAATAAAGTTTTCAACAAATTCTTTGTCAGTAATCATTTCTGCAACACCAGGCAATCTTCTAACATAATCTCTACCACTAGTGCTTCCAGCGCTGTTAGCGCCTACACCTTCTCTATCAATAATTTTACCTTGCCAGTCGGTTGTGTAATTAGTATCAAATATCTTTTGTTTAGAAACTTTCCCATTTTTACCTACAACATTTTTATAAACTAGTTTACCATTTTTTGTTCTATATTTACCTCCAACAGATTTTTCTATAGCAGACGGAATCGCTTTTGAAAGCCATGTTGTAGTCATGTTTTCAAGTATAGTAGCTTTGTTGTTTATTAGAAATTTATTAATTTCACCACCTTTTAAAACACCTATTGCTTTCTTTAAATCAATATCTGCTTGAGTATTTATAGATTGTAAAAATTCTGTAACAAAAGGAGTTGTTCTTTTGTTTTTAGTAGAAGCATTATCTATTTTACTTTTTAATACTCTAACGCTAGATATAACTTTTTGTTTTATATTATTTACAGCTATATCACTTAGCATTTTAGAATCTAAGATCTTAACAAACTCTTCTTGTTCTTGATAGGTGGATTCTTCTTCAACTATATTCTCCATCATTTTACTATCTTCAGATAGTCTTATTTTTTTACCTAGATCAGGGAATTTTCTTAAAATAGCAGGAATTCTTAATGGTAGTAAACCAAAAATATGACTAGTTAAACTTCTTCCTAAATTAGGATTCCAACTAGAAACTATAAAAGGTAGTGCGTTAGCTCCTTTAGCTGAATTTGTAGTCATAAACTTAAGTATGTCGCTTTCAAGACCTCCAAAAAAGTTTTTATCTAATCCTTTTGCATCAGCATATCCATCAAGAAATATTTTGGCTTGTTTTTCCCATATAGGGCCAAGTTGAACGCCTAGTGACATTTTTTCCTCTTTAGATAAACCATTCCAAACATCACCAAATGACTCACTCTCTGTTGTTACACCATATAACGCACTTATTTCATTGTTGATTAATTCATTTGTTTGTGAAAAAGTATCTTCACTGAATTTAACAGAACCAAGCTCTTCTTTTAAAGCGTTTATGCCTAATTTTTCAGCAGCAGCAATTTTTCTTTTTGCCCTGCTAGATACTTTCTTTTGATCGAAGCTTTGAATATAATCCGCAGCATATATTAAAGCATCTTTTCCTGTTTCTATTTCAAAATCAGTGCCAAACAATTCACCGGCTTTACCAAAAACAATAGTACTTAATTCGTTTAGTTCACTAACACTACCATCTAAAACCTTATCTTTTAGTGCGTCCTGAAAAGCCCTAGCATATTCTTCTTTAGCTTTGTCTGACTGATCTATGAAGCTTTTAGTGTCATCGTATATATCTAAAACTTTTAATCTATCAAAAGCTCTCTGGTGTTCTAAAGAGTAATTAGCCTCGGCATAATCAAATAGTTTTTCTGCATAATCCGTTCTTTCTAAAACAGATTTAAAAGCTATAGAATCTATAGCATGACCAATCTCATGACTAACCACTGTTCCAGCGCTAATTCTTCCATTTTTAATTGCTTCTGCTGCACCTTCTTTATCTATAGAAATATATTGGTTATCTATAATAACACCTGTTACGTTTTCGTTTTCAATACCGTTAATCATTTCAGCTTTTTGATCAGCATTTAAATTAGAAGCATTAACAGCGTCTATTAAGGTTTGTTGATCTTTTGCTATAGTTAATTCAATTTCACTAAGAGTTTCATCACTTAATATTTCATTAGCTGCCATTTCTTCTTTAACAAACGATATACTTTTATTTGTAACACCTGCAGTATATATTTTCCCAAATTGTTCAAAGAGTTCTTGTTTTCTAGCTTTTATATCTTTCTTTCTACCATCAGGTTTTATACCTTTGTTTTCCTGTAGTATTATCTCGTCAACTTTTTGTCTTATACCTCTATCTCCAGACATAGTTTTAGCAGCTTCTTGATTTATAATATTTTTAACTGCTTGAGCTACTATTATAAATTTTTCTCTTGGAGTTTCCGCTTTTTCATAGGCAGTATCATTTGATTCTTTTAATTCTTTTTCAATTTCAACACCTCTTGTTCCTAAAACTCTTTCAACAGCTCCTTTATAATCTATATCACTTAGGATGTCGTTTTTAGTTTTTATTAAATTATCATATTTTGTTTGGAATAATTTAGCTTCAGAACCTAATCCTGCTTTTGTTAACTTATTTTTATAAGAACTAATTTTTTCAGAAACCTGTTGATCAGAATCTGTTATAGCTATTCCAGCCTCCTTGTATAAGCCTTTTAATGCACCATCTAATCTTATTAAGTTAACCATGTTTTCACCACCTAAAACCATAACATCTGATTCTAAACCAGCATTAGCTCCACCTAATTCTTCAACTAAATTTTGCATTTGAGTGGCAACTATTTCTTTATTTATACCTTGCTCTAATAGACCAGTCTCTAACTTTGTCAATTCGTTTCTAATCCTTTGGACGTTTGCATTAAATTTACGACCGGCAGCATTCTGCATTAACGCAGCGTAACCAGTTGATGGTCCATTCATAGGGCCAGCCATTATTACAGACGTCACCGCAACATCATCTAAACCCCAATCATCAGGTATTTCTCTACCTAAAGCGACTGCATCAATCAATATATTTATAGCTTCTATAGTAGTTTCTTCAAGAACTTCTCCACCAACAGCTATACCAGTTGTTTTCAAAAATTCTCCAACAGCAGCTATACCAGTTTTCATTTCCATAGACGCTAAACCTTGTAAAGGCTTAGCAAAACCTTGCACTAACTTTACAGAGTTAGCTCCAGTACCTATGTATTTCATCACTGTACCCTCTGCTATACCTGATGCCACAACTGCTCCAACTCTTTGAGCACCGTTTATATCACCATATGCTATTATTTTTTCTGCCTCTATTTTAGCAGAAATATATTGGTTAACAGGTATGCTATTTTTATTAGCTTCTAAGAAAGCTAAAGTTTTTTTAGCATCTTCACCAGCTGCTTTATCTATTGTTATTTGAGCATTTTTTCCTCCAGCGGCTATTATTCCAAACTCAGTGGCAACTATATTAGTTAATTGTCTAGCCGCTATTTTAGATGCATAATCAGTTGATATTTTTTTAGCAGTTAAACCTACCGCGGCTCTAGCTGTTAAAGGGGCCATACCTATTCCACTCGTTGCTATAGCTAATATCATGTTAGGACCTTGTTGAGCAAAAGTTCTAGCAGCAAATCTTCCGCCTCTACCTTGATCATCATCGTAAGTTCCTAATGCTTCATAATATTGGTCTTTATCTTGAAGAGATTTAATTTTTTCAATAGCTGCATCACTTCCAATTAAAGCAGGTACAGAAGCTCCCATAGTAACAGTTGCATCCCAAAAATCTTTAATTAAAAGCTCTGACATATCTCTTTCTAAAAAAGCATAGGAACCAACTTCTGCATTAACATCAACTTGATTTTGATAATCACTAACTCTATTTCTAAAAGAACTATCTGCTGCTATAAGATCTATTTGTTGGCTTTTTCTAACAGCCATAGCTTTTTCTAATTGTGCAGCGTATGGATTTGTTTCATTCCATTTTTTCTTTTTTTCTTCATCCCAACTTTTTGGAAACTTCCAATTCATTAATGGTTGTCCATCATCTGTTACAGTAATCTCAAACCCTACATCTTTTACGTTTTTAATTACCGTAGAAATAGTTTTTTGAAATTGAGTGTCATACTGTTTTTGAGAATCAAGAATAGCTTTTTTACTGACTTCTAAAGTTTCTTTTTGTTTTTGTATATCTAAACTTTTTAGTTTTGTACCAAAACCAATTATATCAACCATACCAGAATCAACTAAAGCTTTTTCCGCTATAGTATGAGTTTTTGTTTCAATAAGCTTATCTAAAGTGTAATCAATACCAGAACTTAATACTTTATCAGCTACAGTCTGAAGCTTTATAAGCTTCATTTCATCTCCAGCAAACAAAGGACCTGTTTGATTATATGTATTTTCAAAATCACTGATCAAATCCATAGCACCAGATCTTCTTCTTCGCTGCTCCCAAAGCAAAACTTCACTTATATCTTCTGCTGTAAATTGAGGATCTTTTTCTAATTGTTCTTTTATTGTTTGATAAAATCCACCATCTTCTAAATATTGACTGCGAGCTTGGTCTTTTGTAATAGCCTTTTGAGCTTTTAATCTATATTCTCCAGCTGGAGAATAAACTCCACCATTTGCTTTAGCAACTTCTTTTTTTGTTTTTTGTGTATGAGAATAATATGCGTCGTTTAAATTGAGTGTAAACTTGTCTTGTTCTTCTTCAGTCATATTATCTTTCAAATACTTCTGAGCTTCAATAGCATTATCCAAAGTAGCTACAATCTCTCCTTCTTTTTTTATTACAACCTTGTTTATCTCTCTATCTTTTTTATTAATACCTTCTCCCTCTTGAATTGTTTCGGTTATGTTTTCAACATTATAACCGACTGGATTGTATAGAATATTTAATTCTCTATCATCAAAATCTTCTTCGCTAACAGCTTTACTCGCTAAGTATTTTTTATTATTAGCTTTATTATTCAACTCTTTCAAAGAGTCTATTACTTTTTTACCTTGTAAATAACCATCTCTAGTTAATGGTTGTAAATCTAGCTCTATAAAATTTTCTGGATCTAAAGGATCTTGTATTAGTATTGCATCTCCAATGCCAGTCTGCTGGATATTTAAAGCTGGATAAGCGTTTTGTAATTCTGTCTCTACAGCAAGTTCATCTTTATTTATAATAGTTGCCCAGTCTTTTAAATCAATAGCACTATCAAATCTATCACTACCCTCTAAAGATCTAATTTCGTTACCAGGATTAAAAACCCATGACTTATCTGTAAGGGATTTTTTTAAACCTTCTTCTAGTTTATCTTCATTTCCTTTTTCTATAAATCCATACTTTTCTACATAGTCATTAAAAGGCATATCTTTTTCAACCGCATCTTTTTGTAATTCATCAGCTGAATATTCGTATCCTCCAAATTTATATATTTTAGGATCTACAGAATCCGAAGAACCATTTCCCGAAGCTAAATCCGTATTGGACTCGTTCTCCCCTACAACTGCACCCGAGCCCTGAGCAGTTGATTTCTTTACTTCTTTCTTTTTAAAGCCATGCTTGTTTAAGTAGTCATCAAAAGTGATTTTAGAAGCTTCTTCAACATCTTTATTGATATTGTTTACTTCTTCTTGTATTTCAGATAATGTATAATCATATCCATCATACGTATATAAGTCTTCCATAATTATCGGTTTGTTATCTGTGTAAGAGGAGGCCTTTCAGGAGATGGAACAAAAGGTGTAGACGTACTAGTTACATTTCCTTTAAAATCTTTATCCCATTTAGCTTCTAACAATGCTCTATATTCATTTTTTAAACCAGTTGTTTCAGCTGATGTATTAGGTAAGAATTTATTTTCATTTAAAAGTGTCATATTAAAATCTATATAATCTCCTTTCCCAGTTTCCTGATTTGTAAAATCAAAATACTGTGTAGCATTCTTAGCCTTAGTAAGAGTTCCTTTAGAATCATATACATCGGAGGATGTAATTTCACCTTCACCGATAGCTTTATCCACTAATCTCATTCTACCTTTTTGATCAGTATCAATAGTATACCCTGCGCTACCAGCAGCTGTATTTGGATCACTAGTTATATCAGTAAATGTTCTTTGAACGTTGAAGTTTAATTCACTAGGTTTATCATCAATACCAGTAACCCAGTTTTTATTAGCTTCAGTAGAAACTACCGGCGCCTCAAAAGCCCCTATCTCATTTAAAGCTTGATACTTTAATACTGTTTTTAAACCTTCAACACCATCTTTGTTAAAATAATTATCTCCAATTAATACAGTGTTGTCACCATCTTCCCCAGCATTAATTGATGGTATTTCAATATCTATAGTACCACCCATTAAATTACCATTTTTATCTCTTGCGTTAGCACCTAGGTATGGTACATTTTTCTTTAATTTTTCATCATAATAACCTGGAACAGTTAGGTAATTTTTTGCTCTTCCATCAACAACCTTTTGAGTAAGTGCACCGTTTTTAACCATTTTATTATACATTGCTGTAATAGGTAAATTTCCCATCTCCATCCCAAGCTCTACCTCAGCTTCAACATTTGTAATACCAGTTATTTTATCAACTAAAGTTGATCCGTCATTCCCCTTTTTAGCTAAATCTACATAAGATAAATTAACATATGCATCGGACTGACCAATGTTAGCTCTATCAAATGATCTAACCCCTTGTGATGATGTTAAAAAACTAGGATCTATTCCTTTTTTACCAACAATACCTTGTTCAACAATCTGTTGGTTTGTGCTTGTTGTTACGTCTGAAGGACGAACCGTAAAATAACCTTCGCCAGGTAACCCAATGATGTTATCGTTTGTAGATTCTTTACCGTAATTAGTTAAGTTTATTTTATATTCATTACCTTTTTTACCCATCACACTATTTATAGCACCTATAGTGTCACTAGAATATGACATGCCAACCTCATATTTTTTTGTCTCTGAGTTATAAGTTATACTTGGTGTACTAGTAACATTTTTACCATTAAGCAATTGATCAGCGTACGGATTTCCTAAACTTCTATCACACTCTTTACAGTCATCCATTAAAGCTGTAATATCATCAATATTAGTTATTTTACTACCTAAAGACTTCATTAAAACATCCCAAGCTATAACTTGGTCTCTACTGTTTTGATCAGTGTTTTTCATTGCATCAACAACACTTTGAATTGGTTTACCATTTTGGTCAGTTATACCCGCTGTACCAGCTTGAGACAATACAGTTGTTAAAGTCCCATTTGTTGCATTGTTATCAGCATTTTGCCAAGTTTCTCCTATATTAGCTACATCTTTACCAATTTCTAAAGAATTTTTCTCATCTTTAAGCCGCGCTGCTTTTGCTAATTTCGCTTTCTTTTCATCAGCCCTACCAATAGCTTTACCATAACTACTTATACCTTGGGCTATGCCTTGAGCAAAACCCTGCATACCTTGTGCTTCTAAAGCTATAGACTTATCGTCAATTATTTTACTTGGATCTTCGTATGCTCCCATTTTTTTTATTTTTTTTATTAAAAACCATCTCCACCAAACAATTTACCACCACTATCGCCATAAGCACCAATAGTTGCTCCGGCTAAACTACCTAATCCACTCATCATAGCGGCTGAAGCTGCTGAAGCTTG
>TARA_R110000764_G_scaffold69038_1_pt1 | contig 11120 bp, 8 predicted proteins | sample TARA_R110000764 | Tara Oceans TARA_R110000764 (sample SAMEA4398111) | marine metagenome | biome: Polar Biome; feature: [SRF] surface water layer (ENVO:00010504); material: water (ENVO:00002006), including particulate matter (ENVO:01000060) such as... | depth 5 m | reverse complement strand
CTCTTTACCGATGCGGGTGACGATCTCGCCGGGCATCTTTGTGCGTAAGGTCCGGTGAACGAGCAAGTAGATCGATCGGATCAACGTCTCACTTAAATTACGGCACATCAGGGCGGCCAATTGTTCTTTGCTGCCCATCTGCCGTTCCACGCCGTGTGCTGTCTCCCCGGCTAACTGTAGCTCTGCGCCTTGCAGGTCTAATGACGCACCGCCACGCTCCGATCGCATCTTATCGGCATAACTGAGCAGTGCCGCGCTGGATGATCCGAGATCCGCAATAGGCATCTCTCTAACCGCATCCGGCGAACGTGCCCTGACAATCTTACCCGGCCTAGTGGATTTAATATCATCAAGGTTCACGCTGCCGTCTGCAACAACGGTGGTCAAGTGGTTGTTAGAGTCGAGATTATCTAACCACTGACGCAATGTTTTTGTTTTGATGTCTTGGATGTTTCGAAGCTTGTCAAATAAGGAAATGCCCTGGTATTGATGCGGGTTAACAAAGCAGCAACCCGTTGCGTAGATTTGATAATCGACCAGGTCATCACTGAGCAGTTCATTACCCACCGAGACGCATCGATGGAGTTCCGCCACGCCATCCTGGTCCCGATCGTATCGAAAGTAAGATGTAAAGCGTTCAACTTCTTCCATCGATCGATCCGATTGGCTGCCTCGCTCGTTCACGTCCGCGTTGTAGCTCCTCGATCGTGCAAGCGCATCGATGCGGGTCACTGTCGAATAAGCGGGTAGCTCGTTCACCATTGCCTCGTTAAAGCCCTGGTCTATGAGTTCGGTCCGTGTCGGATAGTCAATTTCAGAGATAAAGCGTGCATCATCAAGAAACACGCTGTCATGATTGGCGTTGATTAAAAACCGGGTCGGATCCACCGTATCAACTTCGAGTTTGCGCGTTGTCGTTACCGTCGTGATGGTCACATCGTAAAGATCATCTTTCAGTTCTTTGAGGTTCGACATCGATTTGGTTTGATTCTGTCCGGCGATCTGCATGGCTAACCCGATCGTGACATCATCAACGCTTTCCAGGCGCATCGTTGTCACCGCTTCGGTTTCTAGCACGTCGGCTTTCATGATCCCGTTGCGTAACAACAACGCATCTTTGACCGATTGGGATATGTTCCAAAAGCCTGGATTGCGCTCCATGATCTGATTGTTACAGACCTCGCTTTCGATCACCGCCTGGCGTGTATCATCATCGCCTTCTGCTTCAAACATGACAAGCGTGTCACCACTGAAGGCGGGCATCATGTTACTCATAACGGCCTCTACCATGTCGGCAACATCCAGGCTTTGCACTTGACTATTGCCCACCACATCATCGGATCGGTTCTCACCGTAGAAGTATTGGTAAGCTTCCGCTCTATTTTGCGTGGTTTGATCGTCGTCGTACCCTAACGCGTTGTTAATCTCTGAGTTTATAAGGGTGACAACTTCGGTATCTGAAAGCATTTAAACGACCATCCTATCGCGAGCGGAGTAATCAAGATCGCCCTGGGTATAATTGAGCGTGCGTGCGCCACCGTCCATTGCCACCACAAACATGCGGAAGGCATCGGCGTAATCACTCTCCCAACTATGCAGCGGTTTCAATGAGTAGGTGCGCAGTAACGCGTTGTATTCGGTTCGATACTGGCGCAGTGCTTCAACGCCAACCTTTGTATTGGCCCGGTCAAAGTAGCAACGCGGCAACACAGCCTGAACAGCTTTGATGCCATCCATCACCGGTATTGAGGGGCACTGAATAAAGTCGATGCCGAGACCCCGCGCCACATCGATGCGCTTGCTGCCGGTTTCCCAGCTATGCTTGGCCATGTCATGCGGCGCGATGTGATTGCCGTACTGGTAGGGTTTAGCTAACACGTCTTTGATGATCTCGGACATCTTCTTAAACTTGCAATGGTGTAGGTCAATGACGTGGATGCGCGAGCCAATCACCTGGACAAACCAGATCACGTTATTCGCTGACCAACCAATGTCCCATGCCGTATGAACAGGATAGTTCTCATCGTAGGGTACATGCGTGATGCGCTCTTCTGATTCTGCCGCATTCATTTCGGCCGCGTAATAGGCGCCTTCAATCGCAGCCAACCAGGAACATTCCATCTCTTGTCCAAACTCCGCCACCGTCATTTCATTGCGCAACGCATCGATCTCAGTTTCTTTGATGATGTTTGTATCGTGATAGGTTTGCAGATCGCGATACCAATCATCACCCGCCTCTGGCACGCCGTGATACAGGTCAGCAAACAAATTGCCGCGGCCTTTCGGTGTACCAATGAACGTGCAGGATCCCTCTCTATCCGATAGCGCCGGGCGTATCACTTGCGTCCAGGCAACAGGGTTAATCTGCGCTGTCTCATCAACCACGCAATCATCTAAGTAGATACCGCGCAGACTGTCGGCCTTCTCGGCACCGAGCATCGAGATACGATCGCCGTTCGGGAAGTGGCACGATAGTTCGCTAGCGTTGTACTTCATGCCAGGTATTGGCAGCGTAAATTCTTTGAGGTAATCCCAGGCGACACGCTTTGCCTGGTTAAAGTTAGGGGCAACGTAAGCACCGCGCGCGTTGGGTAACGGGCACCGTATGACATTGCGTATTAAGTTATTGACGGCCCAGACGGTCTTGCCAAAACGCCGGTGCATGACCAGGACATTAAAGCGTTTCACTTCTTGATGCAGCCGCGCTTGATGCGGCCGGGGACTGTACGGTATGACGACATCCATTGTCATAAGCTATCGATCTCAATAGCTAATCGTTCTTGGTCCGTGGGATTTTCGAGGAATAGATCATCTTGCCATTGGATCCGTAGATCTTTATCAGCGACAACTTCGTGTTTGATGCTCGATAGCTTGGCGTAGCCGTAAGGGAGCAGTTCTTTCGCCGCCGTTAGACGTATTTCGAGTGGTTGACGCCCCTTGATGCCCCGTATTTTACCGGCCGCCGCCTGGAACAATAATTCCATGGGGGAGATATTATACTTTGTGCAAAGTTCGCCGAACGTCTGCATCGTCTGCGATGTTTTCTTGTTCAGTGATCCGAGCGGCCTTGCCATACGATGATGTCTCCGTGACGTATCGCTTCCCTAGGCCGGGACAGGCAGATTATATAAACAATTTTAAATGAATTGCAACAGTGGCGGATCTAACCACCTCGCAGGGGGACTAACCAACTAACAACAAGCATTAATGGCGGGCATTAAAAAAGGCCATCGTTCGGAGGACCAATTCCGATACATGACCTTTTGTCTTAATCCAACAAAGTCCGAAGCAATTTTAGACCGAGGCCGGGCTTTATCTAAGATCGTAAACTTGGGTATTAAACTGCATACGGCCTACAATCCTGCCTCTATTTTACCTAAACGCCACCCATAAAAAAAGGCCGCGCAACCTGGATGGACAGCGCGACCTTTACTTTTACCTAAGACTAGCTTAAGTTTCATTCACGGCCTAAATCTTTACTAGGGAACCAGGCCAGTGAAATCCATCTTAGTTTCACATACTGATTCCCCTAAAGTCAAACTTCAAGCCGTCGTGACGGGTAAACCCACGGCCACGTTAACGCGTAGCATTCAGATTATGTAACTTTGAGACCGAGGATAAAGCAGGTTTAAGCTGGCAAATGAGACTGACCAATCGACCGGACAGACTCGACAAAATAGAAACACCTAAACCATCGTCATAAAGGTTGACGGGCCGGGGGCGACAACCCCTTAACAACTGTTCTGCATACCTCATAAGAATGAATGCCAATAAGATATCCATGGTTGACCAGTAAAGGTCTATATGACTTCTATTGTCTGGATTTTATCCAGCCCTCGCCCTTGATCTTACCCCCGCGTTTTTAGCCTATAAAAATAGGGGCCAACACATTTCTTCTGCTGCCATCAATGTGCTACAATGTGCGTTCACCTGGATGGAGTAATAAGTATGAGTAATAGTAATCACGACCGCATGGTTTCAACCACACGCACAATACTCGAATCACTCGATTTCGAGATTACATGCAAACAAAAGCACGCCACATCGACCACACTGATCGCACATAACACCGAGAATAAGGTGGCCATTGTGATTAATTCGCCGCGTCTTGGCGTTCATGAGGAGTTGTTCTATTTTGGCTTCTATCATGACCAGGCACGCAACGGCGATCGCTATGACCTGGTTGAATTCTTAAGAGATCAAGCCGCGCCACGCTCTAACGTCGTGCCGATGCGCCGTCATTAACTTGACAAGGGCGGATTTGTGTGAATAAAATCCGCCCATCCCCGGCCTTGGGAATTCAATATGACTATGTTTCAAGGCGCGCGGGTTAAATGGGAACATCATCCCACCCTAATATTGCCGGGCGAAACCGGTATACCATCAAAAGAATTGCATCGACGACAACTTGAGCAGAAAGCGCAAGCGTTGTTATTAGACCGACATGCGTTGAAATTAGCCAGGACCGAAACGGCCCGCGATAACTTAAAAGCATTAGTTGGACTACCACGCAAAACCGAGAACCCGGCCTAAGAGAATAACGATTTTTAACGCGTGGTAGCCCGTAAAAGGATTTGAGCCTTGTTTTTAGGGGGTTTTATTGATCACTTATCACTGTCGTTAGGTGGCAGATAGATTTCTAATAAGCTCAAAAGATAAACGAGCACCGCCATGCCCATACAGGAATAGCGCATCTCGTTCGATAATTCAAGTCCCAGCGGTTCGGAAAAAAACACCCGCCGCCAACAAGCCTACGATAACAATACCCACACGTTCCCTGCGCGTTAGCGTTAGCCATCGATCGATCATTGTTCGATAGAAGGCGATAAGAATTCAGCCAAACTAAAGCCAATCGCGCGTGAAGCCGTCTTGCTGATATCACTGGTTTCCGGTGCAAAGTTATAGGGTTGCTGCAGCTTTGTAGCGGTCCGTACCGCGATGTTGGCAGCCGGGGATACCGCATCACCCGTCGCAAGCCCCGTCCCCAGATCTTTAACGGTTTGAATGTTACGGTCCTCCATGAATTGATTCTGCATCCGCGCCGCCGTACCACTGTCACCGCTCTGCGCAATCGCCCTGGGCATATTAATATCGCGCGTGAATTGGTGTAGATCAACAACGGCGGGATTAGATGTTGACCTGGCCAATTTAAACGTATCCTTGTACGTGCGCTGCAAGGCCTGGTTCAAGCTGCGCGGCCGCACATTACCTGCGCCATCAACCACGTTATTTGCTTTTACCGCTAACCAATTGCGATATCGATCGCGCGCGTCATCATACGCTGCGTTAAATGCCTTCACCTTGCCAGGGTCCGCGCCCTGGCGCGCCATGGTTAACGTGGGGATATCGGTCCATTGGTCCACCATCTTAATAAGCTGGTTGCGCGTGTTGGTGTTGCTGGTATCGGCCAACTCATTGACCAGGCCCGATCGGACCTCGGCCCATTCGTCCGGTGTCATTTTGCGGCCTTGCGCTTTAATCTGATCGAACAATTTAAGCGTATCTTTTGCGATGCCGCGCGTCGATCCTTCGATCCCTTGCCGCTCTGCAATGTCCGTCAATGTTTTCGTCATTGAGTCGGGCACATCGAGCGGACCGAGGTTTGATACCAGGGTATTAATTTCTTTACCTATCTCGCCGCCCGCATCATCGATCACCGTCGGCGTTAACTGGAACCGTGGGTCCGAGCCGATCGACGTTGCGACCTTCTCGTTTAATATCGCCTGGTTGTTGTTGTCGATCTCGACAAAAGTGCCCGTCTCGCCAATCTTTTTGCGCGCGGCATCTTCTGCCAGCAATTCATCACGGTTGCCCGATGCCTGGCCCGGCGTGATTTCATAACCCTGGTCTTGCAGCCGCTCTAGTGACTCCTTACCGGCGACATCAGGCTGCACGCCATCGCCAAGACCGACCGCCCGCCTTGATGGCCGCACGCCCTTTATGGCATTCCAGATCCGTTCCGCCCTGGGCGCAATCACCGACGCTAAACCGGTTAGGGCCGCATCCGCACCGATATCAAAACCGACACTTTCCACCGTGGGATCATCATCCGCAAGCGACGCACCCACCGCCGAGCCGGTCGCATCCAAGACGGTTTCAACCCCTTTGGCCAGCTTCGGAAATTGCTCCGGCAAAGAGCCTAGCGGTATGCTGCGGCCAAACTTACTGCCGACCAATGCACCGCCCACGTTAACCAGACCTTGACCGATCGCCACATCGGTTTCGTCTTGACCTTCTTTTAAACCGCCCAGATACCGCGATAGCTCGCCGCTGAGCGGGTTTATCTCCGGTGCGGGTAATTCAGGGTCGCCGATCATGTTCGCTACGCCCTGCGCAACACCTGCGCCAATACCCGGCAGATTACCGCCCAGCCCTGGCAATTCATCCTGCGTTAGCCAGCCCGCTTCCGTTAACACCATCGTGCCACCTGAGGGCGAGTTCACACCCGGCGGCCCGTCACCGCTATACAGATAGGTTGCATCGATCGGCTTTGCGCGTTGCCAGGTCTCGCCATCATCAAACGAATGGAGCGTTTCTTTCGCTTCATCTTGCGCTTCTAAATAGCCCGCCATTATTCATTCACCTGCGTAATTACTGCATTCGGTCCCGGCCGCGGACCATCTGTAGAAGGTGCGGCGTTAGCAGGGAAATTGCGCGCCGGTGGCGCAAACCGATCACTGTTTGTAAAACTTGGCCCGTAAACCTCAATCCAGGAATCTAACTGCCGATCGTTGCGTTTAATTCTGGACCGCAATTCGCTCTGCATCGTCTCCGGTTTCATGCCAGGGTTAATCAATACGCGCAATTGACGCTCCTCCTCGCCGCCCGTCACATTGCCGCCCGCTTCCAATTTGAAAATCGCATTTTGCAAGGCCGCTTCATTTGCCCACCAAGCCACCTTGTCACGATCCGCTGCCGTCTTTGCCGTGGTTCGCAGTAAATCAATGTTAATTAAACCCTCAGTGATAAACGTTGAGTCGATCGCATATTCGGGCTTGAATGTTGCTAACTGCTGATCGTATTCAGACGCAAATTTTGTTAGCGCAAACAAGGAATTTTGACCCGATGTCGGCACCGCCGATAACATCATCGCGTTCTTTGCAATCTCAGCCTCTTTTTGTTGCAGCGTTAAATTGTCAAGTTTGACCTTTCGCGCATCCGCCAGCACCTTGTTTAGATAAAGCTCGGTTTGTTGACCCGCCGCCGATTTTTCGAGCGCATATTTTTCACCCCATTCGCGCTTGTCTTGTTCTTCTTTCGCGTTAAATTGCTGTTGATCCTGGAACAACGTGCGTGCAAATTCAGACTCTTTGCGCCCCGCCTCGACTCGATCTTGTATTGCGCCGGTCATTGTCGCCATGCCTTGTTCTGCAAACCCTGGCACCGCCATCATCGAGCGGCCGATAAATTCCAGTTGCTGATCAACCGGTAATGCTTGCGCACCCGTCGCTTGCGTATTGCGGCCCAGATCGATGTTGCCCATCGTGCCGTCACCCATATCCATTTGAGGTGGCGCGCTTGCCGGTTGGCCAACGATCTGTTGCAGCGCCGGTAATGATTTGGCCATCTGCGCATCGCGTCGTCGTTGCATTAATATCGTGCCGAGGTATGACATATATTTATATTCCTAAGCTAAAATTGAAGCCGCCATCACTGGATGATTGCCCACTCGATGCAGATTGGCTGTTAGCTTCCATAACCGGATCAAATAACCCGGCCAAATTGGCAAACGGTGAAAATTCAGCGCCGAATTGGGAAAGCCCTAAATTGAATTGATTCTGGAGCTGTCCTAGCCCTTGCGAAGCGCCACCCTGATTAATACCACTCAATTGATTAGTGCCCGCTGACGCGCTTTGTAGGCCGCTTAGTTCTTGTGCCCTCTGGAATTGGCTACCACCCTGCAAACCCGATGCGCCAAACATTTGCGCTTGCAGCGCCTGGCTCCGGCCTTGTTGCTGTAACTGTTGCTGTAATGCCGCGTCCTGCGCCCGTAAATTCGCGCTGCCGGTGGCAAATTCATTCAACGCGCCTTGTTGTGCGATACCTTCCGCCACGCCCTGGCGTGAACCACCGCGTGCGTTACCCATTGTCGCTTCTTGACCGATGCCGACGTTCTGCCGTTGTAGCTGTCGATTGATATCCGTACCGAGCGCATCAATCTGTCCGTCAATGAATTGATTATTGGCTGGATTCGCCAGGCCCATTTGAAATTGGTTGTTACCACTGGCCAACTGGTTGAAGACATCCTGGCCGCCATTGGCTGCGCCGTTGAAATTTGCCAACTGTTGCAAGTACTGATTTTGACCGCCGCCCAACTGGCCGAGAAAATCTTGACCCTGGCCTTGCAAGAATTGCGACAATCCCGGTGCCATGTTGCCAATGTCCTGGCCTTGTTGGTTCGCCATGGCTTGCAGTTGCGGCAACAGGCTTCGAATCAAATTCGCCTGCGGGTCAAATAACAAGTTCGTCGATTGGCTTTGACTTGCGCTGTTTGCGTTCGATTCGTTCGGTCTGCCGATACCGAAATCAAATAGGTTAGGGTTTTCCGCCACGTTAGAGCCTCCACCGAGATCACCCGGATTAGTTGGAATAAAAATAGGTAACGGCAAACCGCCGTTGTCGTTTGAATCTTGCGGATCGTCGAGATTATCGCCGGGTGTCGGCGCGCCGGGTGTCGGGATAGGTATCGGTATGCCTGGCAACGGCCCGGTTGTATTGCCTGGCGTGCCCGGTGTCGGCTGCGAAAAATCGGGCGCGCCTGGGTTATTCACGTTTTGCGGATAGTCCTCCGGCTTCCCGAATATGCCTATCCCTCCCTTTAACCCGCCCAATAGCCGTTGAAACCAATCTTCAGGTAGCTGGCCGATTAAACTGCCACCGGAAGGAAAACGGGTAGGGATGTTCAGCGACTTATAAAAATCATCCGACAATCCACCGCTGCCGCCGGTCCCAATATCACCGCGATAAAAATCCGCTGTCCAATCCGATGAACCAACCCACGTTGAATTGAAGGGATCGTCTGATTTCGGTTGATAAATCGCCTCAAAGCTCATGCGAAACGCGTCCGCAAATCGCGCATCTTGTAAACTTGCATTGTCAAACTAATCCAGGTCACGTCCTCATCCGCACCCGGCGTGCTAACCCGTACATCGATCACGCCGTCGGCCGATTGTTGAAACATGCCCGCAAACGCAAAACTGGATGCGGTCGATTGTGACGTGTCATTGATAGCGCCGAGATAGGTCCGCGCGTTGTTGTAATACAACTCGAAAATCAGCTCTGCGCCCTGGTCATGCTCATACGCGCCGAATACGCTTACCTGATATGTGCCATCAATTTGATAGGTCACGTCGTTGTCTGGATTCGGACGCGGCACGGTTGACACAAACCCGTCGCCGATGGTGGGATCGGGCGCAACATCACGAAAGCCAAAGATCTTTGTTGGCGTGCTTGTCACGGTCTGCGCAACGCCCAAGGGATCGTTAACCGGACTTAACACAAGGCCGCCGAATGCCTCCTCAACATTGTACGCCTCGCCGACGCGTTGCAGTTCGCGATTATAATAAGCGGGATCGTAATCCCTGGGCACCGGCGCATTTTTATAAGGCATTACCAGCTACCCCGCGCTTGATACTCTAAATCAAAACCGCTGATCTGCCAGGTCTGTTGCGCGCTGCTTTGGAATTCGATTGAGATATAACGCCCCGTCATAAAATAGTCGACCTTCTCCTCGCCTATCGTGAACGAGACCCACGGCCCCCACGCTACGCCCTGGCGCGGATGCGGTTGTGATCCGAGCCTCACCTCGACATCGGCTTCGCCCTGGGCACGCGGCCATATCTGACTGACTGTTTTGACCGTCGTGTTATCGCCAAGATCCATGGTCCACTTGCTCAACTCACCCTTAACCATGCGACCATCAAAGGTATTACCCACATCGACGGCGTACATTTTTGTGCGCGCGTAGTCCAGTTGCACGCATCGCTCGATGGCCTGGCTGTACAATGTTTGATTATAACGTTGCGATGATTCGTCATAAGTTTCGGTTTGCTCGTCATAAGCCCGAAATTCTGGTTCATCGATAAAGCCATAGCGGACACACGGCGATTCTTCGTCAAGATCGCGGATACCCCACACATTCGTGACCGTTGAATACGTCAATGCCGTATTAGGAAACCGCGCCCCCATTAATGGGTAACAAAACCAGACCGCTTGCGTAAACGGGTTCCAAGTAACAAACGAAGTGTTATAGGTTTCCGGGTCGATCTGATCAAAGATAATTTTACGAATGGTATCGTTGGCAATGCTGGTCACCTTGAAACCATCATGCTTAACGATGTCACCTGCGGTAATGATGTAGTGCTCGCCATACACTTCGGCAACACAATTGCGCGCGAGTAATCCGACCTCCGCAAACAACAAACGATTAGAAAACACGTTATTACCCGCAACATAATCGACCGCATAACATGACGTACGTTTATAAATAATGAATTGATCGCGCAACACCATGCCATCGATGATTGCGCCACGGGTTTCCGACAGTTGATCATCACCGGCTTCCGTTGTTGGGAGTGGTGTCCAGGATTGGGGTATTGCGCCTTCATCTGCGCCATCCGACCAGGCATAACGCGAGCCAAAAACATCGGTCCCGGTGCGCGTGCCTAATGCAAACAAATGATTCTTAAACGGTCGCAGTGCAACGCATGTTTGACCGACCGGCCAATCGGGCAACGTGGCATAGTTATTCAGCGGATTTTCATCCCACCACACCGGCGGATTCGCGCCGTTATTCGCCACCGGCAAACCGTTCAACAGGCCACCGGTCCATTCACCATCGACCGTACTGCCGACAAAGCCTGGCGGCGTGAGATCTGTATGCGTGGCAACACTCACCGTCGCAAGTTGATTTTCCCCCATATAATTCCAATAGATATCGCCCAGCTCACTTGATTGAAACGTGAACTTAGGCGGAAATAAAGGGGCCGCATAAACTTCCGTATAACCATCGATCCGTTCTGCTCGCAAGTTATCAAAACGAATATTCTTTGCGCCCGTATACTTGTCATCGGGTATTTCTTCGTCGGGTATATCGGTGATCACGCCGAGAGGCTGGAAGC
>TARA_R110000764_G_scaffold237051_3_pt1 | contig 11153 bp, 13 predicted proteins | sample TARA_R110000764 | Tara Oceans TARA_R110000764 (sample SAMEA4398111) | marine metagenome | biome: Polar Biome; feature: [SRF] surface water layer (ENVO:00010504); material: water (ENVO:00002006), including particulate matter (ENVO:01000060) such as... | depth 5 m | reverse complement strand
AGTAACATATTTTATCCTTTAATAATAAATATGTATTGTTAAAGATTAATGGATGAATTTTTTATTTGTTTTTGAATTGTGCTGTATATGCATGCCCCATTTATACTTTGCATATTCATGTCCTGCCTTTTCGGCTTTGTGTCTTGCTTCGCCATTTGTTGATGCAGAAGCAAAGTGATAGAAATGGCAATTATAGGTTCTTAACATTCTTAATCCATTCAATTGACATTTTAAAAAGAAATCCCAATCTGCTACCATTCCAAGTTCATAATTTTCATCCCAGCCGCCTATTTTAAGATAATCTAATTTTGACATGAAAATTGGTAATGTAGATCCAGTTTCATCTTTTTTAATATCATGTATTTTAGATTGATCACTTTTCCAAAAAACATTTAAATTAAATTCGTCTATAGTTTTACCTAAATCCTCTATTATAAATTGATTAAACATTGAAGGATATGGTTCTACTTGATTGGGTGAGATAACTGCTCCTTCCTCCCATTCGTCTTCTAATATCAGATCCCAATCTTTAGGAAACACATTGTCATCATTAACGATCAACACCTTATCGTGCTTAGCATTCATTACTCCTAAATTAGTTCCTTTGCACAAACCAACATTTTCTTCTAAATTAAGGATTTCAATTGTATGACACCACTTATTAAGTACGTGTTCATTGACATCGTAATGACCATCTACTACTACAATAATTTGGTTTTTGTTCTCCTGACCTTCGACTGCTGACTGTAAACACAGGTCTAAGTACTCTGGTGATTTATATGTTGGTATTATTACTGATATCATCTATTATTTTATTACAAAAAAGGGTTATTAATTTATTATAGTTATAATCAACTTTATCATTTAAAACGTGTAAAATCATTTTTAATAAAGCATCATTACTTTTTTTGGTATGTGTAAAATCTACATAATTGATAGTGTGGGTTTTATCTAACCCAGTATAATCAAATGTAATATTATTTATTTTAGGCCATTTAATATTTTGATTTTGTTTTAGGATAGGATATAGTAAATATAAATCATGATATAATAAATCAAATAGTTTATTATTACTTTTCCTTCTCCATGTAACTGTTAATGGTTTATTGGGCGTTAGGATTTGATTTAAATTAATAATTTCATCTCTCCAATTAAATACATCATTAATATATAATTTTACCTTATATTTTTCTGCTAGTTTAAAAAGTTGTAGTGATTGTTTATACGTTGGGGTTAAAGGTTTTTCACAAAAAACATTCTTTTTAGATTCAATACAATATTTAACTAAATTAAAGTGGGTATCATTAGGTGTTGCTATAAAAACCCAATCAACTAAATTTAATTTTTTTTTAAAATTATCTTTACTCCCACATACAAATTTTACATCACTTATTTTTTCTAATTTAGATAATAAAATTTTACCCCAATATCCTTTTCCAATTAACCCTACATTCATATCATTTTCTTTATCTGTTGCCCAATTTTATGGCATGTAGAAACTTTACCAGATAACACATTTATAACTTTAGGATGATCTTTATATGTAAATATCTCAGAAAGCCTTTCATCATTATCATTTATAGGTAACGCTCTGGTTGTTCTCCAATAACCTAACCGCTCTACATCTTTTAGAAATGGAAATAACTCATACGATTGTTCATATATATTATTTATGTCTAATTTATCTTTTACTAAAGAATGTTCAACACTATATAGTAAAAACTCGTTTTTATTTTTTCCTTTAGGTAAAACACTACAAAAAGGACCATCCATAACAGTTACTCCAAACGGTTCGGAGTTCATTTTAAAATATGGAACTACTACATCTTGCAGTTTTAATTTCATTTCCGGAATACCTAATAACTGGTTTATATGATTTATTCCAGCATAAGTAGTATTAATAAGATAGTCACAATCAGCAATATTACCATCAAATTTAGTGTTAAATTTTATTGGTATATGTTTTATTGAATCTTTAATTATTGATTTTAAAATGTCATAATCAAAAATACATTCATCTGTTTTTAATGAGGTTTGAATATAATTTTTATCTACAATTTTACTATCAGGATATTCAATATCATAATTTATATTTACTGTATCACAAAAATCAATATATTCTTTTGCTGTAACGTGGCTATTCCATTTAGCAATCATATAATAATTTGGAAAATGAGATACAATAGCGTTTTTGTAATTAGTTAAAAATGTAACTAAACCATCTAGACTTTGCTTTGCAGTTTCAATACTTCTAGGATAGTGATAACCTAAATGTAAACGGTTATGATTACATTTAGAAGCCCTTTGCATAATATCCGAATCTTGTTCTATTATAACAACGTCGTGGCCGGCTCTATCTAATTCATATGCAATAACACATCCAAATATTCCTGCTCCTATTATTTTTATCTGCATTCAGCTTCCCAGTTTATAAATGGTGATAACATGTTAGCTTCTACGTGAGTTGAATATGCCGGCATACATGATATTAGATTAGATCCAACATTCCATAACTCAGTAAACATATCATGATCTCTTGTATACTCTCCACTACAATATTGTATATGAGTTTTAAATCTAGTTTGCAAAGTGCTAAATTTACAAGCAAATGTGCATGTAGTAGATGGTGTAGTTCTCCAATATGTAGATTGAGTACATATTATTTTAGATTGCAAGTTATCATACATTTGCAGATAGTATTTATCTGGGTGATCATATAATGTAAAATATTCTGCTCCTATATTTTGTACTCCTTCTGCTAATATATCAACCCAACCTTGCCTATGTAAATAATCATCTTCAACAAAATATATTATATCATTGTTATCAAAATTTTGTTTATTAACATATTCTAATATTTTAGTAAACGACTTAGCTTCAGTACCAGCTTCAATTTCTATAATATCAACATTTTTATTTGATATAAAATGATCATTAACATTTCCACTTCCGTTATCAAATACAGCAGTATATATTACATCTGTAGTAAATGTTTTTTGAAAGCTATCAAATATTTTTTCTCTATTAAACCAGTCTGGTCTTTCTTTGTTAGCTGAGTTACTTGAAAAATTGCAATGTCTTTGAAATATTCTAATCATAAAAACCTTTTTATATATTTAACATATGTTTGAGCTGATGTAAATGTAGATCCACCAGCAATATTTTTTTTTATAAATTCTGTATATCGACCATGATTAATTTGTTCTTGTAGATTATTAAATATTAATTGTTTATTTAAATCTACTAAACCAGGATATGTACTAAATGCCCCTATTGCTCCACTTCCTTTAATTAAAATAGTCGGAATACCTAATTGTATTGGCTTAAATGCCAATGTAGATGGAGCTGATATAACTATTGCTGAGTCTGCAATTAATTGATCAATATTATCTGTATTGGGAACTACGGTACAATCTATTAATGATTTAACATAATTTATACTTTGTTTATAATCTGGATTATCTAGTCTAGGTTTAATTTTTACTACAATTGGTAAACCATATTCTTGATTCATTTCAACAAGTCCAGATTCTTGTACAAAATGTCTATCAAAGTTAACAGGATATATAGAATTACGATTAGCTATAAAATTAGTTATAACTAAAATATGTTTTTGACTTTTTATTACTGATTTTAATGTATCATTTGCAGGGATTCCCCCTGTTTTAAAATCTAGCTTTACATCATGACTTACTCCAATTGCATTGTGCGGGGTATCTTCATTACCGTGAGAGTTTCCAATTATTGTAATATTTTTTTCTTTACACTTATTATAAAAAGATGGAATATTAAATTCAGGAACTGCTCTATTATCATCAAATATAACTAATGAATATTCATTTAAATTAACATAATTACATAAATCTTCTGTTATATTATCTCCATGAAATTGTACTCCAGGCCCTATTATTATATTATTGATATATGATTTATATTCATTAATTTTTATAGTTCTCTCATCTAAATCTCCAACCCAAGGTGTTTTATCACTAAATAACCCAACAAGAAATAAATCTAAAGTATATTCTTTAGTTAATTCCGGAATAATTGGCCATAACTTTTCAGCTACACGATGATTTGTAAATAATAATAATATTTTATTTTTTAACATATCTCTGAGATCTTGGTAATGTTTTAAATTGATCTGTTAATGGTAAATGTTTATTCTGATAGTTATGTTCTACAAATGTTTGATTTAATGCATTAACTTTAACGTCAGGGTGTTTCCATAATGAGTACATCATAGAAATTTGATCTTCAGTATTCCACTTTGCAGTTTCGTCAAACCATAATTTATTAAATGATCTAATTTGTTCATTATTTTTTCTATATAATATTCCATTTTCGTATAATCCAATATTTTCTGGATATCCGTCTTGTTTATATTTTATACCTTGATCTACAATCATTTCTTTTGAATCTCTTGGTGGATTTCTAAATTGAGTTGCTTCTACTTCTTGGTATAAGCAGTTACGATCACAGTGTTTATGTACAGATAAATCATTCTCCCCTAAATGGGATTCAAATAAACTATGAGGGTCATATTGAAAATAAATTTCATTATCCATCCATAACCAAGCATCATATTCTGGTAGTAATTCTTCTGGGGAAGTTTTACATTTTCTAGCTGTCCAACGGCCGTTTCTCCATATATCAATTTTTCTAATATCCCAAAAATCAGATTTTAAGTAATCACTATTAGTAAATGCTATATAATCAATTCCATTTTTTTCGTGTTGGTAATCAATAATATCACCATACAAATAATTGGGGTCATCTGTAAATAATGCAGTATATATTGCTAATTTTTTCATCCTATTCCTTTCCATGTTGCTCCATTAGGAGTCCAATAATGATTACATTTTTGACTACCATCATATAGATAAGTATAATTTTTACTTACCATATCAATAGCCCAATATCTATCTTCTTTACCTTGAAGTGTTTCGTCAAATGGATTATCTAATAACGTTTGTTTATTATAAAAACAAAATGCGTTATGTAAAAAGTAACGATCTTCAATTTCTGAATATAAATTTTGTTTGCGGCCGTTTTCAAAGTGACTCCAAATATATCTTTTTGTAATAGTTTTACCTCTATATATAGGAGTTTGATTTCCAAATACTGCAGAATGATATTTTAAATCTTCTTGTATACATCTATAATCTATATCTGTAATTTGTGCATGAGCTGATAAAATTAATATAGTTTCATGTGTACAATGTTTAACGCCTTCATTTAAAGCTGCACCGGGACTATAATCATCAATAGTTACTATCTTTAAATGATGTTTAAGTGTTGGTCTAAACATACTAACAACTTCAATTGAATTATCTGTTGAGTTATTATCAACTACTATAATTTCAGGTTTATTAAAGTGATCGAGTACAGATTGTATAGCAAATCCTATATATTGCTCTTCATTTCTATTTCTTATAATTACACTAACCTTATCCATTAAATCTTCCTGCATAATTAGTTCTTGAATCTGATTCGCATTCTTGAAAATCACTACCATGATTTATTAACATTTCTTCTCTTAATTTTATATAAGAAGAAAGATCTAATAAGTCACTAGGTAATATAGCAAATTTATTATCTCTACCTGGTAATTCATTATCTATAGTAAAGTGTTTTTCTATTATTGTAGCCCCAAAGCCTATAGCTACCTTAGCTGATTCTACTCCTTGTATATGATCAGAATACCCTATAGGGAATCCTAATTCTTTAAGAATACCCATTCTTTGGATATTTGCTATAGATGGGCTACATGGATATGAAGATACACAATGTAATAAATAAAAATCAGACGATCTAATATGTTTTACACTATCTCCTATTTCTTTTAAAGTAGATGTTCCAGTTGACATAAAAATTGTATCAAAATTATGATCACAAAAACTAATAAGTTCATGATTACGAGATTCGAAACTAGGAATTTTAACTTCTTTACAACCTAATTCAACTAATAATTTTGCATCATCAACACTAAATACAGATGATAAAAATTTAATACCTATTTTATTACAATAATTAATTAATTCAGTGTGATCTTCTTTTGATAATTCTGCTTTTTCATAAATTTGACGTCGACCATCATCATCCCAAGATCCTGGTTTTAATCTGTCTACAGACCATGTTTGATATTTAGCATATGTAGCTCCACTTACTTTTGCGGACATTGCCATATCTTTTGCTAGTTGCATATCACCACAATGGTTCCATCCTATTTCTGCTATAATTTTTATCATTTATTGTATTCTTTTAATTTTTCTATAAATGTTTGTACTTGTATATTTAACGCATTATATAATGCATTAGCTATATGGGGTGATATAAAAACATTATCTAGTTTAAGTAAACGATTGTCATATTTAATAGGTTCATTTTGTACAACATCTAAGAAAGCTCCTCTTATTTGTTTAGTTGTTAATGCATTAAATAAGTCATCTTCGTTTATAGTTTCGCCTCTTCCTATATTTAAAATATATGAATTTTTATTCATTTTTCCAAATGTTTCTGCGGTGAAGTAGTTAATAGTTTCATGTGATAACGGAAGTGTATTTATAACAAAATCATAAGGTAATTCTTTAAGATTGGTTATATGAGTATGTCTATCCAATTTTTTTATTTGCATTCCCAATGCGGATAATAAACGATCGATCTCTTTGCCAATACGACCATATCCTACTATTAAACATGATATTTGATTAAATGGTTTAATATAATCAATATTTTTATCAAATTCTAATCTGTTATTTGACATTCTATCTAAACCTCGTAGTAAATGTAAAACTCCTGCAACAGCGTACTCAGCAACACCATTTGAACTATTAGGCGTATTTGTCACTAATATCTCATCTGGTAAATTAAATTTACCGGTGCCTGTTTTAGAAAGATGTACCCATTTTAAATGAGGCATTACTTCTAGATGTTGGGGTGTTATTTTATCACCCCAATAAACTTCTGCTTTTGGATTAATAATTGTAGTAATTTTAACATCACATTGCCTTTCAACCAAATGAATCATTTCATCAGTTAATGTATAATTTTTGGTTCGATTAGACAGATCAGTGTATATAATCATAGCTTAAAGTTTTTTGATTTATTTAACATATACTTATCTTTGACTTTATCTGATATGTATATTCCAATACCAATATTATCAGATTGGATTTCGTCGTTTATCTGAAGCTCCATCATTGGTACTTCTAAATAAGATACATCAAATGCTTTTGCAAAATGTTTATTAGCATTTATAGCTACTCGACTTCCCCATACATGCATTGCTGTATTTTGTTTACCAAATTTATTAACTATGGCAATACATTCTTTTATACCCCCACTATTTGTTACATCTGGTTGTATAATATCTACAGCTTTCATATCTTTGTATAAATCAAACTCTAACATTTGGTTTAAAGCTTCACCCCCAGCAATTGGAATATTACTGTTAGAGCATAGGTTTGTATAGTTAGGAATATCTGTGGGAGTGAATGGTTCTTCTAACCAACATACATCAAATTCTTCTAAGTCTTTACTCCACTGCCGTGCTGTTTTGTAATCCCATTTATTGGGGTTAGTACCCATAATAGCATCAACCATTAATTTATGATGGCCTAGATGTTTTCTGGCTGTGTGTAATCGTTGTAAATCTATATCTCTGGACTGTAATCCAATTCGCATCTTATATGCTGTATACCCATTGTCGAGTATCATTTTCACATCTTGCTCTATTTGATTTGGAGTAAAAACAGCTGAGCCATTACTTGCATATGTAGGTATTTCATAATTGCCACCTAGGTACTCATACAACGGCTTGTTCTCTGCTTTACTTAATATATCATATATTGCAATATCGATACCACTCGTTATACATTTTATTAATCCACTTCGGCCAATATAAGGTATAGAGTCTAATATATTCGCATTAGTAATTTGTGAACCAATTAAATATGATTCTAGATATTTAACTGTTGGTTGTATTAACTCTGCACAATATACACCAGCATACGTTTCGCCATATCCTATCATACCACATTCAGTATGAACCTCGATAATTCCAATATTCTTAGTATCACTCTGATACCCGTAATATGTATGACCACCTTTGACTGGTGATGACAATCCATATCCTATAACTTTACTTATTTTCATTTTCCATGATAAATTTTGCTAACATTAAGTCGCGTGGTTCGTCAATATTAATAGTTCGTTCTTGAGACATAATATACGGTCTAGTTACAGGCCCCAATCTCCGCTCTTTAACTGTAATTTGATTCCATTTCATAGCATATATTGATCCATTTCTTACAAAGGCCGGTGGTTGTAGATCTTGTCGTCTCTGGCCAGGAATATCAGGATCTTCCTCAGGATTTAATCCTATTAATACATCATCTACGATATACTTGACTCTAGAAGGATGATTATCCCATATTCTTACTACAGAAACAATAGAATCTGCGTTTGTAGAGTCAAGTTTAGTTATAACACCATCTATATCTTCTACTGTTTTAAGTGGATTGGTACACATAATCTCGATAACATAATCGTATTTAGATTGTTCCTTTAATACCTCTAATAAACCTGCGGCTGATGTTTGAGTATTAGATACATTCGACCGCTTAAAACATATAATATTATTGTCTAGACAAACTTGCTCAATATCATTATCATCAGTAGCTACAATATAATCATCTATATAGTTAGATTTTACCACTTCATCTATAGTATATGATAATAACGGTTTATCATTTATAGTAGCTATATTTTTTTTTATGATACCTCTACTACCACCCCTAGCTAAAGTAATAGCTAATACTGTTTTTCCGTTTATCATAAATCGAAACTTTTTAACGGTCCATTAATTGGATCATGGTGATAAAATCTCCACAATAGTGTATCTCGATAACTCTCCTTAACAGTCTCAAAAGTATTTCTATTGCCATAATCAAATCCCCACCTGTCTTTAAATACTTCTAAATGATTAAATTTACTAAAGTAGTGTTCCCGTTTTCCATTTTCATTATTTGGAGAATCTTTTGGAATTCCAAATTGCAATTTTGATCGTTGTTCGTGTGCTAAACAAAATTGTGGAAGTACGATGTTATATATATTTTTGTTTAAGAATTGAAAACACATATCATCCCATGAGTGAAACATATGATAATCTGACGTTGGTATTATATGTTCTTTATATTGTTTAATATTTAATAATCCGCTAGTCCACATTATTGATTCAACAGCAAATGGCTTTTTCCAAGTGTCATTATATCTTACCCTAGTTGCCGGCCAATATTTATTATATCTATAATACATGTCCCCTGGTTCTAAAGGAGTTCTTGCTGTTGTCCTTAATGGGGTATTGTCTCCATCAAAATCTTTAATTTCATAATCATCATGTAATATATTAAAACCAATGGCCCCAAAAGAAGATAAATCTTTTTGAGAGACATATTCATTTAACTTGTTAAAGAAGTTATCTGTTTTTGGATAGCAATCATGTGAAAAATATAATAAATATTCAGCATTTTTACTTTCAAAGTAATTACATGCAGTCAATAAATTCCATAACATTCCTCGATTTTCTCTATCTAAGTATGTAATTCCATATTTTTCACATACACTTCTGCCTAATATTTTCTGTACATCTGTAGAATCTTCGTCAATATTTAAAATATCAAATCCAGATGTATCAGTTTGATTACACCAATTATCTAATAATTCATAATTATTTCTACTTGTAAAGACAATTCCAATTTTATTATCCATTAATTTCCTTTTTTACTATAATATTCTAACCAATAATCTGCCATTTCTTCCATCATACCATTAAAGGTATATGTGGGTTTCCAACCTAATTCTGTTCTAATTTTTGTCGAATCTCCTTTAAGGTATGGAAGCTCCTCCGGACGTAAAAATTTAGGATTTTGTACTACATGAGATTTGTAGTCTAAATCAAGATGACTAAACACCACTTCACACATTTCTCTAACCGAATGAGTCTCCATTGTTGATACTACAAAATCAGATGGAGTATTGTGATTAATTATTGCATGCATTGCTTTAACATAGTCTTTTGAATGACCCCAATCTCTATATGAATCCATATTACCCAATTCTAATTTGTCTTGCAATCCCAATTTTATTCTAGCAGCTGCTTTACATACTTTATTAGTTACGAAATTGCTGCCTCTTCTCGGCGATTCGTGATTAAATAAAATACCATTAGTTGCATGTAACCCATATGCTCTTCTATAATTTCGTACAATATTATAACCAAATACTTTTGAACATCCATATGGAGATACTGGATTCATTGGAGTTGATTCTCTCTGAAACCCATCTTCTTCTACCGATAACCCAAACATTTCAGAACTACTTGCTTGATAAAATTTTGCATGCGGACAAGATCGTCTATATGCTTCTAACATATTTAGTACGCCTAATGCATTAGTTTGTACGGTAAATTGTGGAATATCAAAACTAATACGTACATGACTTTGTGCTGCAATGTTATATATTTCGTCTGGTTGTATATCATCTAATAAACGTTCAATGCTACCTTGATCTAGTAAATCTCCATAATAATTTTGTATCTTATCTTGAATATTTAATAGTCGGGTATCTTGATTTTCTGGAGTAGAATTCCGTCGTACTATACCATGTACTTCATATCCTAATTCTAATAGATATTCAGCTAAGTAAGAGCCGTCTTGCCCACCAATCCCGGTTATAAATGCTTTCTTCTTTTTCATAGTCGCAACTGTATTTATACTTTAATTATATAATATATAATAGATTACATTATTCCAATTTTATTCTATTTAATATTTCACTGTTTATAATTGAATATTGTATACCATTAATTGTAATATATGCTCCATGGTGTGGTGGACAAAAGCAGGATTCGATTTTTTTATTTATTTCTGCTGCACTATCTGTAGTATGTACTTCCCGTAATCGATCTAGATCTACTTTTGATATATATCTACCAGTTGATTGTTTTATTCTAGGTATTGATCTATTTTCTATAAACAATGGCATTACTTCTTTAAATAATAATAATAATTTATTATGACTTAATTTTGTTAATGAATATACTGAATTAATATCTTGTATTGAAAATTTATTTGTTTTAATTATGTCACCAG
>TARA_R110000764_G_scaffold41371_49_pt1 | contig 11249 bp, 10 predicted proteins | sample TARA_R110000764 | Tara Oceans TARA_R110000764 (sample SAMEA4398111) | marine metagenome | biome: Polar Biome; feature: [SRF] surface water layer (ENVO:00010504); material: water (ENVO:00002006), including particulate matter (ENVO:01000060) such as... | depth 5 m | reverse complement strand
TAATGATCAGCTGGCTATATTTAACCGCTATTTACTCGATCATAACCTCATTACCGAAGAACAGGCTAAGCCCGTTTTTTCAGCGCGCGTGCGCTACCTTGCTCAGCAATTATAAGCGCAGTTGCCGCATAATTTAGCAGGGCTTTTTTATCGTGGTGTAATCCACGTAATAATATCTGAAAAAAAATGGTGCGGCCGAGAAGACTCGAACTTCCACGGGATTAACTCCCACAGCGACCTCAACGCTGCGCGTCTACCAATTCCGCCACGGCCGCACTTGCTTATTTTGACATGGTAGGCTATGTGGAATAGCAAAACATTTGCACCCGCGCAAGTAAAATATAATTTTAATGAGATGAAAATGGAATATAAGCATTCTGATGATTTGATCGCCTATGAGGAAGCGCATGCTTTTATGGAGCAGCGCGTGGCTGATATTCATGCGGGTGAAGCAGGTGAGTTATTATGGCTGCTTGAGCATCCGGCGCTTTACACGGCGGGCAGTAGCGCCAAAGATACTGACTTGCTTGACGCTCGATTCCCTGTACACAAAACGGGGCGGGGCGGTCAATACACCTATCATGGCCCAGGTCAGCGCATCGGTTATGCGATGATGGACCTTAAATCACGCCAAGACGTGCCTGATATTAAAAAATATATATATGATTTGGAAGAGTGGCTTATTCGTACGATTGCCGAATGGGGCGTTACTGGCGAGCGCCGTGAAGGTCGAGTCGGTATATGGGTGGATCTAGCGCCTTATGGCCGTGTCGGCGAGGCTAAAATAGCGGCAATAGGCGTGCGCATTCGTCATTGGGTGGCGTTTCACGGTGTGGCTTTGAATGTGAGCCCTGAGTTAGATAATTTTAAAGGCATTGTACCTTGTGGTCTTTCTGCGTTCGGCGTGACGTCATTAGCTGATTTAGGCATAGACGTGTCTATGCGTGAAGCCGATGAGGCATTAAAGCGTAACTTTAGGGGCGTGTTTGGCTGAGTGCCGCTTTGGTGACGCGGATAAAAGAAAAGCCAGCACAACCATGCTGACTTCTAAAAATCTAATAATCAGATATTAAGTTTCTTACGTTAGAATAGAAACTTCGCTGCCTGATGCTTTTGATTGGCTCGTTGCCGAAGATGAGGCATAACCATCAGCCGCTATTTGCGGTGTGACAGGCACAGAGCTCTGCTGCGCCGGCGCTGCGACAATTGGCGCGGCGCTACTTGTTTGCGTCGCTTGTGATGATTTTACAGCGATGGCCGAGACCGAATTACTGATGGACGATTCCTGCGAGCCAGTGCCGGAATATTTAATCTGGCTCTGATGTGGAAATTGTTTGGTTACGTCACCAGTATTGTTGTCGCGAATCTGTAAGACCGCGCTTCCTCTACTGACGTAAACATATGGACTAATATATGGTGCTGAAGATGTGTTTTGTATCACATCTGAAGCTGAGCTAACGCCTTTATCGGCACGGCCACTATCTGTAGTCGTCTTTAATAAAGGTGCGTTAGATACTACAGAATTTACTGCTTCTAACATTGGTTTTTCCTAACCTTAATAAAGGTCTCAATCCTTGAGATCCTTGTTTTTGAACCCGGCTCCCCAGCCAGATCCAATACCCTAGTACCTATTATAAGTTGAAAGCGCCTAAATTGTCAAGTTATATGTTTTTGTATAGGTTCAAAGCTGAATAATAGAGCAGATAAAGAGGGGGGGGGCGGTGCTTGAGCTAAGTTATTTTCGATTGGGAGGTGGCAAGCGGCGTAAAAAAGCTGTATACTATAAAGTAGGTAAGTTTTTATTCGTTGTCCTTCCGTCCTTGTGTGTGAGGTTTGTGTCGGTTAAATGCAGAAAAAATAAGGGCTTACCCTTTGTGTGATGTGTTTGTTTTATGCATCTACACAGATTTCTGGGGCGCGGATTTTCTTTCTGATGCTTTTTCAATATGTGTTTTGGGATGTTTTTGTTCGTTTAATTAGTAGCTGGAGTTAGTACGAAGCGTGAATAGTTTTTTAGAAATATTAAAACAGGTAGGCCCGGCGCGTTTGGGCATAATGGGCGGCGTGGTCTTGGCTTTGCTGGCCTTTTTTGTGTTTGTTTCCTTGCGTGTCTCAACACCGGATTATTCTTTGCTCTATCGTGATCTATCATCGACCGATGCGGGCCAAGTTGCCGCAGCGCTCGAAACAGCACAGATACCTTATCAAATATCACAAGATGGTGGCTCAGTGAGTGCGCCAAAAAATGAAATTGGCCGTGCGCGTATGTTGCTGGCTGAAAAAGGCCTGCCAAATGGCGGTTCAATGGGCTATGAGCTTTTTGATAAGCAATCGGGCTTTGGTACAACGAATTTTGTGCAAAATGTAAATCAGGTGCGCGCCCTTGAGGGGGAGCTGTCGCGTACGATCGTGTCTCTTACGCAAGTACGCAGCGCGCGTGTTCATCTTGTTTTGCCTAAGCGTGAATTGTTTAGCCGTGAAAGTATGCCGGCTTCTGCGAGTGTGTTTCTCAGTCTTGTTTCTTCTTCTCCGTTGTCGCGTGAACAGGTTGTGTCCATTCAGTCTTTAGTGTCCTCCGCTGTGCCGCAGCTGAAAACTTCAGATGTTTCTGTGGTTGATAGTAATGGTAATTTGCTGGCGCGTGGTGGTGAGGAAGATGAGTCCTTATTGACGCAGCGCGGTGAAGAAATGCGCCGTAATTATGAACGTCGTGTGCGCAGTAATATTGAAAATCTAGTTGGTAATGTTGTTGGTTATAATAAGGTCCGTGCCAATGTTACTGTGGATTTGAAGTTTGACCGCGTGAGCACGAACCAAGAATTATATGACCCAGAAGGCCAAGTTGTTCGCTCAACGCAAACCGTTGAAGAAAGCGATAGCGAGAGAGCACCTGCCGCGCAAGGCGTCTCTGTTGAAAATAATCTTCCTAATATTGGTGGGGATTTGTTGGGTGATCAGCCAACGCAAGAGGGCGCTCGCTTTGAGGAAACAACGAATTATGAGATTTCTAAAACCATTCGTAATACAGTGAGCGAAGTAGGGCAAGTTAGCAAGCTGTCCATCGCTGTGCTTGTTGATGGCTCCTATGTTACGAACGCCGAAAATGATGTAAAAACTTATGTTCCAAGAGATCAGCAGCAGTTAGATCAGATATATTCATTAATTAAGTCGGCTGTTGGTTTTGATGTTGAGCGCGGTGATAGCTTGGAAGTTATCAATATGCAGTTTGCTGAGATTGAAGTTGATGCCCTTGACGAAACAGAAACCATACTTGGTTTTGAAAAAAGCGACTTACTTGAAACGGCAGAAGTGCTTACTGTGGCTGTTATGATTATTCTGGTTGTTCTTCTTGTTCTTCAGCCGATGATTGGTCGCCTTATTGGCACCGGTGATTCGCGCAGTGAAGAAGGGCTTGCCGCTGAAAATAATTTATTGGCGGGTGGTTCTATGCAACCAATGCTCTCTGGTCCACAAGGTGGCGCGGTTGGGGGGCAAGTTAATCCCCAAATGGCCATAGGCGGGGGCGTCGATTTTGCTGGCGATGAAGAGGCTGAAGGTAGTTCTGAGGCTGATATGATAAGTATGGAAAGAATATCAGGCCAAGTTAAAGCTTCTTCCGTTAAGAAGGTTGAAGATATTATTGATCAGTATCCTAATGAAGCTGTGTCCGTTATTCGTAATTGGATGGGGCAAGATACGTAAGTAAAGGGTTTTGTAGGACAGAGTAATTGTCGTAGAGAACTGATGAAATATAAGAGTGTTGGATTAGATAACGATGCGTAAACGCGAAGATTTTAGAACATTATCCGGATCGGAAAAAGCGGCTATATTACTTTTGTCGCTTGGCGAGGAATATAGTATCCGCGTTTTTGAGCTGATGGATGATGAAGAGATCATGGAAATTTCACAAACTATGGCGAATTTGGGTAAAGTCAACTCAAGCATCGTTGAACGTTTATTTGTCGATTTTGCTGAGCAAATGAGCTCGACCAACTCACTTGTCGGTACATTAGATAGCACAGAGCGTCTGCTCGCCAAAGTTATGGGGGGCGATAAGGTTGAGCGGATCATGGAAGAGATTCGCGGCCCTGCTGGCCGTACGATGTGGGAAAAGCTGGGCAATGTTAACGAGGAAATATTAGCAAGCTTCTTACAAAAAGAATACCCACAAACAGTGGCGGTTGTTTTGTCAAAAATATCGAGTGACCATGCCGCTGCTGTCTTGCCGCTTTTACCTGATGGTTTTGCGATGGAAGTTGTTAATCGCATGCTGCGTATGGAAGCTGTCCAGAAGGATGTATTGGATGATGTTGAGCGCACGCTAAGAACTGAATTTATGTCGAATCTTGCACGCACACAGCGCCGCGACTCACATGAAATGATGGCAGATATATTTAACAGCCTTGAGCGGACTGTTGAAACGCGCTTTATGGAGGCGTTGGAAGAGCAAGTTCCGGAATCGGCAGAAAAAATTCGCTCCTTAATGTTTACCTTTGAAGATCTGGGTAAATTGGAAGCGTCTTCCGTACAGACTGTTATTCGCGCGGTTGATAAAGATAAGCTTCCAACGGCATTGAAGGGGGCAACCGATACGATCAAGGATCTATTCTTCTCCAACATGTCTGAGCGTGCTGCGAAGATTATGAAGGAAGATATGGCGGCAATGGGGCCTGTACGTTTGAAAGACGTTGAAGAGGCGCAGCAATATATTGTGAATGTTTCTAAAGACCTTGAATCACGCGGCGAGATTGTTATCGCAACCGGTAGCGATGAAGACGAGATGATCTATTAAAAGAGGTTTATTTGAACGCGATTATTATAAAAGATATAGAGAATAAAAACCCCATGGGTGATAAAGATACACAAAAATTTATGTTCGACCTTCATTCTTTTGATGTTCCAGAAGAAGAGGTAGAAGAAGAATATGTAGAGCCGCCTCCACCGACATTTAGCGAAGAAGAATTGGCGGCGGCGCAAAAGCAGTCATTTGATGAAGGTTTTGCACAAGCTATGGAGGAGAGCAAAAACTCGCGTGAAGAATATATTGCCCAACAACTTCAAAGAGTTAGCGCGAATTATTCTGAGCTCTATACGGCTGAAATTGATCGTATGGCCCGTTTTGAACAAGAGGTATTAAGCCTTTCTGCCGTTATGCTTCAGCAGTGCTTTCCTATACTCGTTGAGCAACACGGCCAGGGGGAAATAGCGGCAATAATCAAACGTGCTTTCGCGCAAAATGAAGACGTAAGCCAAATTCTTGTTTATGTTTGTGCGGCTGATAAAGTCGAGATTGAAGCCGCTATGGGACTTATGTCGCCAAGGCCTGAAAACTTAATCTGTGAAGTCGATGAGCAGCTTGAGGCCGGCAGCGTTAGAATGAAGTGGAAAGATGGTGGAGCTATGCGCGATACGGGCGATATGGCTAAAAAGATTGCAGATATATTATCAAAGACGCTTGCTTCGGAAGGTGTAAGCGATCACAATCAAGAATTAAAAGATGGAGACGATGAATCATGAGCGATGATGACACAAACCAAGATGATATAGACAGCATTATGAATGAGGAAGCTGTTGTTAAGGCCGCATCTACTGACGGTGAAGCTAGATCTGATGACGGCATGACTGTCGCAGATGCGCTAAATCTTGATGAAATGACTGGTGAGCTTCTTAGCGATGAGCAAAAGCGTGAGTTCGAAATCGGTGAGCCTATGGCTGGGGATGTCTCTGCTATTTATGATATCCCAGTACAAATATCGGCTGTGCTGGGGCGCTCAACGATGCAAGTTTCTCAACTTTTGAAGCTTGGTCGTGGCGCGGTGGTTGACCTTGACCGTAAGGTCGGTGAAGCAATTGATATCTATGTTAACAACCGCTTGGTTGCTCGTGGTGAGGTCGTCGTTGTTGATGACAAGCTAGGAATTACAATGACAGAGATTGTTAAATCTGATCGATAGCGCGTGTTTATGATTAACCGCAGGGCTAGCATAAGGCTGTGCGTAAATGACGGACGAAACAGAGCAAATTAAATATGAGTGACACTTCCCAAAACCAAGATAAATCGTCGAGATCATCGGTAAAAGATGATGTCTCAAGCATTCGTATCCATAGACCTGTCTTGGTTATTGATTTCGCGACAATACTTGGTTTGATCTTTGCCATTGGTTTAATCCTTGCGGCTATCGTTTTTAATTCAGGTAATGCCCAATTTTTTAATATTCCTGCCGTGTTAATTGTTGTGTGCGGCACAGTCGCCGTGACGAGTATTTCCTATACAGGGGAAGAGCTGAGCCGTGCATGGAAGGTTATTAGTCGTGCGATGTTCCGTCGCTTGCAAGTCCCTTCGATTATGGCGCGCCAATTGGTCGAAATGTCAGTCTTGGTGCGTAAACATGGGCCTTTAGTGCTTTCCCGCCTTGAAAAAGACGTTTCGCGTGACCCAGAGCTTTCACGTGTTGTGCAATATTTGGTTGATGGGTATTCCGCGCCTGATATTGACTTGATTATGAGCCAAGAAATTGGTGCTTTAGTTGAGCGCCATCAACGATCAGCAGGCATAGTGCGTCGCGCCGCAGAAATCGCGCCGGGTATGGGGTTGATCGGGACATTGGTTGGCTTGGTACAAATGCTCGCACAGCTTGATGACCCCTCAGCGATTGGTCCTTCGATGGCTGTGGCGCTGCTGACAACATTTTATGGTGCTATATTGGGAACCGTGATATTAACGCCCATGGCCGCTAAGCTTGAGCGCAACTCACAAGAAGAAGCGCTGAATAGAGCATTGATTCATACAGCTTTAGTGTCTATGGGTAATAAAGAAAGCCCGCGTCGCTTAGAGCATATTTTAAACAGTTTACTGCCCCCGTCGGAGCAGATTAAATATTTTGATTAAGCGCGGCTTAAAGAAGAAGACTCAGGAGAGTATATATGCGTTTGATGATCGTTGGCCAATTAGAAGGCTATATTTCCGAAGCAGGTAAAATCGCTTTGCGCCGCGGCGCTAAAGTCGTTCACTGTGAAGATGTTGAAGAAGCTATTGGTGCGCTACGTAATGGTAAAGGCGCAGATCTTGCCATGGTCGATGTTAAGCAGAATATTGGGAACTTTATTGCGAGCTTGAAAAAAGAACGCATTAATGTCCCTGTTATTGCCTGTGGCATAGGCTCTGATTCCGCGACGGCTGTAAAGGCTATACGCGATGGCGCGAAGGAATATGTGCCGCTGCCACCTGACGCCGATATGATTGCCGCTGTGTTACAAGCTGTGACTGAAGAAAACAGCACAATGATTGCTGACGCGCCTAAAATGCAAGCTTTGTTAAAAATTGTTGAGCGTATTGCTCCCTCTGACGCGACCGTGTTAATTCGTGGTGAATCGGGTACGGGTAAAGAAGTTATGTCGACTTATATTCACAAAACATCACGCCGTAAAGACGGGCCGTTTATTGCGATTAACTGCGCGGCCATACCGGAAAACCTTTTGGAGTCTGAGCTATTCGGTCATGAAAAGGGCGCATTTACGGGCGCTGTCGGTCGCCGCATTGGTAAGTTTGAAGAGGCACATGGCGGTACTTTATTGCTTGATGAAGTCTCGGAAATGCACCCGCAGCTGCAAGCCAAGTTCTTGCGTGCGATTCAAGAAAAAGAAATCACACGCGTAGGCAGCAACGAAAATGTCAAAGTTGATGTGCGCATTGTTGCAACATCAAACCGCGACTTGGAAGATTCTGTCCAAAAAGGTGAGTTTCGTGAAGATTTATATTTCCGCCTAAACGTGGTCGCGCTTGATTTGCCGCCATTGCGTGAGCGCCGTGAAGATATTTTGACCTTAGCCCAGTTCTTTGCCGATAAATTCGCCGAGGATAATGGTATAGCTAAGCGTGTTATTTCAGAAGAAACAGGGCAGATACTGCTTAATTACCCTTGGCGCGGCAATATCCGTGAGCTTGAAAATGTGATGTGTCGCGGCGTGCTTATGGCGACACAAGAACAAATTGAACCTGATGCAATCATGCTGAAAGACAGTAATTTTACAACTTCAGTTTCTGGTGGCGCTGGCGCTGCGAATGCTCCAGATCCGTCTGGTGTGTCGTCTGGTGGGCATGTGCCTTCAGCGCCGCCTGTGGACCACCAAGCTGCGCAAATTGATCCAGTGGCTACGCAGCCCCCACATGATGCGAATGCCTTGAAAAATCCTGGGGCCGTGCTGAACCTTGTTGGCCGGACTATCTCGGATGTTGAGCGTGATATGATTATCGATACGTTGGATCATTGCTTGGGTAACCGTACCCATGCGGCTAAAATTCTAGGTATATCTATTCGTACTCTGCGCAATAAGCTTAATTTATATCGCGATGATGGCGTTGATGTACCAGCCGCTTAAAATAGATTAGGGCAGGGATTGACTATCTGCATTCGTAACATTTCGATGTTCTTGTTTGCTTAAATGCACAGCAAACTATATTATAGTATTGTAATGGGGGTATTCATGCGCCTATTAAGCTGTATTCACAGCGTAACCTTAAAATTAAATGGTCCATGGCAAACACACCTGTAACATCTGGCGGTTCACGCTCTCAAGGGCAAGTTCAAGGTATATTAGGCGGCATTCTACGTAGTGATGTTGCATTCGCCCTTGGTATGCTTTTGATTTTGTCCTTTATGATGGTGCCTATGCCGCCATGGGCATTGGATATGGGCCTGTCTTTATCCATCACATTTTCTGTTTTGATTATGATGACTGTAATGTTCTTGCACAAGCCGCTTGAGCTATCATCTTTCCCAACGATCTTATTGGTCGTGACCTCGCTGCGTTTGGGCCTTAATGTGGCCTCAACGCGTTTGATCTTGTCTGAAGGGCATGAGGGCGATGGCGCTGCGGGAGATATTATTCAAGCCTTTGGTACGTTTATTATTCAAGATAACTACGTCGTCGGTGGCATAGTTTTCGCCATTTTGGTTATTGTTAATTTCGTGGTTATTACTAAGGGTTCTGGGCGTATTGCTGAAGTGGCGGCGCGTTTTACTTTAGATGCGATGCCCGGTAAACAAATGGCGATTGATTCTGACTTATCCGCAGGCTTGCTCACAGAAGATGAAGCCAAGTCACGCCGTAAAGAATTGGAGCAAGAAAGCTCATTCTTTGGTGCTATGGATGGTGCAGCTAAATTCGTGCGTGGCGACGCGATTGCGGGGCTGTTAATTACCGTGATTAACGTATTAGGCGGTATTGTTATCGGCGCAGGTATGCAAGGCATGTCATTGGCTGATGCGGCGTCGACCTATACATTGTTGACCATCGGTGATGGTTTGGTCTCGCAGATTCCAGCTTTGATGGTTTCCGTCTCTGCTGGTTTGTTGGTATCAAAAGCCGGCGTTGAAGGCACGGCTGATAAGGTCCTGCTTTTCCAATTTGCACGTTACCCTAAAGCCATCGCAATGAGTGCATTAATGCTGTTTATTCTGGCCTTTAGCCCCGGCATTCCTTTTACACCATTCTTTATTCTTGGCCTGGCAACGGGCGGTTTGGCTTATATGGCTTTTAATAATGCTGAAAAAGCTGAAGAAACTAAACATACTATGCAGCAAGCTATTGAAGCAAAAGAAGGCAAACCTGCTGTTGTTCAAGAAGAGCCTATTTCAAAAACTTTGGCTATGGATATTGTTCGTATTGAGCTTGGTTACAGCCTGTTGTCCTTGGTGCAGGGCGAGAATAAATTATCCGATCAAATTAAAGGTCTGCGCCGTCAATTTGCGGAAGATATGGGCTATATTTTGCCGTCTGTGCGTATACAAGATAATTTACAACTGCCAAGCAACACTTATGTTTTACGCATTAAAGAAGTCGAAGCAGGGCGCGGTGAAGTGCGCCCGAATATGTTTATGATTATGGATCCGGGCGGCGCGCCAATTTCACTTCCTGGTGAAAATACAGTTGAGCCGACATTCGGCTTGCCGGCCATGTGGATTGATGAAAAGCATCAAGAAGAAGCGCATTTTAAAGGCTATACCGTTGTTGACGCGGCGACTGTGGTTTCAACGCATATTACAGAAATTGTCCGCGATAATATGGCTGATTTATTATCTTATGCTGAAACACAGAAGCTACTAGATGAAATGCCAGAGCAATATCAGAAGCTTGTGGCGGAAGTTATTCCTGCGCAAATATCTGTTGGTGGCTTGCAACGTATCTTGCAAAACTTGGTCGGTGAGCGCGTATCCATTCGTGATATGGCGACAATATTGGAAGGTGTTGCGGAGGCCTCTGCGATTACTCGTAATTTATCTATGGTAACGGAGCATGTGCGCTCACGCTTATCGCGTCATATTTGTGATAAGAATACAGGGCCCAATGGGTATTTACCGCTTGTCTCTCTCTCTCCTGTTTGGGAGCAGGCTTTCTCTGAGGCGCTTGTCGGGGATGGCGATGAAGTGCAGCTGGCAATGGCGCCAACGCGCATGCAGGACTTTATAAATGCCGTGCGCACTAGTTTTGATGGGCTGAATGCTCAGGGTGAAGTGCCTGTCTTGCTGACCTCCCCTGGTATTCGCCCTTTTGTTCGATCCGTAATTGAGCGGTTCCGTCCGCAGACTGTGGTTGTGTCTCAAAATGAAATACACCCACGCGCGCGTATAAAAACGGTTGGGCAAATATAGTCTTTATGTTCATTTTATTTTGCCTCTCTGTATAGCAGCTCTGCTGTAAGCGAGCTAAGGTGTTGATTTGTTTTTACTATATTTATGGTTCAGTGCGTCGTTTGCATTTTTTACTATAAATTGTTAATATTTGAATTGTTTTAAGGTATTTCGAAGCGCTTTCTTTTTGTTTAGAGGGTTATGTTATTTAAAGGAAATTTATTTTGAGTTATAGTTTTGATAATGTCAGCGTGCTTTTGGCCGAGGATATTCGCATGATGCAGGATCTTACCTGCTATGCGTTGGGCTGTTTGGGCATTAAGAATGTTCTAAGGGCTGATAATGGCGAGGCTGCTTATGAATTATATCGCGCACATAGCCCCGACATCATTATTTGCGATTGGCAAATGGCGCCAGTTAATGGCCTAGAGCTTGTGAAGATGATTCGTCAAGACAAGACATCAATTATGCGTACTGTACCCATTATTATGCTGACAGGTTACGCCTCTGAATCTTATGTGATGGAAGCTAGAGACGCGGGCGTTAACGAATTTCTTGTTAAGCCTTTCACAGCAGAATCTTTGGCGGGGCGCTTGGCTTCGGTTATTGAGAGGCCCA
>TARA_R110000764_G_scaffold118262_2_pt1 | contig 11255 bp, 14 predicted proteins | sample TARA_R110000764 | Tara Oceans TARA_R110000764 (sample SAMEA4398111) | marine metagenome | biome: Polar Biome; feature: [SRF] surface water layer (ENVO:00010504); material: water (ENVO:00002006), including particulate matter (ENVO:01000060) such as... | depth 5 m | reverse complement strand
CCAAAGCCTTCTCAGCCACAAGTAAGTATGCATCTTTTCTTATAGTCTTTCCATCCTCAATGGTTGGAATTACATTTGTTGCAAGACATCCTGCAAGGTCTCCAGTAATTGCTGAAGTAAATTGCGAGCCTGAATTGCAAGCGTCAAGATGTATTCTTGTATTTGGAATGTAGCTTGGCTCTATGTTGTATTTCTGCATCTCTAACTGATGAGATAAAAATTGGTAAGGCTCATCTGCATCTTTGTAATCTGCTTCAAGTAGCTCCTTTCCTTTCTCAACTCTGTCTGCAAAGTCAAGCTTATCTTCTCCATAAAGTGAAGCTAAGTAAGCCCAGTTCCACATCATCCCCTTCTCCGTTGTCTCCTGAACTTCTTTGTAAAGAAGTAAAGACTTGACAGCATCTGAACCTTGAGGATTCAATCCAATAGACAAAGGATAAATCCTGCCTCTGAAGTCATAAGAATGAGGAAAATATATTGCGCCCTTATCTCTGTATTGGTCTGCAACGCTTATGGCTAACTTAAGAGCTCTGTATTTTCCAATGGCTGTCTCATAGTCTCCAGATTCTGCTCTGTATAAACTAGCTCTCTCTTTGTAAGCCTCTCTGTAATTAATCATAATTCTCAAATCCTCTCCCTCAATTGAACATGTAGGGTCTTTGATATCAATCTCCCAATTGCATCCTTCAGCATCTGGGAAGTCTGTCTTAATAAAGTCTTCTTTTCTTGGAGCCTTTAAGTCAGAACGGACCGCTTCCAATAGAGGGATGTTCACCTTCCATGGAGTTGATTGTATGTAATTGATTGAATCAAAAATCTCTTGAGAAAATTTTGAATAGTCCACAAGATTTGAGTTGGCTCTAACTAGTTTGAACTGGTGGCTCTCATATCCTCCAACAGCCTTTCCATCTTCTCCAACAGACCAATCAATGGGAGTCTTAAGGGTTGGCATTGGATAGAATGAACGAACACTCTTTCTTGCAACCTCTTCAAGTATCTCCCTGCTTATTGTTGTTTTGTATGTTAACATCAATCTAGCGCCCCCTGCTGCTTGTTCGTTATCTCTTTGAACAAAGAAATACTTGCTGGCATCAACCGCTATCTCAATAAATCTAAAAACCAAAGCAAAAGACAGCTCAGGCATAAGGTTCAACCTTATTGACTCAACTTTCTTGTGCCTAGTCTTTGAAGACTTTCCAGTGTTTGGATTGTCTCCATAAAAAATCGAGCCAGCCAATTGTAACAATGTTTGTGTAACTTTCTCAAGGACGAACTGCTCGTCCACAAAGTAAGCCTGAAGCTCTCTTCTGTATACGTTTGCGCTCTCCTTGTGAATCCATCTTGTGATGGTTGGTTCAATAGCAATAGCATCCGTGAAAAGCATCTGTTGACCCACCTGAGTGTTTGCAACAGCCTTAAGCTTTCCATTCTTGTTTGTTATTCCTTTTAAAACTTTCGCCTCTCCTTTGGCTTTCATTACAGCTTCATTGTTGTTCATAGGTCTTTTGTGTTTTGTTTTATTATAATTTACTTTAACTGATGCAATCGCTGTTCTTACTTTATGAGTGACCTTATCAGTTCTGCATCTCCACCTATTGAGATGATGCTTTCAAAAAATACTCTCTCAGCTTCGTTCTCTGTCATTGCTGCCAAAGATAAAGCTATGTCTTCCGTTAATTGAGAAGCGTCACTCTTAGCTGCTCCTAGAGCGCTCACTCTTCTCATCTGCCCCATCACTGACCTATCGCTTCTTTTTAGCGTGGCGTTAATTGCTGCCTGATAGTTTTGGTCCAGTCTCAATTTACTTGTTTGAAATATTGCAACATAGGCTGCTATTTTTATTTCAGCTGAAGTCCACCTTTGTGAATCCCTGCTCAAGTCATTTGAAAGATATCCTTTCTTGTGGTCTGCAATTGCTCTACTAGCAAAATAAAGACATACAGCCAACAGCATAACATGTGCTCCAACGTAAAAAGATGTTTTGAACATCATAAAGTTTAAAAATAATTCTGTCATAGTTTTTGTTTTTTAAATTAATATTATTTTGATTTATGCAAACGTACAAAAAATAATTCGTTCCTGCAAGCTTTTTTTAATAAATTTAAAAAGTATCTGCTTTCAATGTATTTTCTGCAGCTGCCATTGCATCCTCTTCTGAGAATCCTGCAATCATAATGTAGTCAGTCACCAGCTCTTCAAATTGTTCTGCGTAGTTAATACTGATATCATTTACGTCGATTACTTCCATTAATAAAATTTCCTCTAATTGTGTTTGATTTTCCATTGTATTTGTTTTTTATTTTAGTTATTAATTATTTATATTTTCGAGCCAGTTTTTCTGTCTGTGGTCTCCTGACATTTCATTCCCGTCTTCATCCTTTGGGATGTATCTTCCTGAAGTTCTTTCATAATCAAAAAATACTTCAGCTCCAGTTCTTCCTAAGTTGTTCTGTTTAACTTTAAGAACTCTCACCATAACTCCTGCAGGGCTTCTGTAAACCACAAGACCATGATACGACATTTCAAAGAATGCTGACGAACCCTTCACTGAATAAAAATCTGGCACATTATATTCTCCAGTCTTCTCATCAGTTTTCATCTTGAATGGGTGAGCTACCAATATAACCATCACGCCCATCTGGTGTGAAAATGTTGTTATCCTTCTCAGTATCTCCTCAATCTTCTCGTGTCCGTTAAACTTACCTTTCATTGACAACATGTTGAATGGGTCAATTACTAGATACTTTGGATTGCCTCCGTTTGCTCTTGAGTCTGAAACCTGCTTTGCTGCGATATCCAATATATCCAAAACGTTTCCTCCAACTCTTGAAGCGTCAATGTGCTTTATCTTTTCAGTGATGAAATCATAAGCCTCCTTAAACTTTGGCATGTTGTTTTCATTCCACCATGTCTTGCATGTCACATCTGTTCCAACTAGCTTTCTTGCCATCTTCACAATGTGCTCCTCTGGAGTCTGCTCAAATCCACAAATTATTGACTCATGTCCGTGCAACCTTGCAAGGTCCAACATACAAGCGTCAACAAATTCTGTCTTCCCATGCCCAGGAATCCCAGTGATAGTAAGGATTCCAGAGCCTTTGAATCTAAAGATATCTGCGAAAGCCTTGAGTGAAACTTCAGCTCCAACTCTGTCTCCTTCCTCAACTACTCCAACAACTCTATTAAAAAGCGTTTCATAGTCAATCAATCCTCCAGACTCTTCTGTAATCTCAGAGGCGTCTTCTAAGGGACTATCTTCTGAAGAGTACATGTCTGCATAATTAGGCATCTCTTCGAAGTCCTCGTCTACTCTATTGGCTTTGTATGCCCATTGTGTCTGTCCATAAGCTTTTGATAATTCAACAACCTCCAAGAATCTTCTCTTATTGTCTGAAGATTTCTTGAAGCATGCTTCAGCATAATCAATCACAAAAGAAAGGTCATCCTTTGGGTGTTCAAATCCGAACTTCTTAAGGTCCAAAACTGCAACCTGAATGTAATGAAAATTGTTGTTGGTTTTCTCCTCAATATTATTAGCCAATACAACCTCAAAAAATTCTTGAGCATCATCCCAAAGGTCTTTGGATTCATCTCGCTCTGAAAGCTCAGATGATACAACTCCCTCTTCTGTTGGAATGTGAATGTGTGCTGGTTCAACATATTTATTGATTTGAATGTTTGGGTCATACGTCATGATTAAACAATCTGTAGTACTCAAATAGTCAACGCTTCCATACATCATAAAGTCTTGAACTAGCATCTTTCCAATTTGTCTGTAGTTGGATGCAGTCACAAGCTCAGGGCTCACATAATACAATACTTTGATTCCATTACCAGATGGGCTAATCATTGCCGCTAGTACATGGTCATTGTATTCCATTATCTCTTCCTTAATCTCCTCCAGCTTCTCCACGTCAACGTCATCAATATCCAAGATGATTAGTCCACTAGCCTCAATGAATTGGTCCTTCTTTCTTTCTTCAGAAAAAATTCCGTGCATGGCAATTGTAGGAAGCTGAGTTTTTGCACTCTTGTCTCCAGCTCTGACCTTCTCAATCTGAGCCTTAAACTTTCCTTCCTTTATGTATTGCAACGCCTTTTCAATTGGATAGTTTCCTAACACTTGAATCTGCTTTGTATTCTTAAAGAAGCTTACTTGTTTTTTTAATATATTCATAGTTTATTTTTCTTGGTAAATATAAGAAACCTCTTTTGGAAGTCCTTGTTTCTCTCTATTGTTCTGAGTTAATAACATCTTCTTTAAACTAGACCCATAAACCTTGCTTGGCATACCTGATGTTTTTCTGTTCCCTTGAGGGTCTACATCGTAGGTCTTAATGCTGTACACGTCATTGTCTTGTATTAATTCAATCATGTCAATTGTGAACTCATCACCCTGATTAATATCCATGTGCTCAGCTGTCAAGTAGCTCTGTCCTGATTTGGTTCTGTTGACCTCTTCAAGATACTTCTCAAACTTCGAAGCTCTGAATATTGTTGTTGGATTCAAGTGCTTGCTCATCATAGAATCATCTTTCCATTCTGCCCACCGATTTGAAATAACTTTCTTTAAGTCTTCAACTGAGTGTTCATTTAATCTGGCTCTCAACTCCTTTGTTGAGCTCTCAGATTTTGGATTGAAATTCCTCTTGTAAAGTTTATTCATAAACTCAATAACTTCTCCAACGTTTGGCTCAATTACTTTGTTATTCATTCCCCTCACAGCTGACTTGTATCCACTCCAAACTATAACATTTGCCTCATGAAGTTCGATAAGCTCTTGGTGATATTCCTTTGTCTTAATCGTTGCCTTCAGCTTTGCCAATGTTAACTTTGGATTGTCCTCCCTTAAGAGGATTGCTGTTATCAAAAGTCCTCTCTTTGTAATTGAGAGGTCCTCTGACAAAAGTTCTTTTATGCTGTTTATATTAATCTTCATATTTATTTATAAAATAAAGTCCAGAATCTCTCCTTGACTATTCCTTTAACTATGACATTGTTTGAATTAACAAAGTCAAGTAGTTCTTGTTGTGTATCGCAATTCCTTACTTTTAAATCTTCCATTTCTCTTCAAGTTTTAATTCATGTAAAATTTCATATCTCTCCAGCCTTACCAGATAGTCTCTTATTTCTTTCAACCACATCTTAGCTGAGTTGTCAAAACAAAGAGCGTATAAACTATTTTCAACAAACTTTTCAAAGTCACTTGTGACCCATTCGTCAACGTCTCCATCTTCATCTGTTTCTCCAGTCTCAGTGTATTCTTTTTTACTTATAGCAAAAAACGTGCCAAGAGCAATCAAACACCTAGAAATATAATCTGGTCCAATGTTTTCTGACATGATGCAACTGATGAATATCTTTACATCATCAATCCCATAGTCCTCGTCTCTTATTTCAAAATTCTTTAATGCAATGTCAATTTGTGTCATATATTTTTTTTTATGGTTTATTTTGCGAAAGCGTTTGAAGACTCGTCATACATTAGATTTAACTCAGCCATCGCTTCAGTAACGATTGCGTGACCATAAGGCATGAATGGAATGTTGTTCTCCACTATAACATCACAAGCCTTTCCAGATAAGTCACATTTGAATGCATAGCCAGTTCTGTCAAGTTCATTTATGAACACGTCCATAAAAAGGTTTTGAACTCTGTACAACTCTCCAAATGAGATTGTGCTCTTGAAGTCTTTTAACCCGTTTGCTTTTGCTACTTTCTGAACTCTTGTTTCTAAAATTGTCATGATAGTGTTTTTTAGTTTGGCGTTGTTGCCTATGCAAATATAATACTTTTTTGGGAACTACCAAACTTTTTTGCAATTATTTTTAAAAAGGGGCTTTTACACCCCGTTGTTATTAAAGATTGAATGATGTTGTTTTTGAAGACTTGCTTGCTCTGTACTCTGAAGCCATCTGCTTGTCTTCTTTTGTCTCCTTAGCCTCATCGTTAGCTGTAAGCATAAGCCATGCTATTCGATTTTCAATCGCTTCTGATGTTCTTGGAGCAATTTCTGCTGCGTAGTCTAGTAGCTCGTTTAATTCCTCTGTTCTTTGTGCTTGTAATTTTGTCATGATATTTTGTTTTAGTGTTTGTGATTACTTCATTCTAGTTGTTCTCCAGTATGCAAAGGCAAAGTCTTGGATAGTATTGTCTCTGTTTAATTCATCTGTAAGCTGGTCTGCAGTTCCGTCTGAGATATAAAAACTAACTCCACACATATCTTCAAAGTTTGCAGTCACTTTGAATACCTCTAGGTAATATCCAGATAATACTGCGTCCATTTCTTCCTGACATGAGATGTTTTCTAATACTTGAGATTCCGTTTTGTTTAATTTTCTGTAAGACATAATAATTTATTTTAGTGTTAGTGTTTTTGTTTGATGCAAATATACAACCTTTTGTTTATTCCCACCAAACCTTTTTGCAATTATTTTTAAAAAACTTTCAATAAACTCTGGGAGGTCCCGTAAATACTAGGAAAAAAAAATCAAAAAAAAACCTACAAAGGTAATTAATCTCTGTAGGTTCTAGTTTAAATTAAGTGAGGCGGTCTGTTAGGATGTGTTTGGATACTTGATAGGGAATCCATATCCTCGCTGCTATCAAACAACTTCTTTCTTCAACCTTTAAAGAGAACCCTTTTCTCTTCCTTTGCTAACGTATGTTGTCTTGTCCTATTATTATAGATGTCGTGTCTTTTTGACCATGCTCCAATAGCAACGGGTGACTAAGTCCGTATCTTCTATAAACAATTTCTCAAACATTCAGCTACTCTTTCAAGCTGTTCCACGTCGTTTGTTATTTAACTCCATGATTTATTTCACATGGAAGCAATTGTCCTTAATTAATATTATAAGTAATTACATCTGACTCGCACAGATTGTATCTCGTATATCCTTCTAGATAATTACTTTGTTTATTATATTGATTGTTGAATGGCTAGCAGCGCGTACTTTCTACTCGGTAAATGAATCCCCCATTCCATTATACATACATGGGGGCAGGTGGTGTCCCTCTTTGACGTGGTGCTTTCCCGTTTAACCACTTCTTAACCTAGCCTATTCAACTCTCAATATTTCAATTAACTCTTAATTTTTTTTGATAATTAAATGGGCTGGTAGCGTTTCTTTTTGTTCAGTTTCATAATCTCCTTATAAGGAGCAAGACGTAGTCTTCTTTTTTCGAGGAGCCTTTCTGCATATCCTCTCAGCCTATTCAATATTTCAATTAACTTAATGTGCTCTCTAGTTTTTCAATTTAACAGCTCTGATTGTTGGTACTTGGTAAAATTTTTAAGACCCTTTGTAATTGCTATCTTGTCATCTTTGCTGAGTGGTATAATGCAAGCTTAACTGCACTCATATAATTTACGATACTAGGCTACTCTGTTTCTTGGTACAAAGGTACAACCTTTTGTTTGTTTCCACCAAACTTTTTTGCAACTATTTTCAAAAAACTTTTAAAAAAACCTGCTAGCCCCCAGAAACACTGAGAAAAAAATATCAAAAAAAAAGGACAATTCTTTAAGAACTGCCCTTGTTTTCCATTTTTACTTCATATCACGACAATATTTGTCGTTGACTATGTATATTAATTGTGCCTTCCCATCTGGATAGACTAGAGCATTTGCATGCATCCAGCTTGAAGGTCCTTTGTTATAACCTACTCTTAACCCTGATAGTGTTCCTACGCACATGTGACCATCTCCTCTCATTGGTGAGTGAGTATGTCCAGTAATCATCTTTGTATTCATGTTCTTATATTGGTTGTGTCCACCTCTTGAACCATTGGCTCCAACGTGTCCATGAACTCCAAGCTCCCATCCTAGAACTCTGTATGAATCGTCAAGCCCTAGTGTTGTGATTTCATCTCCAAACTCATTCTCTAGTACAAAAGAGATAACTCCCTTTTCTTTTGCTATTGGTTCATTCGCTAGAATCTCAGCTCCGAATAAAAACATCCTTTTATTTCTTGCTCTTCTCCAGTCAACTGACTTAAGCCATCTGTCCAGAAAGTCATCGTGATTTGACCTAACTATTACTAGGTTATACTTTAACCTCTTGGCAACCCATTCAACCATGATGTCAACCTCTTTTCTTAGGTCTCCAGTTCCGTTCTCCTCCTTCTGCATAATTCTGAAAGGGTCATTCTCTTCATGATGTGATATTGACTCGCAATCTATAATGTCATGAATCATTGTGTGCTTTGGTTTCATCTTATCCAATAGGTCAAATGACAAAGCTGTTGCCTTATTATCATTATGAGCTATGTGAATATCTCCAAGAACTGCAACTTCACATCCCTCTTCATTTTCAGATACAACTCCATTCTTCACTCTCTTGAATAGGTCGTAAAAATTACCCTTGTCATCTGCTGAAACTTGTCTTATGTGAAAATGCTCTCCATCCAATTCGACAATAACAAATCCCAAAGAGTGATGAAATTCACCTTTCTTTCCAGACTTGCTGTCTGTGTAGTTTGCTATAGTCACAGCTCCAGTACTCAATAAAAGCTTGTGAGGATATCCATCCAATATAGGAAGAGATTTCACTTGCTGTCTTGGGTGTCCTACAATGCACGACTCTAATCCCGTGACACTATTCAATCCACTTAGTGGAGTGCTTCCCGTTGGTGGAATCTTTACGTCACTAAGTACTTGCAAGTTCTTATGCAAGTTGTGTCGTGCTGCATCCAAGTAAGGAGTCACTTTTGGACTCCACCAATCCTTGTCCTTATCTGTAAAGATAGATGTTGGATTGCTGTATCTTCCTGCCACTATATGAATTCCTGCATTAAGTGAACCAGCATAAGCCTCAATGTTCTTCATTAAGTTCTTATGAATTGGCGTTGCGTTCTGAGCCCAACTAATAATAAAAGTATCTTTCTTCTTGTCAAGTTTTTTCTTCTTTGCCTCCTCAAACAATTCTGAAACCTCTTCAGGTACATTGTCTGTGAAGCTCCTTGCTGAAAGTAGATTGCTCATCGCTCTCCTTACATTGTCCGTATATTCTATTTCAAAATGCTCACACATAATTCTTGTTGCCTTTGTTATAGAAAGTACTGGGTCATCTTGCATTGTCTTCATTACAAAGTCAAGCGGCTCTTTATTGTATTTGCTCATTGTTTTTTGTTTTAAATTAGTCTATATATAAGTTGTCTATGTCTTCTTTTGTAACTTCAGCGTCAGCCAGTGCACTCTGAACAGACTCACTTGGTCTGAACTTCATCTGCCATCTGTCTTCCATTGTCATCTTTGTTGGCTTTCCAACTCCTCCGTTCATACTCATAACCACCCTAGATGGTTTTAGTAATGGATAGAAGATTCCTAGCTTTGGAACGGACACTGCCTTTCCTTCAATCATAGTATCTTTGATATAACTTGTCATTGACCTCAAAACTATTTGAATGTCTGACTCTCTGAATCCAGTGTCTGCCATTATAGCTCTAGCCATTTGTGTGCTAGTTGTTGTTTCTTCTGGTTTTCTTTTTGATAATGGTTTTAATTTACGTTTCATGATTTTAGTTTTTAATTTCTATATATGCAAAAATGCCTTTCTTCCAATCGTCTGCATTCCCTTTGACTAGCCATTGGCAAAACTCCCCCTCCTCTATTACAAAAATGTGATTTGGAGCTAGGACCAGATAAGAATGTCCAGACATCACAACATCACTAACAAATTGAAAAGAGTTGATTTGCTTCCCCATCCAAATTGGACCAGTTGAAGTGTAAGGAAAATAGTCGCTTATCGCTTTCATTATTAGAGCCAAAGAAACACCCTCTCTGTGTTTTCTTCCAGACATCGATAACAGAAGCCTTGCTGAAATATAAGGCAAGTCATAAGCCTCTGAGAGTGCCCTAACTGAACAATCATCATATTCCTTCAACCTTATAATGGTTGCCGCGTTTTTACTGCTTGTGTCAATAACTCCCTCTAGTGCATGTTTTGTCTGAGCCCCCTGAGCCATACAAGCCTGAGTTAATGCTATTAATACGATTGCAAATAATGTAAACCTTCCTAGTCTTTTTTTCATTTTGTTTTGATTTTATCACAAGACATCATTGTCTTATGTCGTTTATAATCTGCTAACTTGTCGGCAACTAAGTTCCCTATGATATGAGGGTCCTTCATTAACTGACTTTTCTTTGTCTTGTCTTTCTCTTTCTCTACCTGATGAGAGCGTATGTGAATCATCTCAAGCTGTAGTTTTGGTCTGCTCTTTAAAGCTCCTCTAACTGCTTGCCAAAGGTCCTTGTTTTTGACATCACCTGAAGAGTTCTTCCATCCAGCCTTGACCCATCTTTCAAGTCTTCCTTCTGTGAATGACTTGACCACATATTCTGAATCTGAGTATACAATCAATTTTAAAGCCTCCTTAGAGACTATTGCATCAATTGCATAGTATAGAGCCGTTATCTCCATTCGACCCGTCTTGGTGTCTGTGAAGCCCAAACTGAAAGCCTTTCGCTCTCCATCCAAAGATGGAAAGTAAGTTCCAAAGCCTCCATGACCTTTTGACTTCCCTCTGACTACAGCTGAGCCATCTGTGTATGCTATGACTTGCTGCATAATATTATTTTGCTTCCTGATGTAAAAAGCTTAATGAACCTCTGTCCATCTACATCCTCTCCGTTAAGTGTCCAATAAGGATTCTCTCTGGGGTTGTATGTAAGCTTCTCTCCTTCGATATCTTTTGGAAGACCTATCAATATATCCTCACAATCAATCCAAGCGCAAACGGACTTATTTGAGCCGTCATGAATCTTCTTGGCTGTACCTTTTTGATTCCTTAGTTTGCAATCCTTTATTGTAAGCGTATACATCTCTGGGTCCAAGTAAAAGGATTCATTGTTTCTTGTGTCTGTGATTCTCCACTTCATGAAGTTCTCACCTCTCCCTAGATTAAATCTTATTTTCCAATTCATAGTTTTTCGATTGTTGCGTTCTTCCAGTTTCCCCACTGCATCCCGACATTTATTAATATATCAATTCTGTTTGTATAGCGTTTGTTCATCTTATCCATAACGATAAAAACTCCGTCATAAGATGTGCCTCTCAACTTCACTTTGGTTCCCCTTGGAAACTCTTTCAACAAGTCTCTTGACACTGCTATGATTCTATGCTTGTATGGATTGTTTAGGTCCAGCTTAAACATGAATGCTGTGTGACTTGGGTCTGAATTCGTCTGCTCTGGAACTGCATTGTATATTGTTGCATGCACCTTCTGCTGAGCTGAAAGCCCAACAGATAAAC
>TARA_R110000764_G_scaffold4541_13_pt1 | contig 11270 bp, 18 predicted proteins | sample TARA_R110000764 | Tara Oceans TARA_R110000764 (sample SAMEA4398111) | marine metagenome | biome: Polar Biome; feature: [SRF] surface water layer (ENVO:00010504); material: water (ENVO:00002006), including particulate matter (ENVO:01000060) such as... | depth 5 m | reverse complement strand
CTGATTGGGTCACGGCTTCAAAGTACATGTTATCCGCCAAACATTTTAGCTCGGCTGGATCTGCTGCAACCTGGATCGGATCTGGTTGAATCCATTCAGGTAACACTTCAATCACGGCAGGGATAGTTGGATTTGCGAATGCCCAGCCACACGCAGCAACTAAGCCACCGGCAGCAAAAACATTCGCAATATGAAACACAGTTTTTATTGTTTTATTCATAATTATATACTACACTCGTTTGCTATACATGTAAACACTTAAATGTGTTTTACTATACTATATAGCAATTATATCACAGTAGATTATTCTAGTGATTTCATGATCGGTCGATCTCCGTGTTTGTAATAAGTTCTGCAATGCGTTTGTAAGCCTCTGTCAATTGTGATTGCAATTCAAAAACATTTCTTTCGAGGATTGCTACTTTTATTTCGAGCAATAGTATTTTTCTGTTTTTGCGTGTTTGGTAATAGCGTGTAAAAAATTTCATTTAAAACTTCCATTCTTCAAATTTTTTCTGATCTTGTCCTTGCGCGCTATGATCAAATGTAGGGGTATCCTTCATAAGACCCTCTTGCGCATCTGCATCCATTAATCGCATCTTAGCACGATCGATGCTCACAACAAATCGTTTGTTTTTATTTGGATCATTGTACCGGTTTTTCAACTGTTTAATCATAACGTGACCTTCGGCTTCAAGTTCTTCACTTGATACGAGGGCAATCATGAAGTCGGCGGTTGCGGGTAATCCAAAAGACTCAGATGTGTCTTCAAGCCCAGGATCCGAATTAGCGAAACCTTTACGTGTTGTCTGCGTTGCAGTGAGGATCGGTAAGTCGAATTCGACCGCAAGCCCCCGGAGTTCTTCTGCAATGGCTTTAATATACCCATAGCTATTACCTTCTCCACTCATTTTAATACGAGATGATGCACATATATTTAGATAATCGATCATGATAATGTCAGGCTTAAAGCCCTTCTTCAATTTCAATTCGTTCAATAGTGCGCGGAAGTGATTAGAATTACCTGTGCCAGTTGGGTATTCTTTTACAATGAGCTTGCCGTTGGTTTTTGTCTTGAGACGATTTACTGACGTGGTAAAATCTTCTTTTGACATATGCTCAATTTGATCAATTGGAATATCAAGTAAGTTAGCATCAATGCGTTCTGCAATTCGTTCTTCGCTCATTTCAAGTGTAATGTACAAACAGTTTTTACCTTGAGTCAAGGCGTTTGCTGCAACGTGGCACATAACGAGTGATTTACCGACACCAGTACCAGCAAGGACAACATTAAGACTTTTGTTTGATAAACCGCCTTTAGTGATCTGGTTTAACAGATCAATGTCAAACGGGATCTTTTCTTCTTGCGCGTGGTAAAAGTCATAACGCTCGCTGATATTTTCAAGGTAGTCATGGCCGATATTCGTGTCAAACGTAACACTTAATGCTTTTGTAAGCAAATCCGGTAATGCGTCTTTTGTCAATTTAGGATGCTTGCCGTCAATAATGGAGATTGACTCCATAACAGCATTGAACAATGAGCGGTCTTGGCACCACTTTTCAGTGCGGTTATACAACCACTCTTCATCAACAGGTTCATCTTTAAATAATTCAGGCATAACTTCAACCACGTGACGATATTGCTCATCAGTGAAGTCTGAGGTTTCATCGATTTCAACCATGAGTGTTTCCGCAGATGGCAACGCGTTATACTTGACAACGTATGTTGTAACCTGCTTAAACAACTTTTGGTAAATACCTTCGAAGTATTCGGGTTCAATGAAGGGTATCACTTTACGTGTATACGCCTCATTTGTTAACAAATTCCGAAGGACGGTTTGTTCTATGTTTGAATTAATTCCGCTCACGCCTTAATCGCCTCGCTTTGTACATCACCTAATACATCATATAATACCGCACCTGCGACCCTTTGTAAACCTAAATCTACCTCTGGATCCAAATCATTTCGTGGCCCTCCTACCACATTAAAGTTAAATTTAAGCTGGTCATCTTCTAACCGTAGTTTTTCAAACTCAATGATAGTTTCAACAAACTCTCCCGTTAGAATACGAATGTTCCAATGATCATTTTCACTGTCTTCATTCGGTATCATCTCATAATCAGTGTTTTGTTTCATGTAGATCAACCCCGCGCTTCTGTAGTAATATCATCCATAGAAACGAGTGACTCGTGCCCGATCTGATATTGCTTTTTCAAGAATTCTTTAAACTGTCCATTGGCAAATACTGGTTTCCAGAACGCTTCTTCAAGTGTATCTTTTTGGCGCACTTTCGGATCAAGTAGCTCACCGGTTTCTTGATCAACGTGACAATACCAACCGTTAGACGGTTTAGCCACAAAGTTACCAGCAAGGGCAACATCAAGCAATCCTGAATATTTTTGTACTCCACCTGCCCATGATACACTGATTGGAATTTTAGACTTTTCTTTTACAAAGCGTGATTTCTCAACATTGATCACAAAGTGATAACCTTTAATTTCGGTACCCACTTTATCTTGCTGACGACCAATGATCCAGATATTGTCTGCACTGTAATAAATTCCGGTGCCACCACTTACGATAGCTTTAGGGAACAATCCGATTTCCTGATAGGTGTGGTTAATAGCGACCAATGAGATGTTTTTCATAGCAAGATATGGTGTGGCCATGCGGAACAAACTCTTGAGCTGTTTGGCACGTGTCATATCTGCTACAGACTTTTCATTCTGCGCGTCTTCCATTTCTTTCTTAGATGCAAGGTTGCCGATAGAGTCAATCACAATAATAACTTTGTCATTACGTTTGAGCTCTTCAAGTTGATTAATCATATCAAACTTGAGTTCTTCGACGTTCGTAATAGGTGTGTGCAATACTCGAGATGCATCAATCCCGAACTGTTTAAAATACGATTGAGGTGAACCAAACTCCGAGTCATAAAAGAGCATTACGGCATCTTTATATTTGTCAAGATATGCTGCTGCCATAAGCAGCGCAAACGATGTCTTAAAGTGTTTAGACGGACCCGCCAGGACGGTAAGCCCTGGGGTTAATCCGCCGTCTGGATCACCTGATAGTGCAACATTTACCATTGGCACAGGTGTGGCGACCGATGGCTTATCTTCAAAAAACTTAGACTCAGACAATACATCAGTATGCTTCAGTTTAGAGTTCTTTTTTAGTTTGTCCATAATACTCATAGTATTTCCCATTCTACGTTTGCTTCATTAAATAGCTGTTTCATCATTTCAAATGATTCTGCCCAGCGTGGTTTTGTTTCGCCCACCATAATAACTCGTTTGATTCCAACTTGAATTACACCGAGTGCACAATTGGCGCAGCAAGGTAGGCCGTGCACATAAAGAGTAGCTCCATCAAGAGAAACTCCATTGTAAGTTGCATTATAAATTGCATTCATTTCAGCGTGGACCATGTATTTGTATTTAGTCTCGCGATTATTTAAGCGAACTGAATAATCTTCGATGCCCCGTGGAAAGCCGTTGAACCCCTGTGATAACACTTGACCCTTTGTTCCAACAACAACTGCACCGATTTTACGACGAGGGTCTTTGGACCATTGCGCAATGCCTTCGGCCATTTCTAGATAGCGTTTGTCCCATACTGTAATTATATTATCTGTAATCATATTATAGCACACTTCATTCTTTTAGTAAATAGCTAATTGCGGGGTGGTGATCATAAGTTCCTAAAAATACATCACTTGGTACAAACGAATATAGGTCTGTTTGTGCTTTGAATGAATATGACGGTGGTTCGTATGGGACACGCGTTGTTTGTTCTTCAGCTGCTTCCCAGTGCGGTTCGTAAACATGTGCGTCACCAATCATCATTTTCACATTCCGGGGTTTCAATCCAGCAAGTGATGCAAATGATAATGTCATGGCAGATGCCAGCAATGCGTCAGCAGGAACGCCAATCATCCAATCACCAGATCGTTGTGTCCATAGTAAATCGAGATGCGTGCCGTCGCTCCAGAATTGATATGAATAGTGGCAACACGGTAAATCTAGATTTTTAAGATTAGACGGATCCCATCCAGTAATCAACATGCGACGATCATATGGATCATTACGAAGAAGATCTAACACTGTTTCCATTTGATTTACGCCGTGAAAGTCACGCCATGCGTTGCCATAATCAAGGTTGAGCGATCCGTCTTCATTAGCCCATTTCTTCCAGAAGTTACAACCAAACATAGTGAAGTCGTCAATGTGTGTTGGTCCGCGGATAAGCGCTGCGTATTCACCAAATACACCTTTATAATGACTCTTGCGAGTGGTCAATAGAGGCAGGCCTTTCTGTAAATTAAATGATACATCCTGAAACGGCAAAGAGAGGGTTCGCCCATTGCGCCCCTTACGGTTGTCACCATTATCAAGAATGTCAGCTGCTTTTGTGAGATAATCGGTTTCGAAGTCATTTACGTAATTCATTATATTTTCCATATAAGTTATTGTGCATTCCGTGTTAGTATTTGAACACTGTAGGTTTCATCTCCAAACACGACGGTTTTGTGTGGGAATTCCGTTTTGATTTTATTCATAGGCAAAAATGTGTCACAATCATAATCACCACTAATTCGTGTGAGGTAAAACTCATCTATGATTGGTAAGCATTGTGTTACAAGATCAGCGCCGCCAATGATCCATTTTGCACCATCATGTGGGATTGCTGGAATAGTTTCAAGGAGATTGCCCGATATAGACAAATCCGCGCCATCAGGTCTGCCACGGGTTGTAACAACCGCGTTTATTCTGTTTGGTAATGGAGAGGGCATTTGGGTATCATCCCAAGTATTTCTACCCATGATAACCAATTGACCGGTGGTAATGCGCTGAAACCACTTTAGATCTCTTGTGTTTTTAGGCCAGGGCATTACGCCGTTTCGAGACACACCGCCATTATCATCACATGCAAGTATTGCTTTTATCATTAAGAGTATCCTCTGTTAATACAATAATTATAACACGAATAGAAAATAATGTAAACTGTTATTTTTGCGTGCTGATGCGTTTTCTTAGACCAGACGACGAAAATCTATGGTTCCGTTTATTATAGTAAATATTAATACCAAGTTGTATGCACTCAGTTTTTCCAGTATAAGACTTTGATCGATATTCTTCACCGATGATTCTTATATCAATGGGATACATTTGCAATATATCAATAAGATCTTCTTCAGATTGATATGGTATAATTTCATCAACATATTTGACTGCCAACAGTTGAGCATATCGTTCAACCAGGGTCTGGCATGGCTTATTCTTTTCGGGTCGTTCAATTGATGGATCGACCTGCAACGCGCAGATTAAATAATCACATTTAGACTTAGCTTCCCGCAACATACTGGTATGACCAGCATGCAATAAATCAAAGGTAGAGGCTGTCAGCCCAATAATTCGATTATCCATTTATTTCTTTCCATTATATTGTGGTAACAGCGCTTGTATAAAAAGACCTCTTCGTCTAAAATGTTTTACAGCCCCTGAAATAATAGATGGATATTCTCCCAGAAATGTACCAGCGACCAACATATCCCTGCTTATAAGGGCAAGATGCATATGCTGTATATTATCATATTCTTTCAGTAACCGCTTGGACATATTATCATAATATGCATCAGATACGATTCCGTCATCTTCAACATAATATGCATAAGAGCACATTAAATAGAATGGCACCAGCATATTAATACTGGATTCAATCCGCGCTGAAATGATGGTTTCATACATTATGTTTTATATTAAAAATAGGATTTTGTATCCACAATTCTTCGTATGACATATCAATGGCAATATTGGCTTCATATTTCCAATCGAATGGTTTATTTATGAACCCGTCGCCATCCCAATGATATGTTCCGTATAGCTCATACACACCGCTTAGCCATCCGCTTTCAAAAATGAATAACCAATCCGAAAACTGGCGGTAGGGTTTTTGTCGTTCTATATCACATCGACTCAACAGCGCCCCTACTTTTTTCACAGTAGTTACTTTCACTTCAACAGAAAGTCCGGAAGGTGATATGACGTCCTTATAAGATCGAGGATCATTGTTAAATCCACACTTTTCAATGAGGAATTGCTCAGCCGCTAAACCGTATAAGTTAGTTTGTCGAACCTCAGAATAAGTCCGGTCACCCCGAGTAGACGGCGTTGAATAAATATCATCCGACTCATTACGAGATTTAGTAACCAGCTCGTCCGTATTTAAATCTTTAATATTAAATTTCATATATTTCTGTAGGCGTACTCGAGAGCACGATCCGCTTCCTTTTCAATGGGTCGGTTTTCGTACCAACCGCCGTTTTCATTATCAAACTCTTTACACATTACAGCGATTTGACTTGCGGTTATCGGATACTCTTTTTCTAGGGCGCGTGACGCTATAGCAACCATCATTTGATACATCTTGTGGTACCAACCAGTTTCTGATATAGAAGCATATTCGTTTGCTAACCGACGTGGCCAGAACGGGCAGGTGTGATATGAGTTCCAAAATATATTAGTATTTTGCATATTCGATTTGCGGTGGGCTATCACTTGTTCTACTATTGCTGGCGGCAATCGATCGAGAAGAGTATTTCCACTTTTAGCTCTTTCAATGTATGGATGTTTACTGAGGAGTGCGTTTACGTCAATTTCAGATCCGTTACCACTAAATACAAAATTATGTGCATTATCATACGTTGCTGGAATGTAGTACATCCTGGACAAGTCTTTGCATTGTTTATCACCGGCGTCATTTAATTCAGATTGAAGTGCGAACCAAAAGTGTTTAATTTCATTGTTCGAAATATCGCGGTTGAGCGGTAACGCGAGTCGAAACTTGGGTTTACCTTCGCGGCTTGACGCTGTACTATAACAACAGAAACGCCATTGAGGAATGAGATTGCGTACGTATAATTCTAAATCGCCCTCAACGTCAACATCATCAATATCAACAGCACACCAGCCTGCCCAAGTAAGTACAGCTTTGTTGGACCGAGTTGTATCAGGGATATATACAGCCGGCGATATAAGTTCAGCATCAGTTTTTCCTTTCAAAGGACGTTTAGCTAGTTGATACAACAAAGCTTCCAGACCGTTAAAAGTCTGGAAGTCCATGCGTTTGTGAGTTGTATTGTCGAAAGCGCTTTTAAATAATGTTAGAGATACTGCCATGATTACCCTCATGTGATGGCGCTGTCCAACCTTCTGGCTTCAATAGGTCCGGTAATCCGAATGGATTTGGTCGACCCTCTTTAACACCAGGCTTCTTCGCCATGTTTGCGTTATGCACTGCTGCCCAAGCTTTGCCACCATCAACATCAAATACGTCGAGCGTACCAATTGCGAAGACACAAAGATCAATGAGACCGTCTACAACTTCTTCTGGATCTACTTTGTTTGTATTTCGAATAAAACCAAACGAGCCATTCTCCAGTTGAGTAAGGTAATGTCCGGCAGCTTCCGCTGTTTCCAGGAGTTCTTCTAGACACATATTTAAACGGAAAGTAAGGTATTTGGCCATCAACTCTTTGTTATCTTTGTTTGCTTCAAACCAATCATGTACTTTAAATTTAGTATGCATTTGACGCAGATCACTAAAGCAATCTACTGCGGTATTAAGGGTATTATTATTATTCATATTTTCCATCATATTTGAGATTACTTTATTATAGCATAATTAAATGTGTATGTAAACCTTTAATTTAGGTTATCCTCCACCCTGGAATCGACCGTCTTTGGGAGTGTACCAAACTTTTTGATGATGTATGCGACCCAATAGATCTCTCATCTCATCAATTTCGCGCTGTAGCTCTGGAGCATATACACTGTTGGGAATGAGGGCCACACTCATCCCGCGCCTTGACATTTTACCCTGTAGAGCAAGTTCGATCAGTTCGATGTCTCGTACCGTAAATTTAAATTTCTCGTTAGGTTTCATTTCAACTCCGTTTCACCGCTATATCATAATCGTTGAGCGCGTTCCAGATTCAACGCCGAGGCGTGGGGCTTACTGGATTGCCTTCTTATGATCCGCGCTCAGGAGGTGTGACTGTCTGTTTCGATGCAGACAAATGACCCACGTTTCAACTTGCGTTTACTATGCAGCGCCTCTTCCAATTCGGCTAAGTCACACCACCAAAAAGCGGCTTATAATAATGGTGAGACCCCAGGGATTTGAACCCATCGCTACCCAACCCGTCAATTTTACAGCAACGGATTTACAGTCCGCCGACAGGGAAGGGTCTCATGTTCTGGAGCGGATAGGGAATTTCGAAATCCCGACACCCTGGTTGGAAACCAGGTGCTCTGCCTCTGAGCTATACCCGCATAATCGTTGAGCGTGGACGGATGGCAGTATGTTCGACCATACCTTCAATTCCCCATGGGACCATCTGCGTGGATTCGAACCACGGTAGGACATGAACCCCTTCCCAACTTCTCGCCCGCGCTCATGAGGTGTGTGTCGCCGGTAGGCTTCTTGATTGACCTCACCGGACGCGCCGTCAAGGTATCCACACACACCACATCAATGCGGCTTAGTAATATTCTCTTATGCTCTATTTATACAAGCAAATGGTAGTTGATGGAAGAAAGTAAGTAATAATCAATGCAATATGCAACGCCACTTTGGGCACTAATGCAAAATACAATTAACAAAATACAAAATCACTTATTTCTAAATAAAACATGTTGAGCAAAACCAACATAATGATATTCATAGGAACACGAGATTGATACGATGCTTAACGCATCTTTGTTTATACAATTATCCTAATCTCTTTCTTCCATCGTGGAACCTAACATTCGAGGATGAACAGACCCGTACATCTTCAAAAACATTAGGTGCCACACAGTCCTACGTCGCGGTACTCAAACCTGTCGCAGGACCGATGCTTTAAAGAATGCTTTCAGCTTTTAGCGTCTCTGTTGTACTTGAGCTCAAAGTGATCTCAGTTTGAACATTTAATTCCAACAGCTGATCTTGAACATCCTGTTTCAGTTTTTTCATTTCAGCCAAACGCCACTTAATCTTTTCGATCTCAGCGGGGTCGAAGATTGTTGTGGACACAAAATCGGATTGTCTGTAATGACTTGAACTTTCTTCGCGATTGCGGATCTTCATAAGCATACCGGCAATAACATTGTTTTCTAGTTTCGGTTGCGTTTTAGCCAGCACTTGGAATAAGGTAATATCCTTTTCAAGTTTAGCTAACGCACACAACAACCCATCAATTCTGCTTGCACTATTTGCCGCACCAACCATTGCTCGGATTTCATAAACAGCATCCAATAGGCTTCCCCGTCTACTCATCGCGGCAGAGAATTCTACTTTAAGACTTGCTTCTTTTTTAAGATGATCTTCAAATTCTGAAATCTCGATTGCAGTATTAATAGCATAACCGTTTTCAGTAATTGCTTCTTGGAGGGAGTTCTGCAATGCTTTTGCTTTGCGAAGTGATACTTTAGTCATGATATAATCCTTTATTTCTTTTATCTGTTCTGTTGGTATTATTATAACACAACTAAAGCCATATGTAAACCTTTATTTACACTTTTAAAACTTTTTTGTTCTCGTCGAACTAAGTGCAAATAGCGTACCTCTTCCGCCACTCATAACAACAGGATATAAACATTCGATGATATATGAAAGTTTTTTGACCATTTTGGTATCTCCGCTGTTGAGAATAAAGTAGGTCCGTTCTGGTTCAACGTGGGACCTATACGCCATTAGCTAACTACGATTGAGCAGCAACATCATCTGTGGTATCTACTGTGTGTAACGATAATTCTTGTCCTGCATAACGGAGTCTGATGCCAGTCGTACATGTACGAGGTGCATTAAAGTCAATATTGTGTTCGTCATCGAATGAGTGAGTATCGTGAACTACAATATGGTAATCAAGTAAGTAGCAATCACTGTAATCATAATTGTAAATGCTGTCGCCGTGATCTAACACTTTTGCCTTGCATGCGTGGGCAACGTCATCATCATCCAGCACCATTGGTCCGAATGCAAACCCTTTAAATTGTGATCGCAAATTTTCAGGGATGTCCAGCCGTAGGCGCTGATTATCATCATTTCGCACACTACGCTCACGCCGTGCGTTCCATTCATCATAGTCTTTTGTGTATGTTTGATTCATTGTTGTTCTTCCTTTGTTGTACTGTATCATTATAACACAACTAAGCTTGTATGTAAACCTTTATTTTATATATTTAACAATTTCTCTTTTGGGGTTGTTGGCATCAAACCAATACTGTCTGGCGTTTTCCTCTGCAATTATCCAATTTTCTGCCTCGCGAACCGTGAGTGAATGGTTACGTATTAGAACGGCATTACTGTCTAAATACGGATCGCATTCACGCCAAGAAAACATGAAGCGACTCTCAACAATGTAATACAGTTGCGGGTGATGCCGTGAGTTAATTTCAACAATTCTAAATTTCACGAGTCATCTTTCCCTTGCATTTTACCAAGCAGTTCACATGCCAGGATATATGTATCACTGTTATCAGCAACCATGATAATTTCCCGAACTAATGGGATCATATCCTTAAACAAATAAGCTTCTGTCACTTTGATTGCATGCTTTTTCTTTTCGAGTAATTGTACAGGGTTTGACCAAAATGTGGTTCCACATGTAACCGTGAGAGAATATCTCTCTTGGAACATATCCCCTCCAGCATATTCCATACCTGCTATCGGCTCATGCTTGTTAAACTGGTAAGTAATATCTGCTGGTTTTTGTCTAACCGCCCTGCGCTCACCAGTATTATTAAGATTGTAGTCTGTAGATAGCATTATTTTTTCTCCATGACTCATGTCTCTTTTCCAGACAATGCATCGCCCAATTGACCCAACAGTTCCATGAACTCGGTTCGTTCAGACAGTCTCACCATAATGATGTCATCATCAACGGCTTTCAAAACAGATTTAAGAGCAGTCTCAAGCTCCACCACACGATTTTTCAAAGGGTGTTCAAGGATCTCCCATTTAGCAGAACGCTCCTCTTGTAATGTGGCCTCAAGGTCCGCGATGCGGGCGTCTGCAAGGTCGGTGCGGGTGTACTCAAAAACCTCAGCATCATCCGATGGGAAGGGGCAGGGTTCACGCCATAAGACCGGATTACCCCCATCGTGAGGCCAAAAGTCCCATACCTTTTCTGGCGCTTTGGTCATGTTGTGGCCCCTGTAAACGCTATCTTATCTCTCATAGCATATACTCCTTTATCCATGCTCTTAGTTCTTGGACAGTTTCA
>TARA_R110000764_G_scaffold98800_1_pt1 | contig 11273 bp, 6 predicted proteins | sample TARA_R110000764 | Tara Oceans TARA_R110000764 (sample SAMEA4398111) | marine metagenome | biome: Polar Biome; feature: [SRF] surface water layer (ENVO:00010504); material: water (ENVO:00002006), including particulate matter (ENVO:01000060) such as... | depth 5 m | reverse complement strand
TGCTTAACAATATAGTCACCTACCTGATAGAATGCTGTAGATTTATTTTCCCATGATGTCTTTGTACCTGGAAGTTTGAATATTGTATCCTTATACTCAACAACATTGTCATATAAGCAGAACTCCTCATCTTCATATACATCAAACTCATCAGCAGATAGAGTAGATACAGATAATGTATTTGTATTGATTCTTCTTACTAGTTGATCAGATGATATAAAGTCAATATGGTCATGCTTCTGATAAGCACCATAATAATCAAGTATATCTGAACCACACTCAAGCTTAATCTTATTACCTTGTGAGTTAACCTTATAGAATAAGTTACCTGCACATGTAATGATATAGTCATCAAGAGCACTTCTCTTAAACACCTCTTTGATCTTGGTCTTAAAGTCTATTCTATTGAGTAATGTAAAGTCTGTATTGTATATGTATAATGTATTCTCACTTACAACATGAACAAATGGTGTTACTGTCTGATCTTGGAAGATACCAAATCCTTTATTAGTATTGTTACCCATTAGAGCAAAACCATATTGATTACTTGGATCAAGATACATGTCAAAGCTCAATGTGAAGTTCTTTGTAGCATCAATCTGATCTGATACACCAAACATTGAATATTTTGAACCATCAAATACAAGCTCTTTACCATTAAAGTCTGTACATATATTTTCAACTTCACCAGCTACAATTCTTGATGTTGAGTAACTGTCATATGTTGAAATAAGTGGAGATGAGCTATTAACAATCTCTGCGATATCTGCATTACCAATTCTCTGATATTTAATAGATGCATTTGGTACAATGGCTGAATCACTCTTCTTATCAAAGAACTTCTCTTTATTAAGAACTGCATTTGTAACAGCAAGATCAATAGTATCAACACTACCAAAGAATGATGGGTCATATACTGATGAAGAAGATAATGCACTACTCTTGGAAATTTTATCAGGGTAGTAGTATCTATCTACCCAAATACCCTCTGTACCAAGTGCACCACCTGATAGCCATGTGCAAAGAAATCTACCATTATCATACTGTGTGCTATTCTGTCTCTTTACAAAGATCTTATCAGCAATATTAGGGGTAGGTCCTGCAAAAGCACCATTGAAAGCAAATTGTGTATCATTAATGTTTAGCTTCTCATAAGGATACATTGAAGAAGGTGCTGTAAAGTGTGTATCTGTACCATTTACAACAAATACATCTTTATCATAAAAACTGTAATTCAAGTTAAGCTTTGGAAGACCCTTTTCTTGATCATTACCAGCATATATACCATAATACTCTCTTGGATCTTGACCAACACCTATTGGACTCTTAACCATTGTAGAACCCCTCTTAACAAAGTTAAACTCTGATCTATTTGTATCAAGAGAGAAATAGTTCATTGGCATCTTATCAGCTGAGATGCTATTATAGTTTGTAACAAACATATACTGACCATCTTCATCAACACTAGTGTCAGATGTATCAATAAGTAAATTTGATGTCTTTTGATTATTATAGCTAGCAAAGCTCTTATTCAAGAACTGTTTGTTTTGATCAAGGTTATAATCAACATGAATAAGGTTGACAAGCCCTCTATTAAGACTACCTGCTGCAAGTGGTGTAAGAACTGCTGTATCGCCACTCAAGGAGACAACATTAAGTACATCATTATGAAACTTGAATAGCTGAAGGTATCCATCATCATCAAGAACATATCTAAACACATCATTACGCTCTAAAGTAATATCTTTGTAATTATCTGTATTCTGATAGAACACAAATGAGTCATATGATGTATTATAGTTGAGATAGAAGTCATATAAGCCATTGTTATGCTTAATACGACATAAGTTATTATTAAGAGCTTCAATCTCGAAGAAGAAGTTATTATCAAAGAGTCCTGTAGTATCAAGTGTCTTAATTCCAAGTGCTTTTTGATCTTGCGAAGCATCAAGGTTAGTCTTGAAGATATATAGATACTTTGTAGGTTCTGAACCTGGTCGCTCAAACCCAAGTTTTGTAATCAAAGAAGTTGATTGACTTTCAGCAAGTGAAGATACAGATAAAAAGTTTGTAAGCTTATTCTTACCTGTCATGTAGAATGACGAGTAGTTATTAATTTTACTATCACGTGCACCACCTAGTGCAGCAATACTATTAACTTGAAAGCCCTGCTCAAGTGTAGAGCTAGTTTGATTAACAGAGATATATCTGTCATCATATTCTGCTGTAGGGAAAGCAACTGAGCTTACATGATATGTATTTGTATTAGCCATTAACATACATATTTAATGGCACAAATGAGGAACACAATCAATTATTCAGAAAAGTAATATATGTATTATCGTTGAACTTACTTTGAAGATTGGCTACTGTATTAGAACCAGAAGCACCTGTCATTTGTGTAGATGTAATACCAAGTTTTTGGATATTATCATAATAACTCTCTCTAAACAATTTAATAGGCTGTTTAATGTTAGCATAGAAGCCATTATTAAAGTGTACTAGAAACTGTGCAGTGAGGTTTGTGAAGAACGAGTTAGTTGATGGTACATATGTATGTTCATAACTATCAAGAATTGTACCACCTACCTTACCATAAAGCATCTCATTGAATATAGATTTCTCTTTGTAATTAAATACAATGTCTCTTTGACTGTATTCTGTAGATGTACCATCACCCCAGTTAATATCTAAAGTTAAAGCAGCACTAGCTGATTCATCAATACCAGATAATACACAACAAATAGAAGGACTACCTTTGAATTGAATCTCTTCTTTAACAACATCAATATTCGATGTTGTGGATGAAAGGTTAATAAAAATATTACTCATTATACTGTAAGTGTGAAGCTACTAGTGTCTTTTGTGAAGGTACCACCAGTTGAAGAAATCTGACCGAATGTTGAGTTATCACCAAACGTTGATGTTCTTGTAATAGTATTTAATGTCTCATATCTATTTGAATCAATAACAGATAGCTTATTATTTTCCATCTTAAATGATACATCAACCATATGTGTAAAGTCATTCATATCATTTACAATGTATGTAATCTTAAAGAGGTTGTTTCTACTATTGTATGCAATCTTTGGTGTATGTACAGCATTAGGTGCATAGTTTCGTATATTCTCATTAGCTACATTAAGCTCAAATGCACTTAATGATACATCTTCTAAACTATCAGGATATACCTTCTTTGCAGTATTAGTTGTAATACTATACTCATATACTTCAGGATATACTGCTTTAAAGTTACTTGCAACATCACTACAATATGTACCATCATTAGACTTGAACCTAGCAAAGTATACCTTACCAGTATTTTCAACATAGAATCTATTAGTGAATGTCTCAATGCTATTTGCACTGTTAACACTAAAGAATGTATTAACTGTTGTTGGTGCTACAAACTTACCATCTGTATGTACAATTTTGTCAACAATAAGATTTGATTTGGTCTCAAGGAATATAGTATTTTGAATTATATCAAAGTCAACAAGCTCATGATTAACTTGATCTTGAACTGCAGTAGAATACTTACTAACTAACCCTTTAAGTGCAGCAGAGACAGGCTCTGATGTTGAGTAAGTACCATTCTTAACATATAACCTACCATCAAGTGATTTCTTCTCTTCTCTTGTAAGTACAGCTGTTGAAGATGAAAGATCTGATAGAACTGTTGAGCCAGCTGGATCAACTGCATCAATAAATCTCAAGTTATCAGTATAATTGAAGTCATTAGGTAGTTCAATATTATCTGCAAAATAACCACCATCATAATTAGTATATGGATCACCAGCAGATAGGTAGTAACGAATATCTTGTGTAAAGTTAGCTGAACTATCTTCAGTGATAATTAAGAAGTCAGCTTCCGATGTAATATCAGATAATGGTGTTTGTTCAGTAGTTAGTACTTGATCATCTGGGAACGTACCCTCGGCAAGTACTGTATAATAGTAGTTAGCATCACCTGAAGCAGGATCAGGAAGTGCACTACTATCAAGGAAGGTAAATGAGCCTCCATCACGCCAGAAAGGAATTATATTTCTTGTATCCTGAATCAATTCTTGATAAGGATAAAACTCACGCATATACATTGTTAATGGACCATTTAAATCTGTAAATCCATTAGTGGTTGATGTAAGACCAGATTTGAAAGTATTACCTGATACACCAGTTAGTGAGAAATTGAAATTATAACCTTCAAACTGATCAAAGAAGACATGACCATTAAGTAATAGGTTTTTAATCTCTGTTGAAGCTTCATCATTAATAGGCTTAACTGACTCCTCTTTGAATAGAGCATACTCATTACCAAAGATATCTGTTTGATACTTATCAACAATACCTTGATTGAATAGATCAGTGAAGTTTAGCTTATAGCTAATATCATTATGTTCTGCAAGCTGTGTATTGTTTCTTTCCTTTGTTGTATAAGATTCAATTGTTGTAACCTTATTTGTAATCTTTGGATCACCAGCAGCAATACCACTTGAAACATTTCTTGTATTACCCCTATTATCAAACTTATAGTATATAGGATAATTAGCTTTAGGGTTTGTTGATACATTACCAAACCTTGATGGGTCAGGGAAAATGTAAAACTGATCATCCTCAAGATCATCTAAATTAATCTCATAACTAAAGTTTTCAGCTTGAAGCTTAAACAATCCAATATCATCAGGTTTGAAGTTAAGACCAACATCTCTTAAAAGCTTTGTTTGATTACTCTCAACAGTAGCTGTATCTGCACCTTGTAAGTTGAGTGCATTGCCAGTTGGGTTTTCTGCAGTAATTAAACGACCTGTGACATTAGTAGTAGATCTAGTATCTATATAGTGTATATCTGTACCAATATACTTTGCAATAAGAGCTCTCTTTAATGAATAGAATTGACCAACTGTAAGTCCACCTCTCACATGCTGATTTTCAGCTTGTACTAATGCATTATCAGGGTTGCATATAGCATCAAACTCTTCAGGTGTAATTGCTGGTGGGTTAATCTTGAATGTTCTGAGATTATTTAAGAAATTCTTCTCACCTGTTATAGCAGTAATACCAGCAGGGTCAAGCCAGTACTTTGTATCAATCTTGTTGATGTTATCACTCTCACCTGTAGATGGTACATCAAAGTAGTCTCCATATACATCAACATACTCTTCAATCTCAATACCAAGACCAGTTACAGCTGCAATAACATCAGTAGGTGCAGGTATAAGTGCATCTTCAGTATTGAATGTAAAATTGTATATATTATCAAAGATAGCTTTTTCAAGACCAGTCTTACTACCCTTGAGTTTGTTTCTATCAATAACATACTTACCTTCATCCCTCTTCTTCTTATAGAATAGAGCAATGTCTTTAAGTCTGTTAGCAAAGAATGGTATAGCTACATCCAAGTCAGCAGGGTCATTAAAGTTAATCTTCTCAAGGAATCTCTTCTCTGTCTCTGTAGTATAGTTAATGACAATCTCTTTAATGAACTGTCTATAATAATCTTTGAATTGCTCTTTTTGCTCTTCCTCTGATCCTTGTTGGTTAGAGTGCCAAGCCTGTAGGTATGAGCTATAGGATGAACTATACTCTTCAGGTGTGTAGTCTGCTTGAGTATTGTTAATAAAATCTAGGAATGATAATGGAGTAATAGTATCCCTATACTCTCCATTTGTAATCTCAGGATTAGTGATAGAGTATTTAACAAGAACTGTTCTTAATGATTGGTTTGCCATCTTGGTTAATTTTTAATCTTCAAAGAGCTCAAGGCCTTCATATAATGACTGAGCAAAGATGTTTGACATTGTGCCATTATCTTTTGACCAATCACTATAAGATGTGAGGTTATGTGAAATAGTGTTATTTGGATCTGTAAAGTCAATAATTGAGTTTTCAATCTCTCCTTCTGTCTCTACCTGGTAATAAAAGTTGTATATATCAGTTATATCTCTACCACCACCTTGCTGTAGTGGCCAGCCCCATGAAGAGTTATAGTCACTCAGTCTATAGACAGTTGAGCTTGATGATAAAGGCTGTGTAATAAGGTCAAGTCCTTGTTCAGTTACAATCTCACAATTTATGAACTGCTCACGAGTGATTGGTACACCATCTGAAAGCTCTTCTGAAGCTGCTGATATTAATTGACCTGTAGTTGTACCATATACAATACCATCTGTAACTTCGATGGTAGGTGTGATACGTGCACTTAAGGGGAATGTAGTATTAAGGGCAATAAACTTACCACTATACTTTTCATTAGCTATAATAGTCTCACCAACTACAATCTCACTAGTAACATCAATCTTTTCACCAAGGTTATAACCATAGTAATCACTATTCTGATAACCATAAGATTGGTAGTGAGTCATATCTTTATTACGACTACCGAATAGCTTTGATTTACTAATAGAAAGAATATCCATTACTCTATTCAACTTTGGTGGTAATGAATATTTAGTAAGCTCTGGTAGATCAAGCATTTGCAAAATACCATCAAGTTGCTCAACATTACTTTCATCAATTGTAGTATTGTTATCAAAGAAGTTTTGAATCTTCTCATATGTTGACTTACCAATAGAATCTTGTGTAGCACTCAAGTCACCAAAGACAGAGCCAATGAAATCACTCATCAATACCTTTGCATCACTAAATAATGGTTGGATTGCAATATCCTTGAAGGCATCATTAAAGTCAATGTTCTCACCTTTCTTTGCTACTGTATAATGACTACTTGGAAAGATAGTAAATGAATTACTTTGACCAACAATAGTCTCACCATCATAAGTCATAAAACCTGATAGATATACATTTTCGAGTGTATTAACTGTATCACTTACAAAGTATCCTTTATAGAAGCCACCTCTTTCAAGTGTTGATAAAGATTGGAAGTTTGCTGTAAAATCAACATCATATACTGTTGTACCATCTGTAAGTACAAGGTCTAATCGGTTAGCATTAGTAGTGCTGAGTAATGGCATATTCTTCTGTGAGAAGAAGTTATTATCTTTTACCTTAACAACAAATGAAACTTTAGATCCAGCAAACTTTGTCTTACCAATATCGAAAGTAGTTAATTCTGTAGATCCCTCACCATCAATACCATTTGAAGAAAATGATAATGCATTGAAGTTGAAGTTATATCCAATAGTAGCTGAAACACCATATGTTGTAGTATTTGCATACTCAAAGATACTACCCTCTTCAAATCCAAGTAGTAGATTGTAGCTACCTCCAATATCAGTTTTAAAGTAAGTATCACCAGTACCAGTTAAGCCTGCATAAAATCCATCTACATCATTTACATCAGTATATACAATTTCATTATCATCACTCAGCTTAATGTATATAGGAGTATCTTCTGTTGTAATTGAATCAACTAGAACTGTCTCTACTATACCATTTGTTGTAAGTATTTGAACAAAAGATGAACTAGGCTTGAGGTGACCATATGTTTGATCTGCTATACCAGTCCTAAAGTAATCATTATCTTCACCAGCTGATGAATATGCTACAATTGAAGGTGTACCACTAGCTAATGTCCTGTGAGAGTTAAACCTTTCAACTGTTATAGGGTTGAGTATTTGACCTGTATCATGATCTAATGCTGATGCTGTATTAATAGTAAGCTTATCAGTAATAAAGTCTGAAATGTCTACTTTAGCAGAGTATGTATCTAGATAACCTGTACCATTTGTATCATACAAGTAGCAGTTAACTGTATATCTACCTGGCTCTTCATAACTATGAGAAGCTGTAACACTCTCTGTTGTAGTACCATCACCAAAGTCCCATACAATTCTCTTATTAGATATAAAGTCAGCTATACCATCATCTAGATTAGGTTCAAACGTTAGTGGTGTGAACGGAAGTGCATAGCTCTCATAGGTTTCAACACCTTTATGATTTCTAACATAAAAGAAGTTATATAGCAAGTCGAATTCACCTGATGAATCGAGTTGGAGAGAGCTTAACGACATATAACATATTTAATGCTAAAGTCTTCGTATAGCAATCTTATTCGTGATATTTTGAGGATTATAGAAATATCCGAATTGGAAATCTTGTAGCTGATAATTTAGAGATTGGATAGCTCTATCATCATCTTTATAATCAGGATTCCATACAACGAAGCTTAAGTTTGCAATCTCACTATCACCATTAACAGTGTGTAGTTCAGTAACACCTTGAATATTAAGAATGTCATTTGTAAGATCTGCTACATTAATAACATCACCAAGCTGTACATTTAGGAAGTATTTGTTGATGGTGTTATATATGGCTGTCCTTATAGCGCCATCATTGATGGCTTGGTTCTTATCGAGGGTAACACGAAGTGTTGTATCATTTACTATTTCATCTACACTGTCGTTAGACCCAAAGGAACTACCACCAACGTTAGATACTCCAAAAGCAAAGGCTTTGAAGATTGGATCAGCAATAACTACGTTTTGTGTAATGTCTTTCTTATTCTCACTGAATTCAGTAATAAGCTGCTTTTGAGCAGGATTAAGGTACTTTGGTGTAACACCATTTAATGTAGCATCACCAGTTGGTACAGTATATACATATACATTGTTAAATGATGTGGAAGTTGAAAACAATACTTGTGAGTATAGAATACGAGCATCATCATTACCTGCAGCCAATCCAAGTGAATTGTAGTATGCAAGAACCTTTGATGTATAATCAACATTTGAAAGAACTTTAACATCACGTGTAATGTTATTAAAGTTTCTATTGATTTGATACTCGTAATCATCCTTTGTTACAAGTCTGTTCTGTGAAGCAAAAACCTTTGGTGCACTATTCTTAATATCTTCAACTGTTTCAGCCTTTTTAGTTGGTGAAGATCTATTATAGTTATTAGTAACAATATTGGTAAGCTGATCAGGTGTAATAAGTGTTACATCTGTACTGTATATAACACTTCTTACAGCTTCAAAATTAGTTGAGCCATATAATACAAACGAAGCATTATTAAGAGCATTTGCACCAATGTCACCAGATTCATTATCAGAGATAACATAGAACACTAATACTTTATCATTTGCACCAAGCTGCTTACCATTGAGGTTATTACCAAACTTAAATTCGTAGTTACCTTTACCATTAAGGCGTTTTTCAAATTTAGTAGCATCTGCTTCTTCAAGGAATAGTGAAGATGTCTCAGTATACTCTAACCATGTACTAGTAGCGTTATCCTGCACGAATACACTAAAGGTATTATCACTGATAAACTTGGAATCATTGAGGTTTGAAGTACTCTGTCTAAACTGCTTTGAAGTAAAGGAATCTACAAGAATGATATTCTCATATGGCTCACCAGTTGCGTTAAATGTTGCTTCTGTAAGTGTTCCTTGATATAATGTATTGTTTGATGATGCAACAGCTTCAAGGCCTGTATCAAAAGTCTTTTCAAAGGTAATATCTTGTGTAGATACATATGTATTACCACCAGCTGTAATGTTACTAAAGCGAGGTATTGTATAAACATTAGAGTTAAGGTCTTTTGCTGATAGAGAGATGTTAAGTAAAGATGTTTGATCACCAAGTGGACTGTATCCAATATTACCTACAAGCTTATTCATGTTCTCATAAATAGTAGCAGTATTGAATGTAGATTCGTTTGATGTAGTATTAAGCTGGAACAATAACACGTGATACATGTAAGCTACAACATCAATAAAGGCACTGAAGTTAGAACCTTCGAAGTTCTGATCAGTGAATGTTTCATTCTCATTAAGTCTTGCAATGATAAGACTCTTAAGAGAATCAGCATCGAATGAGAGATAAGCATTTTTCGGAAGCTTATAGTCTGTAAAGTCTTGATTGCTCATTGTGTATATTTAATCTAGTAGCTGCATTATATCAATACATATCCATCCTTATTCAATGTAGCATTGAGAGATAGATTGTATATGTTGAGCTTTGGTACACTAAAGCTTATCTGAATATCATATTGATTGTCATCTGGACTACCTGTAATTTCAACTGCATCCAATTTAACACGTGGCTCTTGTACACCTAGATTATTGTAGATATAATGTCCAAGAAAATATGATGTTGTTGTATTAACAGGTTCAAAAAGATAGCTTCTAAAATCCAACCCTAAATTAGGGTTAAGTAGCTTCTGTCCTGGTGTTGTAGTTAGTATATTTTTAACTGAATTAATAACTGACTGACCATCTTGGATTTCACCAATATCTTGAAGTGCTGAACTTGAATACAGCTCTTCTTTATTGAAGCGACTGAATGATAGATCCAACTTTATATCTTTGTACAAGTACCCACTGGCTAGAGAGTTCTTTTCAATAGACGTCAATTTGAGATTATTTAACCTTACTGCCATAAAATAGTATAATTATTTAGTCAGTGGCATAAATAATAGTATGGCTAAAGACAAAAAATTTCTCGATTTACTCGAATCGTACGAGTCTCGATACAATCAGAACGGTTTCCAAGTAGGTGATGTGTTTAAATTTAACGATGATTTCAAGAGTCATGATAGTTATAAAGCACTTCCAGATAATGTTAGAGCTGTTATTGACTCAATGATTGATTCAGGACTTCACACTCGTGTTACATCAGTTAAAGATTCAGATGATCTCGTTGTTGCATCTGATCACGGTGGTGGTCGTCTTGTAGGTAAAATTACACTTCCATGTGCTCTTGGTGCACCAGTTGACTTTGGTGACAATCTACCACCTCTTGCTGATGTGCAAAGACGTGATGATAAGGTTAATATTTCCCCAGTTGAACTTCCAGAGCTTGAACCACTCAGTAACAGTGAAGGTCCAGTAAAGAAGGACGAAGCAGAAGAAGATGAAGAAGTAGTTGCTGAAAGTACTGAAGTTAAAACTCCATATACTCAGCAATACCTCTAAAGGAACTCTGATATAATTAGGTATGGCTAAAGACGTTGCTACTACCAAATGGTGTCCTTGTTGTAATCATTCACAGAAGATAAAGGGGTTCCGTTCGTTTAGATGTAGAGGTTGTTGGATTGATGCTGGTAAGCCAAAGGTACAAGTACATTTTAAAGCAATGGAAAGCCAAAAGCCAAAGCCGGCTGCAGCTGTTATCAAGAAGACTCCAAAGAAAGTATCTAAACCTATAGAGTATAAACCTATTGTACTTATAGAAGATAGACCAGCAAAGAGAGCTAGAAAGAAGACAGCAAAGAAGGTAACTAAAAAAGCTACAAAGAAGGTAACTAAAAAAGCTACAAAGAAGGTAGTAAAGAAAGTACCTAAAAAGACAATAAAGAAGGTAACTAAAAA
>TARA_R110000764_G_scaffold142528_2_pt1 | contig 11275 bp, 13 predicted proteins | sample TARA_R110000764 | Tara Oceans TARA_R110000764 (sample SAMEA4398111) | marine metagenome | biome: Polar Biome; feature: [SRF] surface water layer (ENVO:00010504); material: water (ENVO:00002006), including particulate matter (ENVO:01000060) such as... | depth 5 m | reverse complement strand
TTAACATTAACAATATATAACCAACTACAATGTCTATATTTGAAGAGCAATTGTCTCGTAAGCCCAATCATTATCCATGGACAGAGCAGTTCATCGAGGCAATGCATAATGGCTTCTGGACTGATAAAGAGTTTTCGTTTACTTCTGATGTACAGCAGTTTAAAACTGTCTTAACTGAGCAAGAGCGTGAAGCTATTGTAAGAGTACTATCTGCAATTGGTCAGATTGAAGTAGCAGTTAAGACGTTCTGGGCAAAGCTTGGTGATAACTTACCGCACCCTGCACTTCAAGATCTTGGCTATGTTATGGCTAATACAGAAGTCATTCATAACAATGCTTATGAACGTCTCTTATCTGTTCTTGATATGGAAGATGTGTTTGAAGAGAACCTTAAGCTCGACTTTATTAATGGTCGTGTAAAGTATCTTCGTAAGTATACTCATAAATTCTATAAGGATAGTAAGAAGCAATATCTATATGCTCTTATTCTCTTTACACTCTTTGTTGAGAATGTATCTTTATTCTCTCAATTCTATATCATTAACTGGTTTGCACGTTTTAAGAATGTACTTAAAGATACTGATCAGCAGGTAAAGTATACACGTAACGAAGAGAATCTACATGCTCTTGTTGGTATAAAGATTATCAATACAATTCGTGAAGAGATGCCTGAGCTGTTTGACCAAGAGTTAAAAGAGCGTATTGCACATGAAGCTGTATGTGCTTATAAGGCAGAGAGTCAAATCGTCGATTGGATGATTAATGGTATTAATGAGCCTGGTTTAGATGCTGATACTCTTAAAGCATTCATTAAGAATCGAATCAATGCATCACTTGAGCAAATTGGACTTGATCCTGTATTCGATATCGATAATGATCTTATAGAGAGTACAATGTGGTTTGATGAAGAACTACTAGGCAATAACATGACCGATTTTTTCCATTCCCGTCCTGTTGAGTACTCAAAGAAAAGTCAGTCTTTTGACGAAGATGACTTGTTTTAGTACTTGTATAGTATATAATTAAAGAGAGTCTGGTATAGCTTTACTATACTAATCAAAATATGAATAATGACATTTACTGGCTCAATGAAGATAGCCGACAGTTTCTACAGCGCGGTTATCTAGTTGATGGTGAGACTCCTGAACAGCGTATTGATGATATTGCAAAGAAGGCAGAAGAGTATTTAAAGATGGATGGCTTTGCTATTAAGTTTGTCGAGTACATGCATAAAGGCTTCTACTCTCTATCTTCTCCTATCTGGTCAAACTTTGGAAGAGATAGAGGTTTACCTATCTCTTGCTTTGGATCTTATATTCCTGATGATATGGAAAAGATTCTTTCAAAGATCTCTGAGGTTGGTACAATGTCTAAAGTTGGTGGTGGTACATCTGCTTATTTTGGTGATGTTCGTTGCCGTGGTGCATCTATTGCAACAGGTGGAACCTCTACTGGTGTTCATCACCAGTTGACTGTATTTGATACTCTTACTAACTATATCTCACAAAGTAATGTACGACGTGGTTCATTCGCTGCTTACCTACCTATTGACCATGGCGACATTGAAGAGTTTCTTAACATTCGTGGTGAAGGTGATTCAATTCAAGATCTATCTATTGGTGTTACTATTAGTGATGAATGGATGGAGAAGATGATCGCTGGTGATAAAGAGAAACGTAATATATGGGGTAAGGTTATTAAGAAACGTTACGAGTCTGGTTACCCTTATATCTTCTTCTCTGATACAGTTAATAATAATGCACCACAAGTATATAAAGATAAAGGTAAGCGTATTAATGCTTCTAATTTATGTACTGAGATCTTTCTATCAACAAATGATGAAGAGTCATTTGTATGTGATCTATCTTCTATTAATCTTGCAAAGTGGGATGAGCTGAAAGATACTGATGCTATTGAAACATTAACATACTTCCTAGATGCTGTAATGTCTGAGTTTATTAAGAAGACTGAGAACATTGTTCATATGGAAGCTCCTCGTAAGTTCGCTACAGAGCAGAGAGCACTTGGTATTGGTGTTCTTGGATGGCATTCATACCTACAGCAGAACATGGTTGCTTTTGAATCTATGGAAGCAAAGCTAATGAATACTTCTATATGGAAGACAATTCAATCAAAGACTATTAAGGCTTCAACTTATATGGCTGAACGTTATGGTGAGCCAGAACTACTAAAAGGCTATGGATTACGTAATACTACATTGTGTGCTATTGCTCCTACTACATCATCTTCATTCATTCTAGGTCAAGTTAGTCCATCTATTGAACCTCTTAATAGTAACTACTTTACAAAGGATCTTGCAAAGGGTAAGTTCACTTATAGAAACCCAGAGCTTAAGAAGCTTCTTATAGAGAAGGGTGAAGATACAGTAGATGTATGGAAGTCCATTCTTGTTAAGGCAGGTAGTGTACAACACTTAACGTTTTTATCAGATGAAGAGAAGGCTGTGTTTAAGACGTTTGGTGAGACATCACAGAAAGAGATACTCATTCAAGCTGCTTCGAGACAGAAGTTTATTGATCAAGGTCAGTCATTGAACATGATGATACCTCCTAAAACTCCACCAAAGCAGGTTAATGAGCTGTTAATATTTGCATGGGAGAATGGTATCAAATCCCTTTATTACCAACGCTCTGCCAACCCTTCACAAGAGCTTGCTAGATCTATACTAACTTGTTCATCTTGTGAAGGTTAGAAGGTAAAAAAGTATAACATAGACATGCTGAAAGGTAACTGTTTTGATTAAGTATTAATAGTCAGTCAGCTAGATGGCCACCTCCACCATCTAGTTGATAATACCAAATAACACATGATAATCGAAGCACTACTTACATTCCTAATCGTTTTCTTCGGCGGTATCACCGTCACTCTCTCTGTACTCGTAGCTAAAGTTTTTAGAGACTTTTCAAAACGTGTCAATAGCATTGATAGTAAACGTAGTAAGTTTAAACTGGCTAATGCTGTTAAGTGGCAACTTGCTGGTGAGGCTGTAATAGGTTTAGGTACTATATTATTTGCCGTACTTACGCACTTTAATCTGGTTGCTAGTATAAGTACTATTGATCAGTCGTTAATTCGATTGATTATGGTTCTTGCAACCTCTATAACAACTATCCACCTATGGTTAATTGTTTACTCACTTAAGCGGAAATAATGCCAGCTGAAACATTTACACTCTTTGCAGAACACGGATTAGCCGGATTGGTTATATCCGTGTTATTTTTCATGATTTTTTATCTATTGCGATGCTTAACATCAAAGGATGATAAGTTTGCACAACACATTCAAGAAATTCTTGATGATGATAGAGAAGAGAGAAAGGAAGCGAGGGAAGATAACAAGGAGAGTCATAAGAGACTAGCAGAAGCTATTGATGGTTTAGCTGATGGGTTAAGGGATAGTAAGAGTGATTAAGTAGTTGATATACCTCCGACCTATGTTATAATTAGATATAACATATGAATTGGAAATATAATAACTCAGAATTGGAAGAAGCAGAAGACGGTGGTTCAGCTCCAGCAGCTCTTGCAGCAATGTTACAAGCTGCCTCTTCAACACGTGCTAGTAGTGGTCTAGGAGGTGGTAATACAATTCGAGTTGTTGAGAATACAATTTACTTTTATGGTGATATTACAGAGTGTAATGCTCTAGAGCTTAACTCAACTCTACATGCAGTTGATAAGAAGCTTAAGGTAGCATCTATCTTTGCTGATGTTAAGCCTGTAATTAAGCTACACATCAATTCATATGGTGGCTCCTTGTTTGCTGGATTGGCAACTGTTGATACTATCCGTAGACTAGATGCAGATGTTCATTCTGTTATTGATGGTGCTGCTGCATCTGCTGCTACAATTATCTCTGTATCATGTACAACTCGATCTATTGGTAAGTACTCCAAGATGCTTATTCACCAACTCTCTTCTGGCATGTATGGTAAGTATAATGAGCTTGAAGATGATATGGAGAATAACAAGCACTTGATGGAGACTATCAAAGCTATCTATAAAGAGCATACTAAAGTGCCTATGAAGAAGCTTGGTGAGATCCTTAAGCGTGACCTATGGTTTGATTCAAAGACTTGTCTCTCACTTGGTCTTGTTGATGATATAATTTAACCCTTTCATTCAGGTAGTCTATATGACTCCCCGTTGCATCGAGCCCCTGGTACTCCACAAGTAAGCCTCTAATAGACCGTCTAGAAGAGCAACAAGTAGTATCAGGGGTTTATTGTCGCTCGAGCTTAATAGTTATATCCATTAGCACGTAACGTTACTAATGCCCATGGATATTTAGGTAGACCTGTTCTACTTCCATTAGCACCCCATGCAGCTTTAGAGCTTCTTATATCGAGGTGTGTGAATGAATTGTATATACCTATTCCACGGAAGCCGTTATCAATTGCAGCTTGTATAAACTCTTGTCTCTGCTTATTGTTCATACCTGGTTGTAAGATGTCAACAGCATTACCTTCCATATGCTGACTCTTCTTTACACCACCAACCTTCTTATTATATGCTGGTGAACGGTACCCACTAGTAACTTGTAATTTATAGCCAAGTTGTTTTGACATTGCTATAAGATTTTGCTTAACTTGATCTTTTACTCTTGGATCAACATGTGATAGCCATTTAATATTTGTACCATCATCAGTAATTGCAAGTTGTTCGGATGGTGCTCCATCTGCTCCATCATTTGCATTAACAGGTGATGCACTACCTGTAACAGGATTTGAGCTACCAGCACCACCATCACCATATTCAGCTGATTCAAAAGTATCAGGATCAGCACCCTTTGAAAATTCAACTGCACGACCTGCCATTATGTCTAATGATTTAGCTTGTGATAGTTTAACTGACTCTACACCCATGATTTGTGCAACAGCAGTACTAGCTTTAAAGGTTTTCTCTAAACCAGCCGGAGATGGTTTCTTTGTATCTTCTTGAGCATTACCATCACTATCAGCTGGTTGTGCATGTGTATGTTTGAGTAGTGATATATTATTACTACCAACACCAGCTACAATATCACCTGTAGCGTGAATGTATCCTTCAACTGTAAGGTTGCCTTGTACATGTAAGTTACCTGTATATACAGCTTCAGGTGTTATATGTGTTATTTGATCAGAGGCAAACATGTTAATATTAGGACCATTTATTGCTACAAGATCTCCACTATCAATAAGTACGTCTTTATCTGTTATAATAGTAACACGACCACTATCATTTGATGTACCACCACCAATAGCAACTTCAGCACCACCAAGCATAAGTCTACCTGTAGTATTAAGGTTTACTTCACCAGCAGACTTAATACTTACACCACCTGAACCAGAGTTCATATTCAATTTAGTTCCTGCTGATATATGTACATCACCAAAAGGAACAGCACCGGATGTATCTTTACTCTCGTAAACAGGTACTGATGCCTTTATCTTTTTTAATACACCGTCTTCTGAAATAACCTTCCTTGTTACAGGCTTACCATCAGGAACTATAATACCTGAGTCAAATGTAACAGCTTTAGTACCTGCTTGTAGGTATAGATGCTTTGCTGTCATCATCTTAATGTTACCACCAACACCCATCTGACGTTCTATATTACCTATTTCACCAGCTTTAGATTCTAACAATGCAGGTATGTCTGTATGTGCTTGACTTTGTTCATATGAACCTCCTTGAACAGCACCACTAGCTGCATCAGGTGTACCTTTAGCTGCATGTACAACACCGGAATTATTACCAATAGCATCATATGTCTGTTCAGGTGAAGCTTTAGCAGCTGCAATTTCTTTATTTGCTTCAAGCCATTCATCAGCTACAGTACCTGTAAAGAAATTTTGGGAACCTGCTATTAATGTAAAGTCACCATGTGATCTTTCTTCTTTATTTGACTTTGTAGTAACGAATGAATCACCAGCAGTAGTTGAAAATTTATTACCATGTGTAAGATCTTGAGCATTGTTAGGGGCAAACATACTAAATGTAGTACCATGTAGACCAATGTTATTACCAGCTTGGTCAGATATCTTTAGACCTTTCTGTCCTGTATTACCATCTGAAGTAATTGCACCACCATCGAGGTTCCAAACTTGTTGATTCCTTTCTGTTACAAACTCTGTACCTGATTTAACTGTCTTCTTTTTAGCCATTATTCTTCTGATTGTTCGGTTGCGTTACTATAAAACGTTGGATAGTTTGGATACGTTTCATCACCAAGTCCAACACCATGGAGTGAGTCAACATCAGCACCACTTGGTAGTACACCTAAAATAATAGGCATGCCACGTTTACCATTCATGAATGATACAACAACAGTACTACCAACACCAGGTAGAGACATCATACCCTTAAAGCTATTTGATCTATTGTCAGGACTATAAGCAGCTGCTGTTGTATTAACTCCTGCAGTACCTGAACTAGTACCTCCAACATAACCATCTGTAATTTCAAAATATGCTTCAGCTGGTGGTACAGCATTTGGATCTGTAATATCACCTACATCACTTACAGATATGATATCTTTATTAGCATTGTATTTTGTGCTTGTACCAGTACCTGTAATTGGTTGCATAACATATGCATAAAATTCATCACCAATTACTTGTAGTCCAGTGCTGGATATAGTATTAGGATTATTACCACCTCTTGGTTGGTTGAATGATTCGTTACCAATAGCTGATACTCCGTTAATTAAAACCTTAACTCTGTTAAGTGGACGTGTATCATCCTCATACAACATATCACTATCAAAAATTACTTTACCAAAGTATAATGTATTATTACTCTCCATCTTAAATTATGTTTGACTTTTCAATGAGCCTTGTTGCCCTATCAACTTGACTTGCAGCCTTATCAACTGTACGACTTATTGCACCACCTGGTGATGAAATTTTATCAGATACCTCATTTGCAAAATCAGCAACAGGCTTAATACCTTTAGCTAAATCAACTGCACCTTTCGATGATACAGATCCTACAGCTTGTGCAGCAATACAGTTGAGTAATGATGCAGCAGCAAAATCACAGTTCTCTTTTTGAGCTGTAAACTCTTTAACATCAGTAACTCTATCTTTAATACCTTGCTTAAACTCTTCTACCTGCTTAACTGCTGATCCTATTTGACCAAGCACTCCTGTAACTGTATCAATAACACCTGTAATAGATCCTGTTATTTGACTAACAGCTCCTGTAATTGTATTTGTAACAATACCTGTAACTGTTGAAGCAAAGTTCTCTAAAGTCTGACCAATCTTTGATTTAATACCACCAATCACTTTTTTACCAGTATCAGGTAATCCAGATAAGATAGCAGGTATACATAATGCAGCTTTAGCACCAGCTGTGAGCTGATCCGCTTTATTATTAGCAGCTGTTAAAAATCTACCTACACTACGTTTAATTGCCATTCTACATATATTTATGCTTAAAGATGAATTATCAAGAGGAGGTGGTTGATTTATGTAGGCAATATACTATAATAAGGTATGCTCGTCAGCCATGAATCCCCTATTAATATCCTCGAAGAGTCAAAGAAGTATAACGACTACTGTTATGCTCTAGTACATCTGTTTGAAGATCATCCAGAATACTATAGTCACTTTAAGCGCTCTCTAGCTGCTGGTCGTGAAGTGCTTCTAGATAACTCTATCTTTGAACTTGGTGAGTCTTTTGACCCTGTTAAGTATCGTAAGTATGCTGAAGAGCTTAATCCTACGTTCTATATTGTACCTGATGTATTAGAAGATTCTCGTGGTACTATGTCATCATGGAATAAGTTTATGTTGAATGGTGCTCCGCAGATCGATGCTCTTAAGATTGGTGTTGTTCAAGGTGATACTTATCAAGAGATTGTAGACTGTTATAAGTTTATGTCTGATAACTCTGACTATATTGCTATCTCGTTTGACTATAAATGGTATGATCGAGTAAGTCTTTCTAACCGTGAAGGTCGTTTAGGTCAGCTTGACCGTTGGTGTGCTGGTCGTCAGCATCTTATTGAGCGTCTTATGGATGATGGTATCTGGGATAATACCCGACCTCATCACTTGCTTGGTGCTTCTCTTGCTCGTGAGTTTGGTGCTTATGTTGGTATCGCTGATGAGATGAATATTAGATCTCTTGATACTTCTAATCCTGTAGTTGCTGGATTGACAGGTAATCGTTATGTTGCTGGTTTAGGTCTTAATCATAAGCCTTCAGTTATGTTAGCTGATCTTATTAGTACTATTGTTGATGAAGATCAGATGGATGATATTAAATTCAATACTTCAGAGTTTAAGAAGATAATCGGACGATAAGGAACTCCGATATAATTAGGTATGGAAAAAGAATGGATAGCAATGTTCTCTCAAACTGGTAGTGAGATCGCAAGTTTGGCTGAACATATAGGAAAATTTCCTAATGTGATTATTACCAATAATAGTGATAAGACTACATGGTGTAAAGAACTACAAGAGTTAGATCAACATAGGCGTAAAGGTCGTATTGTGATTGTAACTCCGACGCAAGCAAAGACCTGTAATTTTATTCATAATATTCAAGGTAGTAAGAACTCTCTTATTACTCTTCATGGATGGCTTCGAATTGTTCCAGCTGATATATGTGAGCAGTATGAGATTGTAAATGGTCATCCTGGTTTGATTACGAAGTTTCCTGATCTTAAAGGTAAGGATCCTCAAGTTCGTGCATACGATAAAGGCTATACTACTATTGGCTCTGTTGTTCATGAAGTTACAGCTGAAGTAGATGAAGGTAAGATTCTAGAAGTTAGTGAGACCTTTCAAGATGAGTTTGATAATCTTGATGATGTATTTGTAAAGTTTAAGCATACTTCTTATAGTGCTTGGGTTAAATTCTTTGACAAGCAATAATATGAATTCCAGATATAAATTAGTTTACATGCTAGCTAATAGCGCTCCAAATAGTAATTTTAACCCTCTACCAGAACATGGTGAGTTTAAAAATAGGGCAGCTGCAAGAGAGTATATTGTGGGTAAGACATTTGATAAAGATATATATCTGATTCGAAAAGAAGTTTCTATTTTTTATGATAGAAAGCTTGTTGATGTTTCCTAAACTTATACTATAATTGTTATATGATAGTTTCATTTACTGGCGCGCAGAGTACGGGTAAGACGACTCTGCTTAATAAGATTATGGATCAGAATCCATATCTTGATTCTATTGATGAGGTAACTCGACGTATTAAGCGTGAGTATGACTTACCTATTAATGAAGAGGGTGGTGATATAACTCAGAGTATGATTATGTCTGATCATATTGCTAATGTATATCGTAAGGTTAAGGGTGATGTTCTATTAGATCGATGCGCAATGGATGGTATTGTGTATACTCATTGGCTATACAATAAGGGTAAGGTTAGTAAAGAAGTATTAAATTGGTCACGTAAGATCTATAATCAGCTGATTGATACTTATGATGTCATCTTCTATACTAGTCCAGATGATGTACTATTGGTTGATGATGGTGAACGTTCTATTAACGTTGACTTTAGAAACGAGATTTTGGATTTGTTCGATGACTATATCTTTGAGTTAGTTATAGAAAGTCGAGCAGATAACATTTATACAGTACGAGGTACTGTTGATGAACGATTAAATTATATCAAGAAAGTACTTGATAAAAAACAAATAGACATTAAAATAAGATAGTAAAGTATTATGGCATTACAAGAATTAGATAATAGTAACATCAGCAAGCATTTGGGTGCAATATCCAAGTATAAGGCAACCTATGACCCTGAGCTGCTGGTCCGTGAACCTCGTCAAGCTAACCGTACTCATCTCGATCTTCAAGATGATGATCTACCTTTTGAGGGTGGTGATGTATGGAATGCATATGAAGTTTCTGGCTTAACGAATCATGGCCTACCTGTATGTGGTGTAGGTAAACTTTATATTCCATGCAATGGTAAGTATATTGTTGAGTCAAAGTCTCTTAAGTTGTACTTTAACTCCTTTAATATGACTCAGCTAGGTGATACGTCTGCTGAGGTTCGTAAAGAGATTGAGCGTAGGGCGCATGTTGACCTTACGAAGCTACTTGGTGTTAATGTTGAAGTTCGTATCTTCTCTAATAAGGAGATGCTTGATGCTGAAGTAACTGCAAAGAGTGAATGGAGTCATACTGAAGGTGGAGATAAGTCTTGGGTTAATGGATTCATTACTCTTGAAGATGAATATCCTGTTGAAGATATTGAGTTTACTACGTATCAAGAAGATCCTGAGCTTCTTAAAGTTGTTGAGAATCCTCTTGCAGATGATGTTGTACGTTATCATAGTGCTCTACTTAAGTCGAATTGTCGTGTTACTTCGCAGCCTGATTGGGGTGATGTATATATCGAGTTTAAAGGACCTAAAGCTGTAGATCCTATCTCGCTTCTTAAATATATTGTTTCTTTCCGAGATGAGTGTCATTTCCATGAAGAGATTTGCGAAGCGTTGACGAAGCGTTTACTTGATGTTCTTAAACCTGAAGAGCTAACTGTACGTTGTCTATATGCTCGTCGTGGTGGTATTGATATTAACCCTGAGCGCTATATTACTGGTTCAGGTCATCATACTTCATTGAATGATGTTAGTGTTCCGTTTATTAAGACTCCGAAGCAATAAAATATTTAACGAAGAAAAAACTTGGAAGTCCATGCATTATTGTGTGGGCTTTCTTTGTTTGTAGATTAAATAAGTGTATATATGATAACACTGTTTACAGAAGGGGTACTTACTACCTCGACTAATTCGGGTCATAACACCCTTTATGTTGAATCATTCGAGGAGGTTTTCTTTGGGGTATATGAGTTCGAATTAAATGGCAGCTCTGTTATTACAGAAGAAGTAGCCAAATTTAATGGTAGCCCTGTTATAACTATTCCTGTTGTTAAGGATGGTGTAAGTTCTGAAGCACCATTTGTTCTTAAGCAAGGACCTCAGGGTGCTGTGCTACATGAGAAAAAGACTATATTGGCTGAAAACATTGTTGCTAATAAAGTTGAACGAACTGTTAATGATCCTGAACCTGTTGCAACTAATTCGGATCATAACACCCTTTATGTTGAATCATTCGAGGAGGTTTTCTTTGGTGTATATGAGTTCGAATTAAATGGCAGCTCTGTTATTAGAGAAGAAGTAGCCAAATTTAATGGTAGTCCTGTTATAACTATTCCTGTTGTTAAGGATGGTGTAAGTTCTGAAGCGCCATTTGTTCTTAAGAGAGGATCACAAGGTGCTGTAATACATGAT
>TARA_R110000764_G_scaffold7787_14_pt1 | contig 11282 bp, 8 predicted proteins | sample TARA_R110000764 | Tara Oceans TARA_R110000764 (sample SAMEA4398111) | marine metagenome | biome: Polar Biome; feature: [SRF] surface water layer (ENVO:00010504); material: water (ENVO:00002006), including particulate matter (ENVO:01000060) such as... | depth 5 m | reverse complement strand
GCTTCCATCAATAAAGATGTTGAACTGACCCCAAGGGAAATTCGGCTCAACATTGTTTTTAACCCTATAGATCCTGAAAAGATCCAATATCTGGAACTTCATTTTCAGATGGGCTACAGATCCAAAAATATCTCGGAAATTATTGATTCCCGTACTTTTCTATATTTCTTTGATTACGACACATTTTTTGAAGACCCCTATTTTACCAAGACAATCCATTTTAACAATGATTATGATAAAATGATCGCCTTGCAGGCATCCGATGATTTTTGGGAGAGCAACTACCAATTTCCTAAAAGTATCAATGAAAATAAATCGATGGATTTCATGAAAAAAAATGGATTCCTGATTAATTTTAATAATTATATCCCCTTGGACGACCTAAAATACACAAGACCCACCGTGCTTTCATGGCAGCAGGGAAGAAGGTTGAATTGGGAACATTTGCATAGATTAACTACCGAAGAATATGAGAGCGACACCATGGGTTATAACCGAGGATTAAATTTGTCAACTGGCAAAGCCTATGATACCCCGTTTCAACATCTGCAAACCAAAGCTTCCCGAAATGACAAAGATAATATCAATATTTGCTATATGGTAGATAGTTATATAGGCGAAAATGGGATTACAAAAATAGTGAGTCGAACATTGTTGGATATCGATTCCTCTCAATTCAGCCATGAGCGCACAAAAAATAAGCTGGTATATTTCAATATTATTTTTGATATCTATGAAGTTTACAGACAATTGGCCGCCTCTCGGATTATGGAGAATACGACCTTTGAAGAGGCAAAATTAATTTATGATGAAATGTACAAGGCGGCTTTAACTGAAGTGAAAAAAATGGAGAAGGAAACGCGCAATGATAGTGACTACGAGGGCTTGGTGAAATGGAACAACCGGATAAAAGCAAAATTGAACATTGACAATTTAGCTTCGATTAAATAGGCACTTACTAAATTATAAGGAAATCTTCCAAAAAGTTTTTATTTAATCATGTGGTATAGGCGCATTCCTACTTTGATCTATAAACAGTTCATTTAGACTATCGCGTAACGCGGAATTATCATACCTCTTAACATTTCCACTGTAATCCATTTGGGTCGTGGTTTTGGTGTTGATAACAATGACCCCTCCAACTCCCATAGGTCCATATCTGGAAATCGCAGCATTACGCTCCAGAATAGCGACTCGGTCTATATCATGTGAGGATAAATAAGTAGGTGCGGTTTCATGTATAAACCCATCCACATCAAAAATAGCTTTCGGAGGTGTTCCGATGGAATCATAAATGGAATAAGCTATTCTACGCAAATACACCTTTACTTCAGGCACTCGAACCACCCTCATGCTAGGACTATAATTCATCAGAGAGGTTAAAAAATCTGGTCCTGTAGCCACCAAATCCCTACCACTGATAACCTGAAAGGACGATGAAGAACGGTCCTTATTTAAAACGCCCCTTGAGGTCTTGACAAGATTTGTGTTATTGGGAAATTCGGCCAATATATCTTTTTGGGTTTTTCGTTTCCTTTTCGTTAAGGTCACTTCATCCAAGTCGGTTACCATTGGGGATAGGACTATTTTAAGTTCCTCTTCCGTTTCCGGAACGGCACGTTCATAAGTGCCATAGCCAAGGGAAGAGAACACTAAAACCTCATTGGCTTGTGCCCTTAAGGAGAACCAACCGCTTTCATCTGTTTGTGTTCCACGTTCAGTGCCTTTAAGCAAAACATTAACATTTGGAATGGCTGTGTCCCATACATCGGTCACCCTTCCCGAAATGTTTATTTCGGAAGTTTGGGAATGGAATGGTAGTGACAACATTAAAAATAAAAATGACAACCTATATTTCATACGCTTTAGAAAAATCTAATTGTCTTGATGAAATTCAAACGGGGGATAGATAATATTAAAGATAATAAAAAGTGTTTGCTTGAAATTATAAAACCTTGGTAATTGAGAATTATTGGGCAGCTCTTGAATACGGTTGTTATTACTTAAAGTATTTGGAATGAGAACCAATCCCTGTATTTAGGAATGTTTTGTAAACAGTATGCGATTCATTTATATCCATTTAAAGGCGTAGAACTCTATTTTTTGATGACAGCAAATTTTCAAAATATCATAATATACCCCTTTCACCACATAAAAGGCCTATTTCCCAACATTAATTTCTTTCAACGGCACAACCCTGATACTTTAGCAGTGTAATAAAAAACGAATTAATAATTTTTTCATTTTCATATAGTGTTCTCGTAAAAGAGCTTTGTCTTAAAAGATAAGGCTCTTTTTAGTTTTAGTCCGTTTGGGATTATTAATAGTTAAGGAGTAATTGTTTCATTATGGCATTGTTACATTAAATCACTCCCCTACCTCAACGATCTGTGCATTGGCCATAAACAATTCCTGCATCCGCTCCATTCGGCTATCGAACTTAGTGGAAAAAATGGCATACTGACATCTGTCCAAACTTTCAGGAATTCGGATGACATCGGAAAAAGGGCTGGGTTTGGACAAGAATTCTGCATCGTCTACAATAAACAACTTTAGCTTTCCTAAATTGATGCCGTTGAGGTAAAAGATCTTGCTCAATCTTTTTGGGGTGGCAATGACAATATCCACTCCCTCAAAAATTTCATTCCGTTGAGCTTCTATATTGTGTTCTTCATAAACGGAATAAATACGAAGGTCCATTCTTCTTGTAAACCGTTCAAATTCACTTTGTAGGGTCAAAGCGGATTCCTTGTCCTTTACGAAGATCAAGGCTCTAGGAGCCTCCTCAAATGCTGTACAATCCAGTTTCTGAAGCGTACTTATAATTATCGCGGTAGTTTTACCGGCACCGGCAGGCGCTATACCAAAAACACTGGCTCCCCCTTTAATTTTTGAAAGAATCGCTTTTTGAAAGGGAAGAGGCTCCTTAATTCCCTGTTGCCCCAACACTTCTTTTAACTGTTCCTGTATTTTTTTGAATGCCATATTTAGTATTATCTATTCCAATTTTAATTCTTTGTAATTGTTAAATAACAAGTTTCTCTTGTCTAACCACAACTTTTGATCACTTCACAACAATAGTTTTCCCAATAAGGCCTTCTATCCTACTTTAGCAGTGTAACAAAAACGAAGTAATAATTTTTTCATTTTCATATAGTGTTCTCGTAAAAGAGCCTTGATCCAAAAGACAAGGCTCTTTTTAGTTTCCAGGGTTTTGGAAACTTAAATGTCCAATTGTTTAAGGAATCCAGTTGTTCTTTCCAAAATTTGGTTTTCGCTTTTCCAAAAAAGCATTCCTTCCTTCTTTTGCTTCCTCGGTCATATAGGCCAATCTTGTTGCTTCACCGGCAAATACCTGCTGCCCCACCATTCCGTCATCAGTGAGGTTCATGGCGAACTTAAGCATCTTTATGGAGGTTGGCGATTTTTCAAGTATTTCCTGTGCCCAATCGTAAGCTGTATCTTCCAATTCCTCATGGGGAATAACCGCATTTACCATTCCCATGTCCAAAGCCTCTTGGGCCGAATAATTCCTGCCTAGGAAAAATATCTCCCTAGCCTTTTTTTGTCCCACCATTTTTGCCAGGTATGCCGAACCATACCCACCGTCAAAACTGGTTACATCGGCATCTGTTTGTTTAAAGATTGCATGTTCTTTGCTTGCTAAGGTTAGATCGCAGACAACGTGTAGGCTATGGCCTCCTCCAACGGCCCAACCAGGAACCACGGCAATGACAACCTTGGGCATAAACCTTATTAGTCGTTGTACTTCTAAAATATTCAACCTGTGCATACCGTCTTCCCCTACATAACCCTTATGCCCCCTAGCTTTTTGATCCCCTCCACTACAAAACGAATACACTCCATCTTTGGTAGACGGACCTTCGGCAGAAAGTAGCACAACCCCTATACTTGTGTCCTCTTGGGCGTCATAGAATGCCTGGTATAGTTCACTTGTGGTCTTGGGCCTAAAGGCATTTCTAACATTGGGCCTGTTAAAGGCAATTCTAGCAACGCCATCACATTTCTTATAAGTGATATCCTCAAATTCCTTAACTACTTTCCAATCAATTTTTTTACTCATTTCTAAAATGGTTTAACAGTTATCAAAGATAATACTCTTTATTTTGGCAGGCTTCGACCATTAGTTTATTCCGATTGTGGTTTGCTGTTTTTTTCTGCGATCCATTTGGACATAAATTTGGTACTGGCCAAGCTATGGTGCAGGAGCATTGCACCAATAAAATTTCTTGCTCTGTGTTCTTCCAGATTCTTGGTAAGCAGCTCAATATTATCCCTTAATTTTTTTTGCAAAACAACTTTGTTGTAAAAGCCGTTTATAATGGCGGTACCATTATGTCGGGCAACGGTCCACTTATCTTCATTTTGGTACAGGAGAATGGCAGCCTTGGCAAAAGCCTCCACATCATTGGCAATAATTCCGTTCCATGGCAAGTTTTCACAGATGCCTTCAGCGCCTATTTCTGTCGTAATGCTGGGAGTGCCGTTTAGCATTCCACTCAGTAATTTACCTTTTATTCCAGCGCCATAATTTAAGGGCGCAAGATTTAGTCGGACCTGGGATATAACCTTATTGGCATCATTGGCATGTCCCATAATATAAAACCCTTGTTTTGGACTGTTCAATTGTTTAATGCTTTCGGGCATATAAGCTCCATAGATAAATAGGTTGGCAAGGGGCAACTCCTTGCGGATCAAGGGCCAAATGTCCTTTTTAAGGGTTTGGATCGCGTCTATATTTGGTGCATGTTTCCCATTGCCGATACAGACAAAATCCTTTTTTTGATCAAATTGGAGCCAATGGTTTTGTCTTTCTTCATCAATGGCATCAAACATCATTGGTAAATGGACAAGTAGATTGGGGTCCATTTTCACAGTCTTGGTCAGAAGTTCCATTTCGTAAAGCGATATGATCAGATTAAGATCACATCTATAAATACTGGCCATTTCCCTTTTGGTCTGGTCCTGGTCCAACCAAAATTGTTCGGTAAAGGGGATGGATTTTTTAAATGACAATTGTCTGGCAATCCTAAGCGAATGTAGATCTTCGGTATCTAAAATACGCAAGGCATTTGGAGCATTTTCCACAACACGCCATCCAAACTGTTCTTCTGTCATAAAACGATCAAATAGAACAATTCCCGGATCTAGATCCTTTAAAAAAACATCAAAACTGGAATGGTTAAGGAGAATAGTTTTTTTCCTAACCCCAAGGCTGTCCAAATCAAAGGAGAATTCGCTTTCTGCCGCAGTACTGGCAAAGGTTATCTGGTAATCCTGCTCCAGAAAAAAATGGATCAATTGTAACATCCGTCCTCCAGCTGCCGTTGTATTGGGCTCCGGCCAGACATAGCCAATGATCAATATTTTTTTATCCGTTTTTGGGAGCATGTGTTCTATAAACGCCTGGCGAATTTCTGGGAAATTTTGGAACGTAGTTTCCGCTCATAATCTTCCTCCAACCATTCTTTGTAATTCTTGGTGTTGTTCATTATGCAATAGGAATATTGGCGCACCCTAAAGGCGATCTCCTCTTTTAATTTCTTGGCCAGGATACGGGCGTCAAATACATCCTCACTATTTTCAACGCATATAGTGGCGTGCTGTTCAATACTGTTCTCCAATACGGTTTTGGATTTAAGTCCCTGGGCAAAAACTTTTTTGTATTCTGCTTTGATATCAAATTCTATATTTTTGGACTTGCTAAACAGCGCCTTGAGGTCGGCCGGCATTTCGTACACAAAGTCCCGCTCTATTTCTTCATCATTTTTTATGCTCTCCAAAAAGAAATCCGGGAAATGAAAAATTTCCTGCCAATCTATGGGAGCGCTCCAAAGACCAAATCGGGCCACATTGTTCCCAAGATCTACCACTGTAAACTCATTCTTATTGGGCAATATCCTGGATCCGCGTCCTATCATCTGAAAATAAAGGGTCAAGGATTTGGTAGCCCTGTTTAAAATAATGGTTTCCACAGTGGGTTCGTCAAATCCAGTGGTCAATATACTTACCGAGGTAAGAATGGCATCGGGGGTTTTTGAAAACCATTTTAAAATTTCCTTACGCTCGGAGGCGCTGTTCTTATTATCTAAATGCCGAATGTTGTATCCAGCCTTTTTAAAGGTGTCCAAAACGTATAAAGAAGTGTTGATACCATTATTAAAAATAAGGGTTTTGGTACCTTTTGCAATCTCCTCATAGGCATTTACCAATTTGGTAAGCATATTCTGGTTACCATATAGCTCGTCCGAAGATTTTACCGTATAGTCACCGCTTATGCCCAATTTTAAACTTTTTAGGCTTACGTCGTAATTGTACATATTGGCCTTGGCCAAAAAATTCTTTTCAATGAGCGATGATATGGATTCACCCACGATCAATTTTTGATAGTGGTCCTTCATCGGAAGTTTTATGTTGGAACTTAGAGGAGTTGCAGTAACCCCAAGGATAATTGACTTTTTAAAATATTTGAATAATTTTCTAAAGGAATTGTAATGGGCTTCATCAATAATGACAAGTCCAATATCATTGATTTTTACCTTGTCATCCTGAAGTCTATTGTTAAGGGTTTCCACCATGGCCACGAAGCACATATATTGGTCCTGGTCCTGTAATTCCTTAACCTCGCTATTGATTATTTTGTTTTTAACGCCAAATCCCTTCAACATTTTGGAGGTTTGGCTGCTCAATTCTATTCTATGGGTAAGAACTACTACCTTTTTATTGGTCTTATGAATATATCTTTTCGCAATTTCCGAGAAAACAACCGTTTTACCTCCTCCTGTTGGCAATTGGTATAAAAGGTTCATATCGTCCGGGGACTCCTCCAAACACTTGAAAATGGTGTTCAGGTCTTCCTCTTGATAATCATAAAGGGTTTTTTCTGTACTTTCTTTAGGTAGCTCCAAACGGGAAATGAAATTTTTTAAAATTAAGAAAAATCAAACCTTACAAAATTAAGAGTTTTTTGTGCCGGTTTCAAATTTATAAGGTAAAAACATGAAATTGGGATTGCTTATGGGGTACATTTAAGAAGAGAACTCCCTAGGGCAATGTAGTGCAAAATGCGTTTAAAAATTAGAGAACGACGCTAGCTTGTGGTTAATCTATGATATCCAAGGACTTTGAGAAGTCCTCCCTGTTGGGCCAATGGTGATCCTGGCTAAATATATAACAGGCAACAATTCTGTCCTTAAAATCGCTTAAAAGCGCATTTAATGAAATAAATTGGACCAGTTCGTTAAAGGAGTTGCCCATACTTTTATAGAAAGCCTCCGGGACATTTTTCTCCAGCGAAAAGGATTGGGCCACTTCCAAGTTGTATAACATAAGATCTGCCGTTAAATGCGGGTCTACTCCCAATTTTACAAAGTGCTTTATGTATTTTTGGGCTACGGATCTTCTGGCCTTGGGCCTTTTTCTTTTTAAAGGAAAGTATTCATTGGAGATCTTTATTTTCGCATCCTGTACCAGCTTATCTTCCTTTGGGTTGAATACAAAATCATAATATTCCTTTACTGCCGGAAATCTGTGATATAAATCTATTAATTGCTCTTCCAGCTCCTTTTTCTTTAATTCCGATAAATATTTTACCAATGCTCTTTTACTCATTCTCCCAATTAATTCGATTTGAACTTAAGAATTGCAATTTCCCATTTAAAAATCAAAATATAGCGCAAGGAGGTAAATTAGTATTTTAATATTTGGATTGGACAATGAATATCATAAACTTCTCATAAATTATGTATAAGTAGTACAGCTTCCCTTGGAAAAGACATAAAAAAAAGGTATAATGAGAGATTAACACTTCAAAATCCAAATAAAAAATATATGAGGCAACTAAAGATTATCAAGCAGGTTACGAATAGGGAATCAAAATCACTAGACAAATATCTGCAGGATATCAGTAAAATAGAGTTGATCACCGCTAATGAAGAGGTTGAATTGGCTCAAAAAATTAGGGATGGGGATCAAATTGCCTTGGAAAAACTTACAACCGCAAATTTAAGATTTGTGGTTTCTGTTGCCAAACAATATCAAAATCAAGGTTTGAAACTCCCTGATTTAATTAATGAGGGAAATGTAGGATTGGTAAAAGCGGCCAAACGTTTTGACGAAACAAGGGGTTTTAAATTTATATCTTATGCAGTTTGGTGGATACGGCAGGCTATTTTACAGGCTCTGGCAGAACAGTCTAGAGTGGTGCGCTTACCGCTCAACAAAATTGGCTCTATAAATAAAATTAAAAAAACCTTTTCTTATTTGGAGCAGGCCCATCAAAGGCCGCCATCACCAGAAGAGATAGCCAAAGAATTGGAAATGTCCGTCAGTGAGGTAAAACAATCCCTAAAAAATTCAGGTAGACACGTTTCCATGGATGCGCCATTAAAAGAGGGTGAGGATTCCAATCTGTACGATGTAATTCGCTCAGGAGAATCCCCAAGACCGGATATGTTTCTATTACAACAGTCTTTAAATACAGAGATCAATAGGGCTTTGGATACGCTTTCCCAAAGGGAGGCAGATGTTGTTAAATTGTATTACGGCATTGGCGATCAGCAATCCATGACCTTGGCAGAGATAGGACTCACGTTTGATCTTACAAGGGAAAGGGTAAGGCAGATAAGGGAAAAAGCTATAAGAAAGCTGCGTCACAACTCCAGGAGCAAATTGCTCAAAACCTATTTGGGATAGATAACCCAAAAGAAAGAGGCCGAAAAAAATAGCATTTTTTTCGGCCTCTTTCTTTTTTAAGTTATGGGTTTAAGAATAACTTAATTTACTGATATTGAAATCGATTAGAATTTCATTTAAATCTTCAATAAAGTTTAAATAAGCTGCGTTGTCTGGATTTTGTTTTGCCATCTTAATAGGGGTTTTTAGATTCTGAATTGTGGGCCGAACTACATGTAGTCCAACTCTGCCAATTCGTTTAAACTCAAAATTTCATTTAAATCTTGTAGGAATGCTAGGTATTCCTCTCCGTAGGTGTCGTATAACATAGTAAGACTTGGTTTAGGTTGTTATTGTTTGGGTCAATAATTATACTGTAAACATATTTAATATCTCTTTTCGTGCCAATAAAATGTTGTGTATAAGTGTTTTTTAGTTGTAAAAGGTACAGTTCATAAAGTTTAATCTTTTTACGGGTATATAATCTAATTATTCCGATGTCATTATTTGCTATACCATAGGTTTAAAACTATTTATTTTTAAAAATTTTATTGGTGAGGTCCTTTAATTGGTCCAAGAATTTTATTTCCTCCAATTCTTCCAAACTCTCCTCTCCTTTCTGGTAGCTATTGTTGTAGAACGTTATATGCTCTGAGGTTGTAATGTCAAAATCGATATTGAACAGGTCATTGTGACCAAAAGTCTCCTCCTCATTATCTTGTGGTTTGGCACGTTGATCCAAGTATGTCGACTTGTCGTTTTTCAAGGGCTCCTTCTTGGAGGATGCCGAAGAAATAAAACCGGATTTTCCTACTTCAAAGGTAATCGAAGGGTCTAAATGTAGCTTTGAGGGTTCATTGATTTGCTTTATGAAATCCAAATTGTCTCCTGAAAGGATTTCAATGCTCCTGGTTGGTATGTCCGGTATTTTCGCTTCCATATATAAGGAAACCAATTTAGCTTTTTCCCTTATAGCTTTATCAGAATGATTGTGGAGGGTTTCCAAAAAATATAGATCACTTAGATCCCCTATTTGTTGCATCTCCTGCAGTAATAGCAGTTGCGATTCCCTATCCAAGGAGCTGAATAAATGATTGAACACATAATGTTCCCCAAAATCTACGAGATTGTTGTCCTTGAACTCCTCATCGATAATGATGGGATACTCGGAAAGGAACCTGAAAATTATTTCCTGTATGAGATTGCCAATGGATTCGTTTTCTTCCCCATCCAACATTTCATTTAATAAGGGTACCTCCCGTATATCTCCCATTTCTGCTATGGAGTGAAGTAATTTTACTTTTTTAAATTCCCAATCCGTGTAGAATTTGGCAGCAGGAAGTTCCATTTCTCCTAGATCCAATAAATTATCATCTTCTTCTATGGCCTCTGCCCTACTTTGTTCTTCTACATGGGACTTTAATATATCACTGATCTGTTTTTTAAAATGTGGATCTAGGACCACCTCGTACTCCACTTCAAGATCATTGAGGTTTGTGGTCGGTTCCTCTATCCCTTCTTCAATTTCCATTATCAAAGGCAAGAAATCTATGTTTAAAAAAGAAGCGTCTGTCCCATGCGGTTTGTTTTTGGAGAGTATTATATTTTTGCCATATATCTCCTCGAATATCGTCTCATATGGATTTCTATCAAAACTTTCCTTATCCAGGCATTCCCTTAGGAATTCCAAATCGTTGCTAATCATCAATACTTCCTGTTCCTCCCGACTGCTACCTTTATTTGCATCTTCATTATCCGTTACCAATGGAACGAAGCTAAGATCTAGCTCCTCCCCTTTTAATAAATTGGTTTTGGCATTCAACTTGTCGGTATTGCTATTCAATGGTTGGTTCATTTTGGGTGCTTCCATTATTGTTTCTGTATCTTGTATATCGTCTACATTGTCAGCCTTATAACTCTGAGCATTACTAATGCCGTAAGTACCGACGTCCAAATTTTCAAAGGCCTCTATTTGCAGGCCAAATTCTTTGGATAGTCTTGGGATTATCTGCTTTGCCCCGTCATCAAGATCGTTGTTCATCTCCATCAAAATCTTGGACATGATGCGTTTGTTGCTGGGTTGCCTTAAAAGCTTCCACAATTCCACTTTTAGGTTTATGAGTTCTCTTTCTGGCATTTTTAACTTTCCTTGCTCATAAAGCAATAGCTCACAGAGTATTCCACGTAGATGTTTCTTTTTTTCTTCCCTATTGTTCCACTGTAACATTGTGTTGGTTTTTCTTAAAAAGAATAGGATGGTCAAATATCCTATGGTCAAAAGCAGGAACAAGGCCGTTAAATCCCATATTAGGTTGGTATGTATTTGAGGTATATTCACTTATTCGTGCATTCAATTGTATTCAACGTTTACTTTCCCTTTCTTTTTAAGAACATCAGTTCCCTATCAATCGCTTTCTCTACCATGGGATATGCCAATAATAATTGATCGTATAACCTTCCTATTTCTGGAAGATTCCTATGGGTCCTACAGCCTACGGTAATTTTATCTACAAGGGAATAAAGATGATTCGCTTTCATCATGGAAAGTCCCGATTTAACCTTATGTGCTGCAAACCCCAAACGATTAT
>TARA_R110000764_G_scaffold21312_4_pt1 | contig 11378 bp, 10 predicted proteins | sample TARA_R110000764 | Tara Oceans TARA_R110000764 (sample SAMEA4398111) | marine metagenome | biome: Polar Biome; feature: [SRF] surface water layer (ENVO:00010504); material: water (ENVO:00002006), including particulate matter (ENVO:01000060) such as... | depth 5 m | reverse complement strand
ATGCTCGGAGGAGGTATCAGTGGTTTTGTAATGAAACTCATTGGCACTCAGATGGAGAGCCAAGCTCGTCAGTTCGAGCGTATGATTACGTCCCAGCAGGCGGCAGATGCCTCAGCGGATGCAGCGGCAAAGCGTGACGGTGGGGTCATAGTTCGCAGGTTTCTAGTCGTATGCACAATCTTTGCCATCGTAGTAGCCCCATTTGTCTTTGCGTGGACTGACGTAGGGGTAACCATAGGTAGAGAGACAAACGGCTTTCTAGGGCTATTCAAGAGCCTTAAATGGGACACCGTGCAGGGCTTCGTTATTTTACCAGAAATTAGGCAGACTGCCCTAGCCATCGTAGGCTTCTACTTTGGCTCCTCTCAAATTAAATAAATAAAAGGATAATTATGCCAGACCCAGTTGGAAGAAAATTACTAAGCGATATGCAACAATCCCAAAGCAGAATGGGAATGAATACCCCCGCGGGCCGCACACAAGGAAAAGCTGTAGAGCGAACTGCGAAAGCATTAAACAAACAGGCTGCATCAAAATATGTTCGCGCTAACAATGCCGCAAGGGTTGCAAAAGCCGCAAAGACTGCCGCTAATGTTTCAAAACTAGCAAAGGTTACACCAGTAGGGATTATTGCTGGAGTTGCTCTGGAGAAGGGTTCGGAATACGCCCGAAAGAAATTTGTTGAAGCAGATATGAGAAAGATGTCCAAGATTAATAAACACAGTCAGGCTCTTGACCATCAAATGGATTCTCTTCGTAAAAAAAACCAAGGACGAATTAACATCAAATAAAAGGATAATTATGCTAAAGTGGAGAAACGCAGCAGTAAAAAGGGTGCAACAGTCATCACCGTTTCAAGGTGAATTTTTAAACCCAGTTACCGGGATGGACATGAACAAGTACATGAGACAAAGTATGAGACAAACTCAAGCAGCAGCAGCAGCCAGTCTTGAAGAACGGCGTAAAAACAACCAAGGTCGAATTGAAGTTTAATAACTAATACAATTATGCATAATAGAAAACCAGTAGGTAAGGGCAACAAGGGTTCTTGTGGCGAAAAAGGTGGCAAGGGCAAGCGTAAAGGCAAGGGCTCTTACTAGTGCCCAAGAAGGTAAAGAGCGGAGGTAAGATATGCCCAGAAGGTAAAGCCTGGGCGAGACGTACGTTTGATACGTACCCTTCCGCTTATGCTAATATGGCTGCATCTAAGTATTGCAAGGACCCCAACTACGCCAAGAAGTCCAAAAGTGCTAAACGTAAAAAAACATAATGGGTCAGTTAGAACAATGGAGAAAGCAGAACTGGGTAAGGATAAGAACTGATGGGGAAATCAAAGGACCTTGCGGAACGTCGAAGGATAAGAAAAACCCTGACCGTTGCTTGCCTAAAAGAAAGGCTCTCAGCTTGTCGAAAGCTGAACGAGCAGGAACTGCTAAAAAGAAAAAACGAGAAGGAGCCAAAGGAAGAACGGTCGTAGCAAACACATCTAAAGCAAAAGTAAGAACTAAGTAATGCCAGACAAATCAAAGATGAAATGCAACGTGCCACGCCGTGAAGTTCAGGGCGGGAAGAAGTTTGTTGTGAAAGCCTGCGAGGGTGGCAAGGAAAAGATTGTCCGCTTTGGTGATGCTAATATGAGCATTAAGAAGAATCAACCAGCCCGTAAGAAAAGCTACTGCGCCCGTAGTGCTGGTATTAAGGGAGGCAAGGGCAAGATGTCCGCTAACTACTGGAGCCGCAAGGCTTGGGACTGCTAATGTCAATATCTCACAGAACTAATAGGCTTAAACTTAACGGAACTCCGTCCGTTGAAAAACTTCAGAATGGTCGCTACAAGCTTACGGTAGAGTGCACCACTATGAACAGTCGAGAGGACTGGTATAGTGCAAACAAGGCTCGCCTCTTTCCTGACTTTGGCTCACTGCAATCCGCCGAGATGTCCATTGATGGGCTAGCTCCTCGAACGGGAGAAGCATATACCGATATGCGCTTGACTGATGTTAAGGCCGGTAATCGCTCTACAGTAAACGGAAAGGCGGAATACAATGTTATTCTTACTTATGAAACGTTGGGAGCTACTTTTGTTAAGGTAAAGGACGATGATATATCCGAATCAGAAAACGGGCTAAGGAAAGTAAAAAGAATAATTATTGCTGAGGCGGGAACTGATTACGTAGACGAATCCACTCCTCCTGTTCTCAAGCAAGTTGGGATTACAACTATTACTTCCCAGATTGATACTGAGACCGCAATTACATGCACCCTAGCCTCTTACGAAATTTTTGATACAGACAGTTACCGAGAGGTAAACGAATTGTATATGCAAGCAGGAACCCTATCTGAAACGAAGGACAAGGTAGGTAGTGAACTGTCTATTGTAAAAGAAACCTTTGCTAGCACTCCCGCGGCGATAACCGATTACTCAATAGCTAATGAACAAGAATCCAACGTAGATGGTATTCCTACAAAACGGTTTACTTTCTTAAAGGATGATGTTAAATTATCTGACTCAGAAGATAATGTAGGTTCACAAAATGCCATAACTGAGCAATGGTTCAATCCGTCACTGGTCGATGCCCCTAGTGCCGACCCAGTAACCGTTGACCGCAGATTAAAGTCTGGTTACTCTTTAGCCCAGGAAAACATCAGTGATGTTGAAGGCATTCCCACTAGAAGTTTTACTTTCTTAAAAAACAACGTAGTTCTTTCTGTCTCTGAAGACAGGGTGGGTAGCCAACTTGCTATAACAAATGAAGTATTTAAACCATCGAATGACGCTTTTGCAGGTAAGAATGTATCCGGTGTTGCATTAAGCGGTTACTCCGAAGCGAGCAGAGAAAAATCAAAATTTGAGGGAATACCCACATTAAGATATACATTCTTAAAGGATGATGTTAAATTATCTGAATCCGAGGATGAGGTGGGCAGTCAGAATAGCATTACCGAAGAGTGGTTCAAGCCAGCGGCAACAAGAAACGTTAAGACTAATTACGAACTAGCCAGAACAGATGCAAGTGATGTTGAGGGAATCCCTACGGAACGTTACACATTTCTCAAACCAAGTATAATATCTCTTCGACAGGACTTTAGTAACGGATTAAAAAAAGTATCCATACAGGCGTTCGGAATGACTGCTGCGGAGGTAACTTCAGAACTTACCGAAGTGACGGCTGACCACCTATTGGTCTCACAAACCGAGAGTGATTATGAAGGAATAAAAACATCTACCTTTGAGTATCAGATTGATGAATCATTTGTTACGGACTTTGAATTAAATGGATTAAAACAGCTTACCTTAATTGAACTTAGCCTTTCGGCTTTTACATCACAGACGGTTGGCTCTTTGTCCGAGACGGGAGTCACATTGGGATTGCGTCTTGGCTCACAGGAAACAGACAACGGTGGAACAATAAAGGTTCGTGAATCCCTGTGGTATGAAGACGGAGTCCTAAGCCAGCAAAGGCGTTCGGAATCTGACGGGGTATATCGCTCAACCACTACGTTCCTTGGTGAAATACCTAGCACTGGCACCCCCATCGTCGGACCTATTATTTCTAAAACTGAGGATAATGTTGGTGGTCTTAAAACCATAACCGTATCAACCCTGCAAAATGCTGATGGGGGCTCACTGGTGGCTGCCACGGGCGGCGCACAACCCGTTGCTTCGCACTCAATTTTAAGTGAATTCTCATACCCAGGTGTTGTAACAATTAGCCAGTTGACATTATCTGGCACCGGAGGTACATATACTTTTGTGGCTAGGGACTTTTCATTGCAGCCTCCCGCCGTTAGTAAAGTTCCAGCTACATTAAAGGTTTCATTTCTACCAACTAGCGCACCAGCATATACTTCAACTGATGGGTTGTGGAATCCCACAACATGGGCGCAAGGTAGCTCAAGGGGCATTGGCTGGAATTACCTGCCGTTCTCCATTTCCCGAGGGTTTCGTGGTTATAGGATTAATGGCATTGCTTCTGACGCTGCAAATACCGTAAGCGGCGTTGGTACAACAGTGCAGTTTGATATGATTTCAGGAAGAAGAATATTTGGAAACACTACCTGGAAGATTCAGGTAAATGGCGGACCTCCGGACCCAGTCGGAGGCGTATATACTCTTGATTACGAAGTTTCATTGGCTTTTGAGGACATTAACGGAACCGCTTACTACAAGCATCGCGAAATTGTTTCTGATGCAATACCAGTCCAAGCTGGCCAGTAACCCATAAGATATGTCTAGAATTTATCAATACAGGGAGGATAGTGAGGGTCGTGAGAATAGACTTCGAGAGAGAGACAAGCGACCAGGTGAAACCCAAACGGAAAGAGATACTCGCATAGCAAAAAGTAGAACTCAGGCCGACACCGATAAGGCTAAAGCAATTCGGCAAAGGGAGGAGGATGCGCGAAAGCCAGGTGCCGTCGACGAAAGAATGTCTCGACGCGAAGCTGCCTCCGGTTTAAATCTTGCTGGCAATAATCCTACCTCGGGAAGGTCCCCTAGGCAGGATGAGACAGCAGCAAAGGAGGTGCGGTTCTCTCGTGAGAGAAAACGCCGTGAAACTAGAGAAAAAGAACGAGAAATTAGGAAGCAATACAAAGAAGCCAGAAGTAATACCAGAGGTTCAAAGGATAGGAGGGCACTCAGAGACGACTTCAAGGCTGCCCTCAAGGATATTGAAACGGATTCGGAATCCAATAAAACCGGAGAAGGAAGCTCAATCCAGGAGGACAGCATTGATGATGTGGAGTCCCAAGAGCCAGCCCCAGAGTCGGAGGGCGGAGGAATACCTGAGGGATACGCAGAACAATCAGTAACCATCTGCATTAACGGCTCTCCAGTAACTGGAACTATTTTATTTAAATCATAGTTGATGTGTCAAATATCCTAATAACCCCAATTGGAATAGGCCGCAGCTACTACTGTTTACAAGATGATGGCTTAACGGTTCCTATTCTTGGCGGCATGGCAAGCGATACACCCTTGATGGGCGGCAGTAGCGGGGATAATTCTTTCAACCTGTATCAAACAAATCCTGATGGCGACCCGGGAACCAATGAAGGGTATGCCTCCGACAGAAAGACTGGTAATATAACGTTCGGGGTTCATCCCTGTGCTGAAAAAATTGACATTACGGTAGTAGGAAGAAGGGACATATATAATCCAGGGGACAGATTTGATACCTGCATTATTACTATAGATAATGTTCAAGTAAAGAAATATGCAAATACTGGTGGAACAGACACCAATTTTGACTCAGACACTGGAAAATATGACCCACCCCTGGACGGAATAGACGAACTGGACGAGACCTTTACTCACACATTCTCAACAGATATAGCATGTGGTCACAAGGTAGTTATTAGTGGACAAGCTGGAAGTCTTGCAAATAACAATGTGGGTTATGATGTTCAAATAACTGTTACCGTTTGAAATTAAAGATATACCAGAACTTACCAACCCTTCATGATATAATATAGCTATGGCAAAAGAAGACAATACAAACAATAACCTTTTTGGAATGACTAGTCGTGATGAAGACGAGCAGTTTCGGGGGCGCGATGAAGGAGAAGAACTTCGTAGGCTCGAAGCAGAACAACTTCGGAGGCGGGAGGAAGAAGAAGAACTTCGGAGGCGTGAGGAAGAGAGAGCTCGGATTGAAGCAGAAAACGCTAGAATTGCGGCAGAAAACGCAAGGATAGGTTCTCAAAAATCGGAGAAACCGGTTGATGATGAAGAGGCGGCACTCAAAGCAAGGCTAGGCCAATTCGTTAGTAAGCCAGCCAGCGAACTGTATGGTGAGCGACCAAAATTGCCACCGCCCGAGGGCCTTGAAGAACGCGAGCCATCAAGGGAAAGTGAGATTTCTATCTTTGATGCAGATGGTAAGATAAAGCCTGGAATAGATGTAGATGCTATAACTCCGCCAGCACCACTCTCCACCGATGAGTATGCTCAAAACACTGCATTGAATAAAACGGTAAAGATTGACCCTGCGGTCAATAAACCCGGATTCTTTGAAGAAGGCGGATTGGGATACGAGTATGGAGGTGGAAGGCTAGTTGATAATGCGTTTAAGTTAAATCAAAATATTGGTGATAAAATTGACGGGGCAATTGAGAAAGTTGGAACGGCCTCTGATGATTTGTTGGGCAGTGTACTGCGAAACCTTACTCCTAAAGATGAACTAGGTTATACTCCAGAAGCCTTCGGAAAAACCTTTACAGATACTTTTGCTATTACAAAACCAGATGGAACTAAGTTTTATCCAGATAAAGTTGAACCAGATGCAACCTCAACACAGGGCCAACGGGTAACTCCTAACGTTGACCAAGTGTTGCAAGGTGGCGTAGAAGTTCCCTCAGAAGAAGTTCCCTCAGAAGAAGTTCCCTCAGAAGAAGTTCCCTCAGAGGGGGCGCGTGCGGCGTATCAATTCCTAGCTAATAGGGGGAAACGCGAGGATAAGGCTTTACCGGGAGCAATTCCACCACTCCAAACATTTGAAGGTCCGTCAGGAACTGGATACCAGAAAGCCCCAGAGGGAATGGTTAAAGCTATGGGACCTGACGGCAAGATGGTTTTCACCACTCAGGACCAGGCTAACCGAATGAATCAATCATACTTGTCGGAACTGAACGCTAATAAACGAGCCCAGCAAGATTTCTTGTCTTCTGATGCAGCTAAAGAAATGACTGCAAGGAATATACAAAACGTTCAAAGGGATTATGCACAGGAGCAGCTAGCGCAGAGACAAAGAGCCGAGGCGGCAAAGGCGGCGGCAAAATCTGATTCAGAAAAACTAGGGTTTGACGAAGCTAGGCGCAGAGCAAAGGGTCAACTAGTAGGTCGAAACCCATCTGCAGCTGAGGTAAACCAGTTAGCTAGAGCCATTCAGGATGCCGAGCCGGAACGTCTAGCCGCATTAAAAGCTGACTCGGACTTAAGCAGTGCGAGGCTTAGGAATGCAGAAGCAAGGGAAAACTTCAAGCCAAGGGTAATAGAAATCGAGGGAGAAAAAGTCATAGAACTTTCGCCCGGAAACTATCAGCAAGTTAGACGAGATACTCCGAACCAAACTGGTCTTGAATTAACCTTCGAGGCTTTGGAGGCTGATTTAAATTCAGGTCGTTTAAGCCAAGAAGAATACGACATCGCCGTTAATAGTGCGAGGAGTGCATATATAGGCAAAAAAGAACCAACGAAGAGTGAGAGAGATGTGGTAGACAGGGTTAAGGAACTTCAAGGGGAGACTATGGGTGCAACGGCACTTGAAGGAGATACTGGGGGGGACAATGAAAAATTAGACAAGGGGACGGCTCAGGCTATACTAAATGAAGCTGGTGGAGATAAAGAAGAAGCTAGACGTATAGCCAGAGAAAGAGGATTTGTTTTATAATGGCTGACATATTTGACACGCTTGACGCAAAGAAGGGCGATGTCTTTGACACGCTTGGCTCAAATAAGGTAGATGTCTTTGATGGATTAACTTCCCAAAAAGACATTTTTGACACTATAGATAAGGACCCCAGCCTTGGTCAAATAGGCACGGGGCTTCTTGCTGAGATTGTATTAGGCGAGGGTGGTAAATACGCTGGTGCTACCGCTGGTGCTGCCGCTGGTGCTGCATTTGGTGGCATAGGTGCTGTTCCTGGTGCCGCTATAGGCTACCTTACTGGTGCTATAGGTGGAGGAATTACTGGCTCCATAACCGCTCAACGTGCGGAGGGCAGAGAAGATATATCGTGGGGTCGAGTAACCGCTGATACGCTCCTCAACGTTCTTCCGTTCGGCGCAGGTAAAGTAAGCAAGGGCGCGAAGTTATTACCTAGAGTTGCCAAGGCTACCCTTACTCGAGGAACACAGGGTGCCGGCATTTCTACCGCAGCAATGGCCATAGAGAAGGGAATCGAGGAAGGCGAACTGCTTACACTTAACGAACTAGTTACCGCGGCGGGAACAGGAGCGGGACTCGGAATCGGTCTAGGTGCAGCTGGTTCAGCACTGAACAAATCATACAGCAAACTTTTGAAAAAGAGCACAGATGAAATTGATTCTCTTTATAATAAGGGGGACGTAGATGCTGTCAGCGTTATTGATGCCATCACTGGAGGCAACCCCGCTGGTCGAGTAAGTAGAATGCTTAACAGCGTTAATAAATACGTCATGCCATCAAACGTAATAGGCAGTCGCTCTGCTGAAGATGTCCGCAGGGCAGTGAATGAAATAGGAACAGCTAAAGAACTTGCTGGACGAGCTAGAGATAGCCTTGATGGTGTCTATAAGAAACTCAACAGGGCTGACCAGATTGACGTTGACAAGTATATGGTTGGGGAGTCCAAGGTATTGCCCGAGGCGGCAATGCCCTCTGAGGGTGTCATCAAGGAATCCAGAGAAATCATTAACGGATTTTCTAGTAAGATAATTGAGTTAAGCAACAAGGGAGTTCTGGACTTCGGTGATGAGGGCGATGCTCTTATTAATACTATAAAAAAGAACCTAAAGAAGGGTAGTTATCTGACTAAGGAATACAGATTCTATGAGGATGCTGACTACGTGCCATCCCCAGAGGCTCGTCAAAATTTAATTAATTCCTTGTCCGGTGCACTAAAGAAAAATGGTTCCAAGAAACCGCAAAAGGACGCTCTGGCTATGGTTAGAAAGCTGGACGACAGTCGTGACTTCGCCAACAAGGGTATGAGTGCTAAGAGGGGAATGAATGTAATTGCCGAAAACAGTAGGCTCTTCAAGCAAAGGAAAGTTCTGGACAAGACAATGAAAGAATTCCTCGGGGAATACAACACTCCCGGTGAAAAGGTATTCGGAACTATATCTAGGCTCGGACGGTTGGTTGCCCAACAGGAAGGGGCATTGAAGATTTCTGACAACCTTCAGCTCTCTGGTTCGGCTATACGAGCTAACCAAATACCAGTTGGTATGGAGGGTGAATACACTCCCCTTGTAATTAACAACCAGGTTATTAATAGAACAATAGGGAAGGATACAGCCAAGGAGAACTTATATGTTCTAAAGGAGGTAAATGAATCCATTAATCAACTCTATGCTACTGGAGTCCCGCAGGACACTAGCTTGCTGGTTGAGAATGTTTTCAGTAAAATACTTAGCACGACTACTGGCTTGACCAAGTTCGTGAAGGTTCCTTTGGCTCCCGCGGCTTACTCCCCTCAGTTGGTCGGCAATGCGTTTATGATAGTCGGGCAGGGAATGAACCCATTCCGTGGTGCCGGCAAGGGGCTACGTGTAGCCGCAAACGAAGTCTTTGGTAAAGGATTAACCCTGAAGGAAATCCAGAGATACAAGAGCCTAGGTCTTGTTGATAAGGAAATATTTTCTAGCGATATACGTAACGCCTTTAACAAGGGATACAAGCTACTGCCAGATGGCAAGTTGAGCAAGGGAACTTCTTTTGGCATGAAGAAGCTAGGAAAGATTTATAGTGCTATTGATACAGCAAATCGTATCACCGTGTTCGAGAACTATCAGAAGCAACTCAAGTCCCTCATCCCTGGCATTGATGATGTTAATAGTAAAAACTTTTTGGACGCAGAGACCACAGATAAACTCGCGGCGGAGTTAACTAATTCAACCTATCAGAACTACGATAGAATATCTCCTTCACTACGTTATCTATCAAGGGTTGGTGTGCTCAATGAGTTCGTGTCCTTCAACCTTGAGTTAACTAGGACTACATTCAATCAGGCTAGGTTGGCCAAGTCTATGGTTAATGGTTCGTTCGCCAAGAGAATGAAGGATGAATACGGCGTGACAGTAAACCAACGTGCTGCTTTGTTTGAGGGCTCAAAAAGAATCGTAGCTTTGTCGGGCGCACTCGGTGCCGCCACGGCAGGTATAGCCGCATTCAATAAGTTAAATGGCTATGATGACGAGAAAGTCCGGGCTATTAAAGAAACTCCTGCTCCATCTTGGGATGAGAGTAGCGCACTCCTAATAGAGGACCAGGGTGACGGAAAGATTGGCTTAATCAACATGGGATACAGGATGCCAGCGGCTGAACTTACCTCGATGTTTGAGTCAGGCATGGGAACCGGCAGTTACTCCGATGCTGCTTCAGCGGTATTCCAATCCTTCACGGATAAGTTCTTCGGCACGGGAACAATGAATGCCAAGAACATAATCAATACCTTGCAGAACTACAATCCAAATACTGGTCGTAAGATATCCAATAGCGTAAGTAGACTTGATAGAGTTATTGACCAGGGAACATTCTATGCGAAGCAAGGGTTCAACCCCGGATTTGCTAATGACATAAAGAAGTGGGACGAAAGAACTCCAGGTGAAATGGGAGCTAGATATCTTACTGGGGAAAGAAAGTTTAACACTACATATTTAAAGGGAGCTTCGTATAGATTCAGACCAATTAATGATAACGTCAGGGGAATCCGTGCGGGTTACTCAGGTTCCCTTAGTCGCTCTAAGAATCCAGACGAAGCGGCCGATAGCTACGCTAAATATAATGAGACCTACCGTCAGAATATAGCTGAAACAATTAAGCACGTGAATAACTTAAGGACACTCGAGCAGACCGAAGAGGATATATACAATACTCTACCTCAGAATTTTTCTAAGTTCGTAAAGGGTATGGTCATGGATGGAAAAGTTCCCAATATGCGTATTTCAAAATCCGTATCAGGACCAAGGCTAGAAAGAATCGAGAGTTACGTAGATACTTTTAAAAAGTTGCCAGTAGAGCTTGGATTCGAGATGTTGAAACAGGAGGCTTCACTGGGTAAAATTAAGACATCTGATGTCGATTACATTATGACCATAGTGAAGCTACAAGAGAGTCTATAAAAAAGCCCCATCCCCCTGATTACTAGGGAGATGAGGCTAACTATGAACGAGGTATAAAGAAGGTGGAACTACTAACAACCACCCGCCGGGATTACTCCTTTGGCTTACCTCTTTCAATCATTATACATCATTGGATTCAAGGAACTCCTTGAGCTCTCGCTTCTCGTCCTGCAATAGTTTCCGTTGCTCCTCCATTCTCTCTATCCTGTAGGATAGGGTCCTGGATTCGTGACGAATCATTTCTATTTGCGTCTGAATCCTTTCGATGTTTTCTTTAGGTATTGGCATAAAATAAATATTTAATTGTCAATGTATTCATTTCTAAAAACAAATACATATTTCTGGCATAAAATCATAAGGAATGATTTCTAAAAAAATGTCAACTGTTTTCTACGAGAACCTGCCCAGGCAGTGGTAGAACTTGAACATACCACCGATGTCCCTCTGACCTTCTCGGTTCTTGGCTATCTCGTAATACAGTTTTGTGTAAGGACCCTTGTCATCTATTGCCTTGGAGGATTCAAAGTCCCCCTCGGATGGATACATGAGC
>TARA_R110000764_G_scaffold69765_6_pt1 | contig 11415 bp, 9 predicted proteins | sample TARA_R110000764 | Tara Oceans TARA_R110000764 (sample SAMEA4398111) | marine metagenome | biome: Polar Biome; feature: [SRF] surface water layer (ENVO:00010504); material: water (ENVO:00002006), including particulate matter (ENVO:01000060) such as... | depth 5 m | reverse complement strand
AGGTCGGCATATGCCGGCAGGAGGTGAACGGGGAAGGGATAGTGAATCCCGGTCTGAATTTGCTTTTTGGAGAGCTCTTCGATCCACCGTGCGCGATCCGGTGTCCGGATGACATAGAGGTGGTAGACGTGGCGCCGATTGTCCAACTGGACCGGGGTGGCGACGCCGGTACCCGCAAACATTTCGTCATAGCGAACGGCGGCGTCACGACGCATCTCAGTCCATTTTTCGATGTATTTCATCTTCACCCGCAGAACCGCGCCCTGGATGCCTTCGAGGCGCATGTTGAAGCCCTTGAGTTCGTGATGATATTTCTTTTCGGCGCCCCAGTCACGCAGCATACGGACCTTGCGAGCATATTCAGGATTGCCGGTGACGACCATGCCACCTTCGCCAGCCGCACCCAGATTCTTGCCGGGATAGAATGAGAAGCCCGCGAGATCACCAACTGAGCCGGCGCGACGTCCATTATATTCGGCGCCGTGCGCCTGCGCGGCGTCTTCCAGAACCACGAGGCCGTGCTTCTTCGCGATGGCCATGATCGGGTCCATGTCGGCCATCTGCCCATACAGGTGGACCGGGATGATGGCTTTCGTGCGCGGCGTGATCGCAGCTTCGAGCGCTTCCGGGTCCATTGTGAATGTCACCGGATCGATGTCGCAAAGCTTGATCGTGGCACCGGTGTAGTAAATCGCGGCAGCAGAGGCCACGAACGTGTGCGGGACGGTGACGACTTCATCACCCGGGCCAATGCCGGCCGCCAGAAGCGATAGGTGCAGCGCGCTCGTTCCGTTGTTTACACCAACAGCTTCAGCATTGTTGCAATAGTCGGCGTATTCCTTCTCCAGAGCGACAACATCAGGGCCCAGCGTAAAAGCGCAACTTTCGAGTACGCCTTGAATGGCCGCGTCAATTTCAGGCTTGATCGAGTGATACTGGGCTTTGAGGTCAACAAACGGGATCATATCTACTTTCCTTGGCGGGGGAGGTGAACGGTTTCGCCGCGGCCACGCATCGAGCTGGTTGCGGCTTCGATGACTTCGACCACGCGCAGGCCCAGATGGCCGTCGGTAAGGGGCTTGGTTCCATTGACGATGCAGTCGACGAAATGTTCGCCTTCGACACGCAGCGCTTCGGCGCCATCGACCTTGGGTGCCCACATGTCGCCGGTCCGGTAGCCAACCCGCATTTCGTGGATCTGCTTGGGATCGTCCGTGAAGCTGACGCCCTTGTCGTAGATTTTCAGTTTTTCACTCGGCTCGAGATCATCATACGTGATCATCTTGTTGGAACCACCGATGAGTATCTGGCGAACCTTGACGGGTGCGAGCCAGGACACGTTGGCATGGGCGATCAGGCCGCTTTCATAAAAGAGTGTGATGTAGGCGAGGTTCTCAGGCGTGCCCGGGAAGTGGTTGATGCCTGCGGCAGAGACAGCGACCGGATGCTCGTCAAACAGGTAATCAAGGATGGAGAAGTCGTGGACGCCGAGGTCGGAGATCACGTTCACGTCGCGCTGGAACAGACCAAGGTTTACGCGGATCGAGTCGTAGTAAAGAATCTTGCCAAGGTCGCCAGCGTCAACGAGTTCCTTAATCTTCCGAACCGTGCCGGTGTAGATGAATGTATGGTCGACGTGCAGGATGAGGCCGCGCTTCTCGGCTTCCTCAACCAGCGAACGCGCCTGAAGGGACGTCTCTGCCATCGGCTTTTCGAGCCAGACGTGCTTGCCGGCCTTGAGGGCTGCCATGGCGAGTGAAAAGTGCGTGTTGACCGGAGTGGCGATCGCGACGGCATCGATTTCCGGATCGCGGATCATTTCCTGAAAATCAGTTGTTGTCTTTGTTGCTGGAAAGCGGCGTGCGACGATTTCGAGTACTTTCGGATTGAGGTCGGCCACTGTGTGGACGCGCGCATCCTTCAGTTCGGAAAAATTGCGTACGAGGTTGGGACCCCAGTAGCCGTACCCCACGACGCCGATGTTGACGGTTTTCTTCTGGTCTTTTTCGGCGCTCATTCTGGGCCCTTTGCGTGTTTTGGCGGCGGGGCCGCGATCAATTGTGCCTGTGACGTTCTTACTTTTTCCGGACATCGCCCACCACCCTGGCTGGCACGCCAGCGACAATTGCGAAATCGGGTACATCCTGGGTTACGACCGCCCCGGCGGCGACAAGAGCGCCTTCGCCGATCGTGATGCCACACAGGATTGTTGCGTTCGATCCTATCGACGCCTGGCGTTTCACCGTTGTGAATTCCAGTGTCCAGTCGGCCTCGGATTGGGCGGATCCGTCCGAATTTGTTGCGCGCGGAAAGCGATCATTCGTAAACATTACGCCATGACCGACGAATACTTCGTCGTCAATCGTGACGCCTTCGCAAATGAACGTATGGGATGAGATCTTGCAGCGCTCGCCAATAACAGCGCCTTTCTGGATCTCGACAAAGGACCCAATGCGGCTGCCATCACGCACCTCGCACCCGTACAGGTTGACGAGTGCCGGATGATGCACGGTAACGTCCCCGATTAGCTTAACACTGTCAGATATTGGCATTGGCGGTCCCCGACGCGCTTGATGGCCCAGAGGAATGCAAGTGTCAAACCACTTGCTAGGGCATTGGGGCCGGAGCTGTGGATTGACGACCGAGAGGCGTTCGCTTCGGTCGAAACTCTACCCGTGGTGGGTGTGCCGATCATTGGTATCGTGATTGCCCTAAGGGCAAGCTCGGAGCGACGGAGGTGCTCGGTTACTGGATTTGGCGACTGTTCCAATCGGCCGTCCGGGCGGCGTGCCTGTTTCCGAGCCGCGTGCCGGCTGCGCTGACAAAAGGAAGCATGGCGACAGATGCCATCTTCTGCACTTTATGGCTCGATCCGACGAAGGGGACCTTGCGAACGGCCGGGAGCACGACGTTGTCATGGTAACGCCAATTCTTCTGCTTGGCGTATTTGTTGAAATAGGGATCAGCCTGAAGGCCCCATTTCTTGCGGAAATAGTCGAGGCTTTCGCGTTGCCATTTTGGCGACCAACGCAGGATGAACAAGGGCAAGTCCATTGCTTCCAAAGGATGAGCGCTGTCCGGATGGCAGACCGTCGCAATTGACGTCGGTTCCAGCATGATCCTGCCGCCATTGGCCCATACAGATATGCTGAAATCGACGTGATCTTTTGAATAGGGCATCTTTTCATCGAAGTCGCCGAAGCGTTCAAAGGTGTCGCGTCGCACCAGCATGCAATGGGTCTCGCAGACCTGGGTTTCGCTTCGCGCCAGAGCGACATCGCCCACCTGTTTGCCTTGATGCAGGAAGTGGCGATCCGCGAGGCGACGGGCGTTAACAGGCCCGTTGAAGAAGCCGTCGAAATCATTGGTAAAATTGCCGCCCCCATGGTGGATTTCGCTGTGCAAGGGAGCGCCTTGGCAAATCAGGGGCTGCACGACTTCAGCGCCTGTCTGTTCGGCGCATTCAATCAGGGGTGTGAGCCAGTTGTTGGCAACGAAGACATCATTTTCCACGAACGCCACGTATTTCGTGCTGGCCATGTGATGGCCGCGGTTACGGGACTGCGCCGGGCTCAGGTAGTGGTCGATCCTGTGATACGTGAAGCCCTGCTCGGCGCATATGCGTTTCAGTTCGGACGCAACGCCCTTAGGACTGCCAGCATCAATATAAATGAGGCCGTACGGCTCTTGTGTCGCCGATATGAGTGCATTCAAGGAGCGGATTGCCAGGCTGAAGCGCTCCCTCGCGGAGACGATGACAGTGACATTTGGCGTATTGGGGGTGGCATCTTGCATGACGTTTCAATTCTTGAATAAAGCCGGATGGCTGGTGCCCGCAGGCGCCCTTCAGTAGCGTTTGCGAGTGCCGCATTCGCGCCCGACGCGTAAGACGCCTGACGACCTCGTGTTCAGAGCGAGTGGGCCGGACTCCCGACTCTGTGCGGCGTGGTGCGAGCGGTCTCCTTGACCAGCGTCTTTTCGTGGTTCTTCGCCAGCCATGAACCAAAGGCGACCACAAACGGTTCGAGCGCCATCATTACGAATTTCTGGACCTTGTAGCTGTGTCCGACGAATGGAATTCGCCGGGCAAAGGGCTTCAGGATCGCTTCACGGTAGCGCCAGGTGATAATGTCGTTTCGCTTCTGGAAATACGGATCGCCTTCGAGGCTCCACTTCGTCTTGAAGTGATTGAGGCTGTCCGCCTGCCATTTGGGTGACCAGCGCAGGATGAAGAACGGATAGTCGGAGATCTGAATTGGGTTGTGCCGGTTCGGAACATAAAACGTCGCGACGGACGCAGGCTCAAGCATGATGCGGCCGCCATTCTTCCAGACGGTCATCGAGAAATTGAGGTGGTCCTTTGTCGACAGCATCGATTCATCGAAGTCGCCGAACCGTTCAAACGTATCGCGTCTGACAAGGAAGCAATGGACTTCGGTTACCTGGGTTTCCGTTCTTACGAGAGGGACCTCTGAGACCTGCTTGCCCTGATGCATATCAATGTCGCAAATCACGTGATCTTCAGGGGCGCCCCGAAAGAAGAGTTCGGCATCTTTCGCGAAGGTGCCGCCCGCCTGGTGGATCTCGGTATGGAAAGGCTTGCCCTGGCACATCAGCGGCTGGATGACTTCGGCGCCGGTCTCGTCAGCGCATTTGATCAGTCCTTGCAGCCAGTTATCCGCGACGAATGTGCAACTTTCAACAAAGGCGACATATTTGGTGTCGGCCAGGCGAAGACCGCGATTTCGTGACTGGGCCGGACTGAGGAGCGCGTCGCAACGCTCGTAGCGAAAGCCATTCTCATCGCAGATGCGTTCCAGTTCAGCAGCGACCTTACGTGGGCTGCCTGCATCGACATACAGCAGCTTGTAGGTGGCGCGAGTCGCCGCGATGACCTGGTTCAGGCTGTCGACTGCAAGACTGAACCGATCGCGATGAACCATGATAATCGTGACATCGGACGCTGTCTTGATTGTTTGGCTTTCCATAATCTCCCAACCTTCACTCTGTAACATGTAATGCTGGCTTTTGGAGGCAGGTCCCCCGCAGGCCGTCCCACCGGACAGATTTGATCAATCTTGGTTCGGCGGAACTTGATATCGTACCAAATCGCAACGCCTTAGGGGGCGCAGCCTGACTGGATAGGGAATATTACAGCAAGATTCGTGCCTGTCGGCTTCGTTGCAAGTCCGCGTGTCAGGCCTTTGATGGCACGTCTTCCTGCGCGATTGTCCGTTCGTAGAGCGCCACAAGTTTTTGGGTTACCCGGTCCAGATCATACATATCTTCGACTTTTGCCCGTCCCCGCGTCACGAGTTGAGGCCAGTTGGCCCGTTGATCCATGAGGCGGTTGATCGCGGAGCACAGGCTGTCGACATCGTTTTCAGTCGCCAATACGCCCGTTTCGCCTTCGATGACCAGTTCCGGAATGCCGCCATGAATCGTACCGATAACCGGTCGACCGACCGCCATGGCCTCCTTCAGCGTGTTGACCGGAGCGTCCTGGCCACCCCTGGCACTCGTCATCGAGGGCGCAAGGAATACATCTGTACGACGCAAATAGCCTGCAATCTCGGAATGTGTGCGGGACCCGTGAAACTGGACTGACGGGCCCAGTCCAAGATCATTGGCCAGTGCTTCCAGGCTTGGGCGCATCGCGCCATCACCCACGATATCGACCTTTATCGGTGTTTCAGACCGTCGAGAGTACTCGGCGAGCGCGCGAAGCGCGACCTGGAACCCCTTTCTTTCTATCAACCGACCGACCATGAGAAACCGGACGTGGTTTTCTTCCCGATCGGTGGCCGGCTCGAAGGGGAAATTCTCGAGGCGGATACCCGAGCCTATAACGTCGATCCGGTCCTCCGGGCATCCAAGATCGACGGCCCGTCTACGAAAGTAGTCGCAATTGGCAACATAGCTCGATGCTTCGGGCCACACATGATCATATACGTGTGGCCCAATCGCTGCGACTGTTTCCGAGATGTCATAACCTCGGAAGTTGACGACGATATGCCCTTTGAGGAATCCCGCCTTGCGGTGCTTGATGACGCCCTCGGCGAGCGTCGCAAACTGGCAATGGAGTATATCGTACTCTCCATCGCCATCGAATGCGCCGGCCTGATAGAAGGCCGTTAGATCGCGCATCGAGCGCCGATAAATGTTCGGACGAAGTCTGCCGAGCGCTGCCACACCGTTTTTGCGGACAATCGTACCGAGGGCGCCTGGCAGGCCGGCAACTCGCCCGACGCGTGACGTTGGCCAGCGCATATTGACTGTCCGTTGCTCCAGGTGGTGCGCTTCAACCGATTTGACGGAAAGCCCCGTCGGCGCGACGTTTCCGACTCCGAAAATGTCGACACTGTGGCCCTGATCAATCAGGGCCGCCGCGCTGTTCGCAATGAATGCCTCTGACATCATCGGGAAGGCATTGACGAAGAACGCGATTTTCATCCTCGGGTGGTCCTTTGGTTTTTTGCGGAAATCAATATGCGAAATCTGCGTATCGAAATTCGAACTGGCGCGCTATTTGCTACGATCTCGGGGAGCAAGTTCGGTGCCACGCCGCAGCAGATAGCAGCGAGGTGTTTAAATTGGCCCAAAGGTACGAGTCGGAATGAACAATGAAGCCATTTAACGTTACGGTCCTGATCCCGACTTTCAACAGGTCGGCCTTCCTGCGGGAAAGCCTGGAATCGATTCTGGCACAAACCCGTCCAGCACATGAAATCATCATCATCAATGATGGCTCAACGGATGACACGCTTGAGCAACTGAAGGCTTATGAAGGACGCGTCCGCGTCTTGTCCAAGTCCAATGCGGGCAAATCTGCTGCCCTGAACTTCGGTCTAAAACACGTGACGGGCGACCTTGTCTGGATATTTGACGATGACGACCTCGCTGCTCCAAACGCTCTTGAAACCCTTGTTGGATTGCTTCAGGCCAACCCGGAAGCTGATATGGCATATGGGCGCCACGAGCGCTTCGCCGTCGATGGGTCCGGGGAAGTGCGGTTACTTGGGACCGGCTATTGGACCAATTGCGAATCTGATGAGTTCCTTACCGCCACGCTGGACGACATGTTTGCCCACCAGCAGGGCATGGTGGTTCGCAAGGACCTCTATGATCGTGTCGGTGCTTTCGACGAAAGCCTCGTTCGGTCGCAGGACTACGACATGCTGATCCGCCTTGCGCGGGTTGGGACGCCGGTGTCCACCGAAGAATTCGTGTTTCAGCAACGTGTGCATGATGGCGTGCGCGGGACTCAAACCGAGCAAGTGCAGGCCAAGAAAAGAAACTCTTCCTGGTCCCAGTTCGATAAAGTGATCTTCCGCAACTACTATCCGCAAATCAAACTGAATGAATATTTGAGTGACGGGCGGTCAATATCCGATCCATTGAACAAACGGCACGCCCTTTTGCGGCGCGCCAGTGTCATGGCTCGCAAGAAGCTATGGGAACTGGCAATCAAAGACTTGCGCGCAGCCGAAAGAGTGAGCCAAGCGCCGTTATCCAAGCCCGAGACTGTTGCGTTGCGTTCGGCTTTTGCGTCAAAGTATGGATGCGAAGAAATCCTGACGAATTCCATGCTAATCGACGAGCTGTGCGATCTTGCCGACGTCTCAGTGGTCGGCGCGCAGATTGTATCCTCTTTGGCGCGGGGCCTGCGTTGGAGAGTTCGCTCGGAATTCACAAAGATCAGGTGTTTGAAATCTGTTAGCTATTATCTGATCATGAACAAGCTCAAACGGGCGGCCTCTATGACCATCACTGCGAAAAGTCCTCTCTCACTCGACCGGCACGAAAGCCAGAGCGCGGGCCATCTCTGATGGCTCACAGCTTGCTCAGACGGGCAGGCCAGGCCGTCGTTTTCAATGCGATGGGAAACTGGATCGGCATGGTCGGCGGACTGGTGTCGCTGGTCTTCATAGCCCGGCTGTTGTCGCCAATGGATTTCGGTGTGTTCGGAATGGCACTCGTGACATTCTCGATCCCTGAGATTTTCGCCTCAGGCAGCTTGAACGATTCAATTGTTCAGCGCCGGGACTTGGCGGTGGGACATGTGAATTCCGTTTTTATGCAATCCTTGGGGCTAGCGTTGGTTTTTTGGCTGGGCATCAGCCTGCTTGCCCCCGCCATTGCCGCCGGGTTCAGCCATCCGGAACTCGTTCCGATTTTACGTGTTTTTTCGATCGTCCTGATCATTGGCGCCGCGACATCGGTGCCAGCCGCGCTATTGCAGCGGGATCTCCGCTACAAGGAAATCACGATCGTCGATGTCGTTGGTACGGTAAGCGCTGCGGTTATCGGCATCTGGTTGGCGGTCGTGCTCAGAGACGCTTGGGCACTCGTCTGGATGGAAATTTCGAGGCGAATGGTCAGATTGCTGATGTTCGCCTGGCTCGCGAAATGGCGGCCTTCATTCAAGTCCAGTTGGAGCGAAACGCATGAGCTCACACGTTTCAATTCAACAAATCTGACGACGAAAGTGGTGCAAGCCTTCGGTGGTGCCATTCCGAGGGTCATGATTGGCGGTGTGTTGGGACCAGCGGCGCTTGGCATGTACAACATGTCGGGGCGATTGCTGGAACAGGCAAAGTCGGCGTTCGTGACGCCCTTTGCGGCCGTCGCCTTGCCCGTCGCGTCTCAAGCGCAAAATGATCTGCCGATGCTGTTCAGAGCGATCGAAGGGGCGATGCGACTGGCTGCCCTGGTCGCATATCCGATTTTCATTGGTGGGAGCGTCATCGCGCCAATTGCCATTCCGGTCGTGTTCGGAGAGCAGTGGGTTCCCGCAGTCACCACGATTCAGGTGTTCTTGCTGATGGGACTGCGCGCCCCGACGTCCGCATTCAACTCCGGTGTGCTGAATGGGGTCGGCCGGGTGGACCTGAATTTCAAATTAGCTATCGTTGGCACGGTTCTGACCGCCATTGCGGTTGTGTCCACGATTCACATCGGTCTCGAGGCGATCGCGTGGGCGCTGCTGGCCCAGCTTATGGTCAGTTGGTTTTTGGGCGCTTACGCCGTGAAGATGGCGATCGGATTTCCGATGCACCGGCAAATAATCGCGGGATCCAGTGCACTCATCGCCTCTTTCATCATGGGTTTCATTGTCTGGTTCAGCATGGGGATTTTGCCTGACGGATGGACTGGCATTGTCCAGATCCTGATTCTGGTTCCGATCGGCGTAGTGACCTATGTCGCGGCGCTCGCTGCCCTGTCTCCCCGTCTCGCCAAACGTATCGTTCAGGCGCTCTTCATCCTGGTTCAGGGTCGCCCAGCAGAAGCCCTTGCCATAGCAAGAGGGATGAGCTGAGCAGCGCTATCGCTGTGCGCAAGTCCGGGACTGGCCAGCGTTTCAGTTTGTGGGTTTTGCTTCCCTGCGTTGTCTTCAGGAACCTGGATCGGCGCTCGCTGACAGGATTGTCTCGATATCCTGCAGACGTGCCGTACGGTGCGTCTGCTGCGCGACAGGAGCCTGGCCAGAGAGATGACGGAAACAGCGCAGAACGAGCGCGCCTGCGACCTGCGGCGGCGCGATGAACGCCCGTGCGACGCCCAGCGGATCGCGGGCCCGAACAGATTCAATCAGGCGCATCCAGGACCAGTTCTTATGCCAGAGGAGCTTGTGATCACCGATAGCGCGACGCTCTTCTGCTGAGAGGCCTGGCGCGCTGAGAAGTTCGATGTCGCGTTCCAGCACGGGCTTCATGTCGGTTGATGCGTATTCCTTCGATAGTGAGTTTGGATAGTCGACGGAGAAATAACCGCACGGGTCGACGAGGCTGAACCTGGCACCCGCTTTCAGAGCGCGGGTATAAAGGTCGAAGTCTTCGGCAAGCCGCATGTCTTCTCTGTATGCGAGCGCATTCGACTCAAGAAAATCCCTGCGCATGACCGGCTTCAGGTATCCGAGTTCGCGCCGGCTTCCGGTTCGGCTGTCGATGTTCTCACGCGCAAAGCGACTCAATGTGAGCGGGAGCACACCGATCGGCGTGTCAGACCACAAACGTGTGCCTTGACTTGGATCAGCAACGGCCTCGACGCGGATTAGGTCGTCAGCGACCAGGTCGAGATCATCAGACTCGGCCTGCTCGATCAGGCGCCGCAATCGGTCCGGGTGCATCCGGTCATCGGCGTCGAGAATGGCGACCCATTTGGTTTCGGCGAGCGTAATGGCACGGTTGCGCGCTGCGGACGGGCCCTGGTTGTGGTCCTGGACGAGGACCACAAGTCGGGGATCTTCTGGCGCGACATTCCTGGCCTTTTGAGCGGAGTCGTCCGATGAGCAATCGTCGATAACGATAACCGTCACGGGCACCGTTTGGCCAAGCGCGCTCTGCACTGCCGCCTCGATGGTGCCAGTATTGTTGTAGCAGGGAACTATAACAGTAACGTCCGTCAAATCTGACCCCGGAATTCTAAATAACTTACGCTACGATACAGGCTTCAACTGCAAGACACAGGCCGAATGGGGCCTTGAAGATCAAGAAGGTAGACCTGTTCCCATACAGGCGGACCTGCAGACGAATAGTCTGCAGGTCTTTTTGGGATTAACGCGCCGTCATCGCCCCGTCCACGACGTGTTCCTGCCCGCTGATATAGCTGGAGGCATCGCTTGCGAGGAAAACCACCAGATCGGCAACTTCTTCCGGCCTGCCGGGACGGCCCATTGGCGTCGATTGCGAGGCAATTGCATGGGCATCCAGCGCGTTTGCCCCGGCGTGAGATGCCAGTGCTGTCGCTTGATCGGCTGGCATACTGCCAGCCATGCGAGCGATGGACTTCTGCCAGATGGGTGTGTCGATAATCCCCGGATGCACTGAGTTCACGCGGATGGGGAATCCCAGTTGAGCGCATTCCAGCGCTGCGGCCTTGGAGAACAGACGCACGCCGCCCTTGCTGGCGCAGTAAGCGCTGACCCCAGGGGCACCGCGAAGGCCTGCGACGGACGACAGATTAACAATGGACCCGCCAGTCGTCTGCATCGCTTTCATGGCGGCTCGGGTTCCAAGGAAGACGCTGTCCATGTTGACGGCCATCTGCTTTTGCCAGTCGGCCAGGCTGAATTCAAGGATTGGGCCGCCAATCGCGATGCCTGCATTGTTGACCATGATGGAAGGTGTGCCGAGTTCGGTCTCACACAGAGACATTATGGCGTCCCAGCGATCTTCATCCGTGACGTCATGGTGGGCCGAGATCGCTTTGCCGCCATCCTTCTCGATGAGAGCAACGGTTTCCTTGGCGCCAGCATCGTCGATATCGGTGACCAGAACGGCCACACCTTCTCGTGCCAATCCTACTGAGCAAGCCCGGCCAATGCCGCTTGCGCCGCCCGTGACCACTGCGATTCGTCCATCCATACGTTTCATTCTATTCCTCCCAGAACATGGTTCGTTTTTTTGTGTAGCG
>TARA_R110000764_G_scaffold9164_9_pt1 | contig 11433 bp, 11 predicted proteins | sample TARA_R110000764 | Tara Oceans TARA_R110000764 (sample SAMEA4398111) | marine metagenome | biome: Polar Biome; feature: [SRF] surface water layer (ENVO:00010504); material: water (ENVO:00002006), including particulate matter (ENVO:01000060) such as... | depth 5 m | reverse complement strand
GAAAACTACCCCTTCTCTACATTCCTAAATATAACTACCATACTACTACTGATCGGTTTTTTGGTAACCTCTGTGGACTCGGCTGTTTTTGTGTTGAGTATGTTTTCGGACAGGGGTAAAAAAGACCCCAGCAAAAAGCACCGCTTAATTTGGTCATTGTTTATCTTTTTGGCCACGATTGCCCTAATTCTATTGGGCAATGCCAAACCAGAGGTAGATATATTGGTTGCCGCCCAAAAGCTACTGATTATCACATCATTGCCATTTGCCTTTTTTATGGTATTTATGGCCATGGTATTTCTTAAGGAACTATTGAACGTGAGTTCGACATAAAAATATTATCAATACATTGATTTAATGTAAGTTATAATAAATGCTACGGTCCCCTCGAGCCGAGTCGAGAGGTTATTTTACTGTAATGTATTTACAATGAGGTCTCGACTCCGCTCGACCGGACAGATGTCATATAAACAACTGATTTTAAATAAAATACATATCGAACTCACGTTATTGAGGTACCTTAAGGACCATCCTTTGATCAACAAAAAATAAAAACTTTTAAATTTATTGGTTTTTAGGTAGAAACACCTCTGCCATCATGCAACGTGCACTTCCACCTCCACAGGTTTCAATGGTATCCAAAGTACTATGGATAATAGCACAATGCTTTTCTATAGATTGAATCTGTTGCGGTTTTAGACTATTGTATGCCGCCGTGCTCATTACCAAATATCGTTTTTCTCCCATTCCCAAGACTTGTAACATATTCCCTGCAAAATGGTGCATTTGCTTTTCAGTAATAGCTATAATCTCTTTACCATCCTGTTTTATATGGTTCACGACATTCTTTTTTTCCTTTTTATCGTCGATGGAATCCAGACAAATAACGGCAAAAGTTTCGGCCAAGCACATCATCACATTGGTATGATAAATAGGTTTTCGGGTGCCTGCCACAGATTGATTGGCCGTGAATACGATAGGGGTATATTCAAAATCTTCGCAAAATTCTATAAATAGATCCTCGTCTGCCCTATCCGAAAGTGCACAATAGGCCTTCTCATTTACCCTATCCAACACAACGCTACCGGTGCCTTCCAAAAAATAACCCTCTTCCTCTGCCGAGGTATAATCCATTACATTTTCTATAATAAAGCCCCTCTGCTCCAGTAAGGCAAGAATATCTTCCCGTCGTTCATTTCTTCTATTCTCTGCAAACATAGGATAAAGTCCCACTGTTCCATCGGCATGGAAGGAAACCCAATTATTGGGAAATATGGAATCTGGGGTATCCAAATCCTTCTTATCATCTACAACTATAACATTTACCCCTTTTTCCCTTAATGCAAGAACAAAAGCATCAAACTCCTGCTGTGCCTTTACATTTATTTCCTGATTTTTTAAATCGAGGTCCTCCTGAAAGTAGTTGTTTACTGCGGTTTGCTCGTTCATTCGAAAATTCACTGGGCGCACCATCAAAATGGTATTCGTAATTTGCATTTTATTAGTCACTTTTCAAATTGGGTATTAAAAAGCGTTCCCGCTTTAAATTTGTGCAAAATTAGTTTATTTATTCCCGGGTACAGGTCTTATGAAAAAATTAGAAAAATATTAGTCCCTTACCAAGGGCAAGGTGCTACACCTTAATAGACCTTCCTGTTTAGCTATCTCGGCATAAGCTATTTCCTCGACCGTAAAACCGTGTTCCCGTAACCAGCTGTTCAATCTGGTAAAATTACGTTCGGAGACCACAACATCAGGTGATATGGAAAATACGTTGCTCACCATATTATACATCTCCTCCTTGCTGATCTCAAAAACATTGTCGCTCCCAAAATAATCCAACAGCCATTGATACTCCTCTTCCCTTAGGAATCCATTCTTATGCAAAATGGCTTTATTTGTCCCCACTGGCTGAAAACAACAATCCAAATGCAGGGCATTTTCCCGGGCATTGGTATTCGACTTTCTAAGCTCAAAAGCCTTAACCTTCTTATTGGGGAATTGGCTGGCAATAAAATCTACTGCCTCTTTATTGGTTCGGGCCGTAATATAATCCGCGTAGTCCGCACCCGTATAAGTACCCATAAAAATATATTCTCCCCATGGCATAACATCGCCTCCTTCCACATGAACCTCTTTTGGGGGGTAGATTATCTGATCTTCGTCTATTTTATTAAGTACATATTTAATAGCTTGAAATTCCTTTTCCCTATCGGGAAGAATATTCGCTTTCACCAGCTTATTATCTATGACAAAAGCAATGTCCCTAGAAAATATTTGATTGCAATCCTTTAAGACCCTAGGCCTAAAAACTTGAACATCGTATTTGGCAAATACTTGTGCAAAACCGTCCATTTCCTTTACCATATCCGCCTCTATTGGATAGGTACCGGCCAATATATGTTCCAATGATTTGGGATCATAGGCCTCTTCAGGTTTTGGAATGGGGCCACAGCTCTTGGCAGTTCCAAGAACCACCGATCTTAACCGTGAAGTTTCATCCTGTACATTCAACTTTAGCATGGCTGCTTTTTGGGTAAAGATAGAAATACTTATTATGATAAATAAAAACTGCCCTTTGTATATTTAACACAAAGGGCAGTCACAAATAATTTGTTGCTATCTATCTCTTGTCCAAAGGAACAAAGGATCTGCTAGTTTCTCCTATATATACCTGTCTTGGCCTACCGATAGGCTCATTTTTCAATCTCATTTCCCTCCATTGGGCAATCCAGCCCGGTAGGCGCCCCAAAGCAAACATAACGGTAAACATTTCGGTAGGAATACCCAATGCCCTATATATTATTCCTGAGTAAAAATCTACGTTGGGATATAATTTTCTGTCCACAAAATATTTATCCTCCAAGGCCTCCTTGGCCAAGCCCTTGGCTATATCCAAGATTGGATCGTCTATACCAAGATCTCCCAATACTTCCTCTGCAGCTTGCTTAATAATCTTTGCCCTAGGATCAAAATTCTTGTATACCCTATGCCCAAAGCCCATTAAACGAAAAGGATCGCTCTTGTCCTTGGCCTTGGCCATATATTTTTTAGTATCCCCACCATCGGCCTCAATAGCCTCCAGCATTTCCAAAACCGCCTGATTGGCGCCTCCGTGAAGTGGTCCCCAAAGTGCACAGATACCCGCAGAAATAGAAGCAAATAAGCCCGCATGCGAAGATCCTACAATACGAACGGTAGAAGTAGAACAGTTTTGTTCGTGATCTGCATGCAAGATCAATAATTTATCCAAAGCCTCTATGACGATCTTATTCTTTTTGTATTCCTGGTTGGGCTTTTTGAACATCATTTTATGAATATTCTCTACATAACCCAAAGAGTCGTCCCCATAATCCAAGGGTAAACCTTTTTTCTTTCTTAAAGTCCATGCCACCAAAACAGGGAATTTGGCCAAGATCCTAACAATGGCCCAATACATTTCCTTTTCTGAGGACACGTTTACTGAAGTTGGATTAAAGGCAATCAGGGCACTGGTTAAACTGGAAAGTACGCCCATTGGATGTGCCGATTTTGGAAAACCGTCCAAGATCTTCTTCATCTCCTCATCTACATGCGACTCAGCTTTTATATCCTGATGGAATTTATCCAATTGCTCTTGATTTGGCAAGGATCCAAAAATCAACAAATAGGCTACTTCCAAGAAATCGGCCTTTTCCGCCAATTCCTCAATAGAATATCCCCGATACCTTAAAACTCCCTTTTCACCATCCAGAAAAGTAATGGCACTCTCACAGGAGCCCGTATTCTTAAACCCTGGGTCTATTGTTATCATTCCTGAATCGGCCCTCATAGTTTTAATATCTATAGCCAACTCATTTTCGGTACCTTCTATAACTGGGAATTCATATTTCTTTCCCTTGTATTCTAATGTTGCGTTATTCGCCATTTCTTAAATTCCTGATTTATTCGATTGTCCGTAAAAATACTAAAAACACCTAAGGTTAACAATTGAAGATTTTGTTATTTACAGAATAATAATGAAATATTTTAAAAACCTGATATAAATGTAATTCTATTGATTAATGGAATATAGATATTTGTAGTAATCATCTACAGATTTTTCCCAAGTGAACCTCATCTTCTTGGCATTATCCTGAATCTCCTTCCACTTTGGCTGGTCATTTACAAAAACATCCAAAGCCTGGTCTAGTACCAGGATCATATTTTTAATTTTGTCATCATAGGTCTTGCCATCAAAACTAAATCCGGTTTTCATATGCTCCACAGTATCCCGTAAGCCTCCCGTATTGTGCACTAGACAGGGGTTGCCGTTACGCATGGACAACATTTGGCTAATGCCACAGGGTTCAAACAAACTGGGCATAAAATACAGGTCGGTCTCCAAATATATGGAATCGATCAAATCCTCCGATTGACCATTGGTGAAAATAAAGTTTTTATGTTCATAGCTCAATTGACGAAATAGTTCCTCATACTCAGGGGCACCAGTACCCAAGAGCATAAAAATTCCATCCACTTTCTTAAGTCGGTTCAATATTTCAACAAATGCTTCAGGGGAACGTTTAAAGAAATAAAACTTTTGTTCCGTTAAACGGGCCACACTTGAAACTATGAACTTGGGCTTCTCGGTAACATACTCCATGACCTTTTCACCGGTATGTGCCAGAAAATCTGCCTTGTATTTCTTGGATTCCTCCTGTAGCCACCTAAATAGCGCCTTAACAATATTCCTGTACAACAATCCCTTTTCGGCCGCGCGAATGTTTTTATAATTTGAGCCATTGAGAATCCCGAACAACCTTCCTTGATTGTTCGCCTCCTGTAAATCTTTTTCCAAACCTTCACCTCCAATAAATTCGGGCGGATTGCTCGGCCTAAGCACATCTTCCTTATAGGAAGGGGAAACGGTATGTACGGCATCTGCCAACCGGATGCCAACGGCCATAAGGTTAATACAATCCTGGTATCTGTAGTCCATCAACTTCCTTTCATCTATTGGAACATTCGGAAACCAATTTCCCAGTGAAGAGTAATTATTATAAAACGGACGTATACCTTGAATGGCTAAATTATGAATGGTATATACATAGCGCATTTTCTTTAAGGCCTGATATTCCGGATGATAGGTTTTTAAAAACAAAACCAGGCTGGAATGCCAATCGTGCATATGAACAATATCCAACTCCCCAAAAGCCCCGACCTTGATTGCTTCGGCCACGGCCGTACAAAAAATGGTGAACTTAATATTATCCGTATAAAAAGCTTCTTCCGGATCGTCGTGGTATATATGTCCTATTTCCCCAGCGGTAATTTCAGGATGATGTATTACATAATGATGTAAATTTGCAAACTCCTTTTTAGGAGCTACTTCGTAAAGCTCTGCAACATAGACCATTCCCCGTAGGTTCAGGTTTAGATTGGTAATAAAGGTTCCATTTTGATGTAATCTTGAATAGGAGGGTACAACTACATGTGCCATGTCCCCCCTTTCAGAAATCTGCCGAGGAACATCCCTAACCACATCACCCATACCTCCGGCCTTACATTTTGGAAGACCGTCATTCTCAGCAGCAACAAATAGAAAGTTATTCATTTAATCTAGAATTTGGTTAATTATATTGGTATATTGATAAAAGTAGGATAATATAATTATTTATTTCTGATAAGTAAACAAACCTCCGTGATATTTAAAAAAAAAAGCCATTCTACATAGAATGACTTTTTTTACGTACTTAATTTTGTATTATTTAATCTTGAAGGCTTGTACTCCTGGGTAATATGCAGTACTCCCCAATTCTTCCTCTATTCTTAACAATTGGTTATATTTCGCCATCCTATCGGACCTGGAAGCAGAACCGGTTTTAATCTGACCCGTATTTAAGGCAACTGCCAAATCGGCAATGGTGTTATCCTCAGTTTCTCCGGAACGGTGGGACATAACAGATGTATATCCAGCATTTTTGGCCATATTAACAGCTGCTATGGTTTCCGTTAGAGTTCCTATCTGGTTAACCTTTATCAAGATGGAATTGGCAATACCTTCTTTGATTCCTCTTGACAATCGCTCTACATTGGTAACAAACAAATCATCACCTACCAATTGTACTTTATCCCCAATTTTATCGGTCAAAGCTTTCCAGCCTTTCCAATCGTTCTCGTCCATACCATCCTCAATGGATATAATAGGATACTTGGCACTTAAATCTGCCAAATATTGAGCCTGTTCCTCAGAAGTTCTAACTACACCCTTATCTCCTTCAAATTTGGTATAATCATATTTTCCATTAACATAAAACTCTGCAGCAGCACAATCCAAGGCTATCATTACATCGTCACCTAATTTGTAACCTGCCTTTTCAACCGCTTTTGCAATGGTATCCAAGGCATCCTCTGTACCGCCTGCAAGATTTGGAGCAAATCCACCTTCATCCCCAACAGCTGTACTTAGACCCCTATCGTGTAAAACTTTCTTAAGGTTATGGAAAATTTCGGTCCCCATTTGCATGGCATGGGAAAAATTATTTGCCTTTACAGGCATCACCATAAATTCCTGAAAAGCAATGGGAGCATCAGAATGCGAACCTCCATTGATAATATTCATCATTGGTACAGGCAAGGTATTGGCACTAACACCACCCACATACCTGAACAAGGACAATCCCAATTCATTGGCAGCTGCCTTGGCAACTGCAAGGGAAACACCCAAAATGGCATTGGCTCCCAATTTTGATTTATTGGGCGTACCATCCAAATCTATCATGGTTTGATCAACCAAATTTTGTTCAAAAACGGACATGCCCAGAATCTCCTCTGCAATAACGGTATTTACGTTGTTGACAGCCTTTCCTACTCCTTTACCCATGAAGGTTTTTCCACCATCACGAAGCTCAACCGCTTCATGCTCACCTGTAGAAGCTCCTGAAGGAACTGCTGCCCTTCCCATTACTCCATTTTCGGTAATTACGTCTACCTCTACTGTTGGATTACCTCTTGAATCCAAAATTTGTCGTGCATGAACACTTAGGATGATACTCATATGTCTATCTTTTATTTTTTAGTTAAATTATTATGCAAATATAGCAAAGGAAGCGCTTTTAACCCCACTATAATTGGCTTTAATGACCCTTTGATAACAATAAAATAAAACTATAACGTTTTAGTTTACCGTGGATTGGATCATTTCGAAAAATTGGTCGAACAGATAATCTGCATCATGCGGCCCTGGACTTGCTTCTGGATGGTACTGAACAGAAAATACGTTCTTATCTTTCATTTTAATTCCCGCAACCGTGTTGTCATTTAGGTGAAGATGGGTAATCTCCAAATTGGGATTAGCCTCGGTTTCTTCCCTATTGATGGCAAATCCGTGATTTTGGGAAGTGATTTCCCCTTTACCAGTAACCAAATTCATTACCGGGTGGTTTATACCCCTATGGCCATTGTGCATTTTATAGGTAGAAACCCCATTGGCCAATGCCAACACCTGATGCCCTAGACATATACCAAACAATGGCTTATCGGATTTAATCATTTCCTTGGCAGATGCAATTGCCTCGTGCAATGGATCCGGATCCCCTGGGCCATTGGAAATAAAATATCCATCAGGGTTCCAAGAGCTCATTTCTTCAAAAGTTGCGTTGTACGGAAATACCTTTATGTAGGCACCCCTTTTGGCCAAGTTTCGAAGAATATTTTTCTTGATTCCTATATCCAGGGCAGATACCTTATATTTTGCATCCTTATCCCCGTAATAATAAGCTTCTTTGGTAGAAACTTTGGAAGAAAGCTCCAAACCTTCCATACTGGGCACTTCTGCCAATTTCTTTTTTAATTCCTCAATATTATCCACATCCGTAGATATTACCGCATTCATGGCGCCATTATCCCGAATGTACCCCACCAAAGCCCTGGTATCCACGTCGGAAATAGCCAACAGATTATTTTTATCCAAAAATTCCTGTAAACTTAGGTCGGCATCGGGCCTGGAATAATGGTAACTAAAATTTTTACAAACCAAACCTGATATCTTCACAGAATCAGACTCAACTTCTTCATCATTTGCCCCATAATTCCCTATATGGGCATTTGTGGTTACCATGATCTGTCCAAAGTAGGATGGATCTGTAAATATCTCCTGATAACCGGTCATTCCAGTGTTAAAACAAGCCTCTCCAAAGGCAGTTCCTTCCTTGTTCCCTACAGCCTTACCGTGAAAAATGGTCCCATCGGCAAGCAACAATATTGCTTTTTTTCTTGTTTGATACTTCATTTTTTGGCGTTACAATTTTTCGTTTTGCAAAATAACATAAAAAAAGGATAAGCTTTTAGGCTTATCCTTTTACAATTATTAATATTTAATAACAATTTTACTCTTGAGCATCATCTGCTTTTTTTTCTGCCTTTGGCTCTTCTACTTTTGGTTCTTCAGCCTTTGCCGTTTCTTCAACAACAGCTGTAGCATCGTCTGCTTTTTTGCTTCTACCCCTTCTTGTAGTTTTTTGCTTTTTAGGCTTGCCGGCATTGTAGATTTCATTAAAATCTACTAGCTCTATCATTGCCATGTCAGCATTATCCCCAAGACGATTACCCAATTTGATAATTCTTGTATATCCTCCTGGTCTGTCGGCTACCTTTTCGGCAACACTGCTGAAAAGCTCGGTAACCGCATACTTGTCGCGAAGGCTTTTAAAAACAATACGTCTGTTGTGAGTACCCTTCTCAACTGTTTGATTATTCTCAGTTTTTGATTTGGTAATCAATGGCTCTACAAACTGCTTTAAAGCTTTTGCCTTTGCAACAGTTGTATTAATTCTCTTGTGCTCTATTAATGAACAGGCCATGTTTGCCAACATAGATTTTCTATGGGCTGCCTTTCTTCCTAAATGATTAACTTTCTTACCGTGTCTCATTGTTCTTTTCTATAGTCTTTCTAAGTCTTGGTATTCCCAATTCCCTTGAAAGTTCAATTAATCTTTATCCAATTTATATTTTGACAAATCCATTCCAAAGCTCAAACCTTTGTTGATAACCAATTCTTCCAATTCGGTCAAGGATTTTTTACCAAAGTTTCTAAACTTCATCAAATCGTTCTTGTTAAAAGAAACCAGATCTCCAAGTGTATCAACTTCCGCAGCTTTCAAACAGTTCAATGCTCTTACAGAAAGATCCATATCAACCAATTTGGTTTTCAATAGTTGACGCATATGCAATGATTCCTCATCATAGGTCTCCGTCTGTGCAATCTCGTCTGCCTCTAAGGTAATACGCTCATCGGAGAACAACATAAAGTGGTGTATTAGAACCTTTGCTCCTTCGGTCAATGCCTCTTTTGGGTGAATTGAACCATCGGTTGCGATTTCAAAAACCAATTTTTCATAATCGGTCTTTTGCTCTACACGAAAGTTTTCTATACTGTACTTTACATTTTTAATAGGAGTAAAGATAGAATCTACGGCTATGGTACCTAATGGTGCATTGGATTTTTTATTTTCCTCAGCAGGCACATACCCCCTACCCTTATCTATGGTAATCTCCATATTAATGCTAACCTTGGGATCCATGTTACAAATAACTAAATCTGGGTTCAATACTTGGTAACCAGAAATAAATTTTTGAAAATCACCTGCAGTCAATTGTTCCTTTCCGCTAACAGAGATAGATACTGTCTCACTATCAACATCGTCTATCTGTCTTTTGAAACGAACTTGTTTAAGATTTAGAATGATTTCGGTAACATCTTCCACAACACCGGAAATTACAGAGAACTCATGTTCCACCTTATCAATTCTAACAGAAGTGATAGCAAAACCTTCCAAGGACGAAAGCAAAACTCTTCTTAATGCGTTCCCAACAGTTAAGCCATAACCTGGTTCCAATGGACGAAATTCGAATTTACCTTCGAAATCGGAGGAATCAATCATTATAACTTTATCGGGCTTCTGAAAATTTAATAATGCCATAATTGGATCAGTGTTGTTTTTATTTAGAGTATAACTCGACTATTAATTGTTCTTTGATATTCTCTGGAATTTGCATTCTTTCTGGAACGGAAACAAAATTACCTTCCATTTTTTCTGAATTCCAAGTGATCCACTCGTACACACTGCTATTTGCAGAAAGAGCGTCATCGATCGCTTTTAAAGACTTTGATTTTTCCCTAACACCAACAACATCACCAGCTTTCAAGGTATAGGATGGAATGTTAACCAACTCTCCGTTTACCGTAATATGTCTATGTGAAACCAATTGTCTTGCTCCACTTCTAGAAGGGGAAATACCCATTCTGTAAACAACGTTATCTAGACGTGATTCACACAATTGAAGTAATACCTCACCGGTTACTCCTTTGCTTCTATTTGCTTTTGCAAATATGTTTCGGAATTGTTTTTCCAAAATACCGTAAGTGTATTTTGCTTTTTGCTTTTCCATTAACTGGATAGCATATTCAGACTTTTTACCACGACGTCTGTTATTACCGTGTTGTCCTGGAGGATAATTTCTTTTCTCAAAAGATTTATCATCTCCGAAAATCGCTTCACCGAATTTACGGGCGATCTTTGTTTTTGGTCCTGTATATCTTGCCATTTTCTTTTAGTTTGGAAACGTGATCATGAATTAAGGCTTATCCTTCGATAATCGTAACTACATCTCCTTGAAACACCCCATTGGGGCAATTGATTACTATTAATTATACTCTTCTTCTTTTTGGTGGTCTACAACCATTGTGCGGCATTGGAGTTACATCGATAATCTCTGTAACCTCAATTCCTGAGTTATGTATGGAACGGATAGCAGATTCCCTACCATTTCCCGGTCCTTTTACATAAACCTTTACTTTTCTTAAACCAGCTTCATGAGCAACTTTAGCACAATCCTCAGAAGCTATTTGAGCTGCATAAGGAGTGTTCTTTTTAGAACCCCTGAAACCCATTTTACCTGCTGAAGACCAAGAAATTACATCACCCTTCTTGTTGGTTAAAGAAATAATAATATTATTAAAAGAAGCAGTAACATGGGCTTCGCCCACAGACTCTACTATAACTTTACGCTTCTTTGCCGCTTTTGCATTTGCCTTTGCCATAATATCCTAATTATTATTTAGTTGCCTTCTTCTTGTTAGCAACTGTTTTCCTCTTACCTTTTCTTGTCCTAGAGTTGTTTTTGGTACGCTGACCTCTTAAAGGCAGACCAGATCTGTGGCGAATACCTCTATAACAACCTATATCCATTAAACGCTTAATGTTCAATTGGTTTTCAGAACGCAATTCCCCTTCAATAGTCAAAGAAGAAACTGCCTCACGAATACGACCAATCTCATCATCGTTCCAGTCAGATACTTTGGTATCCTCACTTACTTGGGCAGTAGATAAAATCTCCTTAGCCCTACTTTTTCCTATACCAAAGATATAGGTTAGGGCTATTACCCCTCTTTTCTGTTTTGGTATGTCTACA
>TARA_R110000764_G_scaffold7820_4_pt1 | contig 11444 bp, 11 predicted proteins | sample TARA_R110000764 | Tara Oceans TARA_R110000764 (sample SAMEA4398111) | marine metagenome | biome: Polar Biome; feature: [SRF] surface water layer (ENVO:00010504); material: water (ENVO:00002006), including particulate matter (ENVO:01000060) such as... | depth 5 m | reverse complement strand
CATATCATCAAAATCAAGAGCAGTAGCTCTAGATAAAAATAACATGTTTTCTTCAATAGCACCTTGCTTGTCTAATTGCTGTAAGATCTCATCGAAATCTCCTAAAGCACCTGAACCAGGAGCAGCAGCACCAGCAAAACCAGAGTATACATTACCTCTTGCTTCAATAGCAGCAAATAAACCTTCAGTTCCTTTGATGTTTTGAGCAGCACCACCTGGTCCAAATTGAGCACCAAAAGCTACAGTGGCAGTTTGAAGTTCACCTTCAACCATTGCCATCTCTAAATAGTCTTCAAATCTTAGTCTAGTTTCAGACTCAGCTTTTAGATACCATAAGTATCCAGAAGTACCATCTTCAGTAGCAACTTCGATCCATCCTATTTGTGCAGCATCAGAACCACTTAACTCATAATTATCTTTAAGGATAATTGGAGAGTTAGTAAAAGTAGTAACACCTGGCTCGATAGCTCCAGCCATTCCATTACTTCCTTTTGGAAATTCAGAACCATACACGAATAAGCTACATGTTCCACCTGTAATAGCAGCAGGCAAACCAGCTCCAGTTGTTTCGTATAGTACAACGTCTATAGTATAACCATCAGTACCAGCAGAAAGTCTGTTAGTAACTAAAGCTTTAGCAGATACAAGACCTGTTGCATTGTCAGTTATTAATATAGTGTTACCATCTCTAATAGCAGAAGTAGCTGGGTTAGCAGCACCTGGTGTAATTGTTATAGTTGCTACTGAACCTGCACCTGCAGCTACAGCTGCATTATCATAAGCTACGTGTAATCTATTTTGTTCAGACCAAACTACTTGATCCGATGTCATTGGCATTTCTGCGCCAACCATTCTCAAGAAACCACTTAGTGTTCGGTTTCCGTATCTTTCTACCTCTTGCTCATAAAGCTCTGGTAGATATTGTTGTGCCCACTGATTGAATGCACCATTTTGAAAATCAATGTAATTGCCTTGGACAGTTACTTGATTTGGCATTGGTGTAATACTTGCGGGAAACGATCCTCCTGTTACAAAACTCATTTGTATTTTATTTTATGTTATTTTTTCTTTTTAAATTTCAACTTAGAACTATCAACTCCACTTATAGCTCTAACTTTCCAACCATTTGGTAGAGTTTCCCCTGTGTCCATGGCTTTTGGGCTAGAAGTAATGTTTTTAGATTTTGCCACAATATCTTTAGTAGCATCGGCTTTGCCTTGCTCATAAAAATGTTCAGCTAATTTATCAACATTTCTTGCTGCGTATAATGCTTTATGGTATCCGCTCATATCAGTTATATTACCTGTTTTATCTGTATATTTATTGATAACTTTAGTAATATCTGATTGAGCATCTGCCATTGAGGATGGGTTTGAAACTTTATACTTAAATCTTTGATCTCCTACTTCGAAATTGAAACCTTCAAATTCAGTATCAAAAAAAGATTTAGTTTTATTTACAAACTCATTCCTAGCTTGTGATATATGTTGTTGTTCTTTGTTGTATCGTTGGAAAAATTCCATAGCTTTTTTCTGCTCATTGGTAACAGATGGCCTCAACTTGATTTCATCATAGTATTTACTCTTAACTTGCTCCAAAAAGTTCTTGGCTTTCGCAACTTCTTCTTTGTACGCTAATTTTTGTTTACGTACAAATCTTTCTTCGTCCTCATCTTCATCAAATTCAAAATTATCTTTCATTACAAAGTTAAGTTCTTCATCGTTTAGATGTGGTCTAGTTTTTTTATAATATTCTTTTATAAGTAATCTGTCATCGAATTTTGTGTAATCTTTGTTTAGTGTTACATAATCTTCAACTGTTCCGCCTGTTTCATTCATGAAGTTAACTAACTTCTCTATGTTCTCAGGTAATTGTATTCCTTCAACTTTTTCATCTCTAATAGCTTCATTAGCTTGAACTGTTAATTCTTCAGCTTCTTCTACTATTTTTTCTTCTATTATTACTTCTTCTTTCTCTTTGGTAGACTCTTCAGGTTTTGACTCGGATGTTCTCTCCTCCACTTTTTCCAAAGTTTCGGTTTGTTTATTTTCATCCACGATTGTTGTGCTTTGCTCTGGAATGGCATCTACTTGTTTTTTAATTTCAACTTTTGTTATTTCTGGGTTGTTTACCATTTTTCTTGGTCTACCAGGTTTCTTTTTTTCTACTTTTAATGAGCCTTTACTAGCCTCTTCGTTTTCTATTTTTGTTGACATAATATAATATAATAATTAGTAATTACATAATTTCAGGTGCTAAAGGTGGATTACTAATACCACTCAATGGTTGAACATCACTTCCTGCATCTGGTTTTTCAAAATCTATTGGTAATAGATCGTTTTTCTTTTGGTCTATCATCGCGCTCTGTTGAGTGCCTACTATTCTAGCTCGTTCATCTTTTCTTTGTTCAATATCAGATTCTCGCTTTGATTCTTTTATAATTTTCTGTTCGCCTAGCTGCATGTTATAATTAAACTCAAGCTCCATTAACTCTCGCTTTATTTGTGCATCAGCTCTCATTCTTTCTATTTCAAATCCTGATTTACCTTTTTCAAATTTAAGTTTTGTATCAAGTATAGCTTGTTGTTTTTGAACTTCAGACATTGCGGCAGCTTCACTAGCTTTTGCGTTAGCTTCACCTTGAGCAGCAATATTTGCTTGTTGTGCGGCTTGAGCAGCTTCAGCAGCTTTCTTACGTTTTAGCTTAATCATTTGATTAGCTAATTTTAAATTTGCTATCTGTCTTATATCTATAGCATCTTCTAGGTTTATACTACCGCTCTGCAACGCGGCTTGTATATTAGATTCTAATTGCTCTTTTTCTCTTTCATCAGGAACTAAATCAAAAAATATACCAAAATCAGCCAGGTGTATTTGCTTAGTGTCTTTTAGTTGACCTACATTCCACGTTGATATACTATTTTTTAAAGCTTCTTCAGTTAACTCAAATTCTATGCTGTCTGATGTTCTTAAAACTATATTTTCACATGTTTTAATAGTTAAATACAAATAAGAGTTTAGAATATGTTTTGTAGCTACATTAGAATTAGCTGCTGCTAATTTTTGCAATCCAACAAGAGAGTCAGAATTTGGCACACTTCCGTCTCTAGCTTCATTAAGACCAGTTACGTCTCTAATCATTTGTAAATAGTACTGATAAGTAGATATTAAAGAATTAACTTTAGCTCCACCATCACTTTTTACTAATTCTTGAATAGGTATTCTTCCATTATTAGGATCTCCTTCTGTAGTCATAGATCTACCTAGAATACTACCAGTTTGAAAATACATATTCAAAGCTTCTTTAGCATTATAGCTAGTTCCGTTGCCTAAGTCTACTTCTGCTAATCCATCTACATCTAAATAAACTCCATCGGGTATGATTTTAGATATTACTTGTTGTATCTTTAAATGAGTTAATTGTATCATATCTGCAAATCCCATCATTCTACTAACTAAACTTTCTACTCTACCTTGATAAAGCTTTGGCGCACATATATTATAGTTCATGTTAACTTTAACTAAGTTAGATTTTGGCCTAGTCATGTTTTCTGACATCTTCCATTCAAGCATCATATCGTAACCTAAAACCTTAGCCCCGGTGTAAAGCACTTCTATTGATCTACTAACTCTTTCAAAATTATCATTATCTTCTGGATTAAAAGTATCAGGTTTTTCTAAGGATTTTTCTAATCCTGTAGCTGTTTTCTTTATTTTAAAAACTTGCTCACTATAGGTTTTATACTCAAAAAACATAACATAAATAGCGTTACCATCGTTTCTACCATTCCAATTGTATAAAAAACTACTATTGCCTTGGTATTGTTCTAGTCTTTCTAATTCATTATTATCTAAACCTGGAAATTGCTTTTTACATTCTGCTAAAGACATTGGTTTAACTTCTCCAACATACCATAGATCTTCAAAATTAGGATCTTCACTGTAAGAGTGAATCATTCTTGATGGATCTACATATTCTACAACAACACCTTCTGATCTATTCCAGTTAGTTTTACAAGCTCCTATACCTAAAACTACAAGATCCTCAATAACTCTTTTCTTTGTTAGTTCGTATTTGTTGTAAGCTAGAGTATTATTAATAGCCTCTTCACAAGCTATTTCAGTAGCCTGTTTGTAACTCAATTGCATGTGTAAGTCTAATTCATCTTGATTCTCAGGTAATTCTTCTGGATCGTCAGTATTAAACATGTCTAAACCAAGAGTGCTTTGTAGTTCTTGTAAAAACTTTTTAGCTTGCATATCTCTTAATATGTCTTTTGCATATTTAGATCTTTGTCTTCTTGACTCTGGGTCTTGAGCAAATGCTTTTATGTCGTAAAGCTTACTGTCCATTCCATTGACGACTATATCTACAAATTTAGGTATTATTGGAACTGGCTTCCAGTCTAAGTTTAAGTAAGATAAATCTCCATTTATTGCTAGTTCGTCTTTATACTTTTGCACAGGTTGCTCTGCTCTTGCGTATAATCTACGCATTCTAAAGTTGTTGAAATTTGTATTGAATCTGTTTTCAACTCCAGATCTAGTCCCGCTAAACCAATCACCTTCTATAGCTTGACCAACTTGCCTTCCATATTCCATGCTTCGTTTAACCTCATCAGATACCACCTGATCTGGGAAAGAGCTATAAGTATTTGTTATCTTCATGCATTATATTATTTGTGACATAGATCCGTCATTATTGAATGTTCTTATTCCTAAGTTAATTTCTTTTTTACTTCTTAATGGTATAGGTCTATACTTGTTTTTATTACAAGCCATAATAGCTAAACCAGAACTAATAGAAGCATCATATTTAGTTCTATTATTTATATTAAACCTACTCCAGTCATCTAAGGTTCTTTGAAAATACATGTTTCCATATCCTGTTTCTAAAGCTCCTACGTGGTTTTCAATATAATATTCAATAGCTGCAGCGTGTGCTTGTTTAATATCTTCACTAGTGTTAGGTATACCACCTACTTCTCTTTCAGTTGATGATAATTTATTAATCAATTTGTCAGGTCTATTCATGCTGAACCCTCTGTAGCCTCTTCTTTTTAAATAATACAATAGACGAGGTTTATTGTTTTCAGCTAGTATAGGCATACCATAGAAAACTAAAGCCATTAGAACATCTTCAAAGAACGTCTCGGCTGTGTCAGGTCTAGCTACGTATTCTAAAAAAAACTGATTTGGTGGTGCGTCTTCCATTGTAAACTTAGTTAACCCATGCAAAGCTCCTTTGGATCCTCTACCATCTACAGTTCCACTAATATCGTAACTATCACACCCAAAAGCACCTATGTGCTCATTAGCTGGGTATCTTGCACCACTCTTTAGTATTACATTGTTTTGAAGGTTTTTAGGTGGAACCCAAGAGATATTAAATCTACCACTGCTGCTAGGGTAAAAAATTACTTGAGTGTCTTTAATACCATTTGTCCATTGAAAGCTACCTTGAGTAACATTAATTTTTTGATTTAAATCTTCGTTATGATCTATTTGTTGGTATATTTTACTTAGATTAAATAAACTATCTTTTGTTTCATCTCTAAACGCGTGTTTTTCAGTTCTTGGAAATTGCCTATAATATTCATTTAAAGCATCTTGATCGTGTTTTAGTCCTTCAACTTCATTTTCCCAGTGCTGTATGACTCCCGTCGTAACTGTTGAACCATCAATACTTTTGACTGGACTTGATCCTCCAACGAATATAGGTAATCCATAAGTATCCATGAATCCTTCGTAGTTCCATTCCATAGGGATGAACAAAGAATAGAGTCCAGAAGCTGTTTGTCCGTTTTTATTTCTTTTATCAACGTCTGAATTTCCGTATAGTTTTTTAAAATTTTCTCCACCTTTATCTAATGCATTTGAAGTTGAGCCCATCATACACTTGCCTACTATTCTTGATCCTAGCCTTAATGTAGTTTTTGTAACTCTCCAGTTGTTTAATATGTTATCAGGTCTTTCCCACTTACCGCTTTCGTCGTGAGCTAATAGCTTTAGTTTTTCACCATCGTAAGAGTTGTCACCTGTATTCTTCCAGTCAATAGTAGTATCAAGTCCATCTAATTCTCTAAGCTGTTCGTTGCTTTCAATCTTTCTTCTAGTAAGTTTTGATGCTGGAACACGATAAGCCAATTCAGTCTTTGGCCTATCCATACCATCTTGAATCGGTTTAAAAAAGAAAGGGTAATTAACAGATATTGGTACCACTTTGTCCGTAAACATTTTTTTTGCATCTGATCCAGACTTTGATAGTACACCAAATCTAGCATCACTAGACATTGTAGCTTGGTTAACTAGCTCTGCTGAAGACATGAAAGAAAATCCAGATCTTCTGTTTTTAAGATAGCATATTCCGTAGCACCTATTATCAGCTTTGCAGGCTTCCCAAAAGATATAAAATAATCTATTTGACTCTCTGTACTCTGGGGATCCAATATCAATTTTTGACCATTGCAAGTACATATAATGAGTACCAGTAATGTAAGTATTAATACCATTGTTATAAAACCAAAATCCCTGCTCTCTTTTATTAAATTCATTGTCAATATAATCGTACCATTTTTCTTTAAATTCTGTAGGATATTCATCCCAGTCAAATCTACTTTTAATTCTACTTAATTCTTTTGGATACTCTTCTCTTTCCCAGAACTGTTCAACTTTGTCTTTGCTTCGTTTATGCGATTCATTTGCTGCTGGTAAAGCGATGCGGAGATTTTGTATTTCAATGATCTGTCCAATTTGTCCGGTTTTACTTATTACTATGAAGTCATACTCTACGTTATATCCGTATTCCCATTTTTTGAAACGATTTTGTTTCTTTAATATCTTAGGATTAATTAAGTCCTTAACCTCTTTCCAAAGATTTTGTTTGTGGCTCATTTACTTCGCCCTTCCGCAAAACCTTTAAAAGCTTTTTGCTCTTTAATTTCTTTTGGCTTTTCGTTTAAAATATCTTCTTCTTCTTCTATTCTTTGAAGTATTTCAAAAGCATCCATTATGCAAAGCTTTTTTGTTGCTGCTGCATTTTTTAATCTATCAGTAGATACATCATCTTCGGTGTGAGTTATTATTTTTTCTTTTGCTACTTTAATCAACTCTTCAACCGCCTTTCGACCAGCTTGGATTATATTCTTTCTCGTTTCCTTCGTACTCATGAGTTATAGCTATATTATTTGATTTCATACAATAAAGTCGTTCACCATCTATAATAAACTCAAATTCAGAGTTTGGTGTAAACGTTATAAGGGTTTCAGGTGTTATTCCTACAGCTTCTAAAGATCTATTACTATATTTAACTACACCAACATTAGGTTGTTCTTTTTCAGTTGATAAAAAGTTACTGTTTTTTATAGGTTTTACAAAACAATAATTATTAAAAGACTTGTTATTGTACATGTATATTTGATCTATTGAAGCAAAGTACAAATCATCTTTAAAATAACTAGCACTATTTCTTTCATTGCCTTTTTGATCGTACCATCTTCTAAATATATTATGGTGAACATAAACAATATCACCTGTTTTTATTTGTGAGTTGTAAGCAGCTGGTATTGAAATAACAACTGCTTTTTTGCTCACGAATTGGTGGTTTTCTATATTGGTATTTATGACAAGTGACTTACTACCTATCATCTTTGTATTGCTATATCTATTAATAATAGGTTTAACAATAAAGTTATATAAACTTTTCATCAATATTTTAAATCGTATTCAACGGATATAGCCATATTACTATTAAACTTCTTCCAAGGTAATATCTCCTTTGATTTAGTTATAAATATATTATATGAATTATCTTTGTCATCAAATAAAATATCTGATATTATATGACCACCGTACACCTCTTGATCTAAAGAGTAATGCATTGCGTCATTTTTATAATCAGAACCTATACTAATCTTTCTTATTACCGACATTATCAGTTTTTTTCCAATCACCAGTTGTAAGATCAATATCTATATTTCCGTATTTGTCTTGAAGTTCTTTTTTACTTTGTTCTACTAAAACATTTGTGTCTGCTAATTGATGCATTAAAGCATGTTTTTTAGACTCGATGTACCCAACCTCTATCAATATAGAGTTTATTTTATTTTGTTTTTCTTGAATTTCTTTTAATTCCTCTTTAGTGACCTTTCCTTTAGATCTTCCTTTTATATTTGCCATTTGATTTTATTTGATTTGATTTTTGTTTATTTAGTAAACAGCTACTAAGTCTGTACCGCTTACAACAGCTTTTGCTAATATTGGAACTTTATCTCCTACAACAGTTCCGGGTTGTACGTTTTTAAATGTAACTAAACGATAATTTTCAGTATACAAAGCAACGTCTTGAGCTGTAGATTTACCATTATATATAACAGCTCCTCTATCTTTAGTTGATTGATTAGGTAATGTAAGACCTTCTTTGTCTACTAGTAAAGTAGCTCCAGTACCACCGCTAGTGGCAGCTGTTAAAGTTATAATTTCACCTTGTACATAACCACTACCGCCAGCTATAATATCTATAGCTTGTAATGTTTTACCTGCTGATATTTCAGTTATATTAAGTTGTATACCTGACCCACTACCGGTAGATGATGCTTGAGTTAAAGTATCACCAACATCGCTTAGATCATAATTAGCTCCAGATGCGTTTATATTAACAGCTTCTATAGCTGGTATTCTTATATTTATTTCACCAATTGTAACTATATTAGCGTCGTGCCCAAACACTCTTGGTTGAGCCATCATATTTCCTTCTAAACCTTTCATGTTTATTTATTTATTTTTGTTATTTTTTCAGCACCACGACTTCCGAAGTATGCTACGTAAACTGTTACCAGCAATGTTTTTAATAAGCTTATCCATTCTTCATCTACATTAAATTGTAAATGAAAAGAATCTACAGCCATCATAAAAACTGCAGAAGCTGTTAAGAATATTAAAGCTAAAGGACGTGTATTTTTAGAAAGCCATGAATCGCTTTTCATATCGCTTCTCCATCTGCTAGATACTTCTTTCATTTCAGCTATATCTTGTTCGACAAGCCTCATAGCTATTTCTTTATCTATTGGCTTAATACTACTATCACTTGCTATAATATTTTTTACTATTCCTAGTCCTCCACTATCAGGCAAAAAGCTACCTAATGTTTTTAATAGCTTAGGAGCTTTAGACTTTAGGAATATACCTATATTAGTTTCTTTAAATGTTTTCTTTTCCATTAACTAAGTCAAATATTACTTTCTTGATTTTTTAATTATTCCAGAATTTGAAATGTTTCTTGCTGCTTTTTTGCTTGCTTTTTTTGCATCTTTCTGGCTGTATCCACCACAATCTTTACGTTTCTTTTCTTTTTCAGTATCATCAACATTACACACTTCTGTGTCACCTTTTATTTTTGAAAGATTTTGATCAAGGTCATTTGTTTTTGATTTTTTGGGTTTTTTACCTTCTGGTGGAACGCACGGTTGATCTCCAACCATGATAAGATTAGATTTTTTTGGTTCGCCTGGTAGATTATAACGTCGCATTGTGGTTTTAGAGTATCCAGGAGGACATGGATTTGGTTTTGGACCTGGATCCGTACCTGGCTCTTCACCTGGTATTGGGTCCTTCTCTTTAAATCTTTGTTCTTCTTCTTTAATTATTTTTTTATCTGTACTTGGAGGTGTAAACCTACCTTCAAATTTAGCTCTTAAACCTTCCACTGTACCATGACCTCCTTCTGCTATCTCTTCGTAGGTTTTTCCATCTTCTAGCATCTTGATCATAGTTGCTTCATACCCAGCGCCAGCTTTACCTCCGCTAATAGCGCCTTTAACTCTATATTCAGGTTTTGATGTTGCTTTAGATTCTCCAGCTCTATATCTAACTTCTCTTTTAGGGTTATTAGGATCTTTTGTCCATGGTCCCCATTCACCTTTTTCTGGTTCAGTTGCTTTAGCACTAGTCTTATTTCCACTAGCATCTGAATCTGTTATTCCTTTTACAGGATCACCTTCTCCAGTTAAAAAACTAAAACCTTTACCAAACTTCTTAACCATAGCTGTACCAAATTCTTCAGTACTAGAAACATTTTCTTGATCTTGCTTTCTAAGTGGTTTATTAATCTCTCTAAAAGCAAAAGCAAAATTACCTTTAGATACTTCACTAGCTCTATTTAATTTATTTTTCTTTGGTCTCATATCTATTTGAGCCATTTCCTCGCCTGCTTTATAAGCTGGAGCTTCCCATGGAGTTGTTCTATCACTTTCATCAAACTCAGATCTTGAAGTTTTTTTCATACCTTTGCCATCCATGTTGTGATAAACAGCATTTTCATCATAAGCTAATTTACCATCCATTATATCTCTCAAATGGTTGTCTTCATGAGATTCTGCAATTTTTCTAAGCTTAGAGTTTTTAGGAATATTCTTATTAACAATCATATTGCCGTTGTCATTTGCTCTAGCTACTAAACCGCTATTATCTGGTATGTTGTCTGGAGTAAAAGGAACTTCATACCTAGCTACCGGATCAATTTTTATTGGTTGTCTTAATTTAAAACCCATATCTTTATATTATTTTTGGAACTTTAATTCCGTTAAGTAATTCTTTTCTACCTTTACAACCGCAGCCGCCAGGTATTTTGTCAGCTAGTTTTTTTATACCAGTTGCTTTTGTAAACTTTTCAAAAACGTCCCCTAATCCAATTGTTTCCATAATTCACCATTTTACTTTATCCGCCCAGTAAGCGGCAGACATTTTGCCTTTGGCAATATTTTTGCCGTGTCTATCTTTAAAGCTTTTTCTTTTAGCTTTCATTTTTTTTGATTCACCATCTTTAGGTTCGCCTGCTGTAGATGCACCTTGTTGACCAAATCTAATTATTTTCTCTTTACCATTTTCACAAGCCTTTACTATATGAGATTTAGTTCTATGGGTAGGTGTTTTACGAGGCTTATTACAAGCCATTGATTTTTTATCTACTTTATCTGCCATTATTTATCACAGTCTTTAGGTTTTTTATGACCATAACCTTTTTTCTTTTTGTTTTCTTTAAAGCCACTACCTACGTTTTTTAACTGAAACTTCTTTAACTATAATAGTTGTTTTAGGCTTTCTATTTTTTAATTCTTCCAGCTGTCTATTAAGTTCTTCTAATTTACCATCACTTTCTGTACCATCTTTTATTAAGGTTGAAAGTATGCTTATTTCTTCAAATGTAACATCGTCAACTTGTTCAAGCATTTCAACTCTTTCAATTAGATCATCTATATTCTTGTGATTCCATTCTTCTTTTAGATCATATTCTAATCTACCAACTTCCATTGGTGGTAAAGTCTTAGCTAATTTTATGTCTTCTTGTAGCGTATAATACATGCCAACCAATGTAGTTGTTAACATGATTATTCCTATTACAGTTTTTATATCTATTTTGAATTCAGTGTTTTCAGATATTTTCATAT
>TARA_R110000764_G_scaffold17669_1_pt1 | contig 11489 bp, 12 predicted proteins | sample TARA_R110000764 | Tara Oceans TARA_R110000764 (sample SAMEA4398111) | marine metagenome | biome: Polar Biome; feature: [SRF] surface water layer (ENVO:00010504); material: water (ENVO:00002006), including particulate matter (ENVO:01000060) such as... | depth 5 m | reverse complement strand
CATCCTTCTAGAGATCCAGAGAAGATTGTTGCTCCTCTAAATGCATCCTTAAAACTGGTTGCGGATATCTGCGGCCTGTTCGTTGCAGTTATTATATTATTTATTCTGTTCCCTCCTAAGTTATTCGCTCCGTAGAAAGAAGCGCTTGTTGATAATTCTAAGCTTCCCCAATCGAATACATCTATTATACTTGATGTATATCCATCGTTGTTGAATGCAAAACCTTTACAGGTTCCGTTTATTGTTACAGTGTAATTCCCGGAGGTACTATAGTTATGTGTTTTAGCAGCATCATCCCATGCAGTAATAGTATCTATATTACCGTCTCCCCAGTTTACAGTCATATTATAGTCTCCATTACTTCCTGATACGAGCGGTAGAGATATTGGACTGTTGGCAAGCCAGTAGGAAACGAAAGCAGGTCCATCCCAGGGTGTACTTATGTAACCGGATCCGGATGTTTGAAATGCGTAATTAAATTGACTGTACCAGTAGTCCCAGGTGTTGGCATTTTTATCTTTACCTCCGAATTCTGATATTCTTAGTATTGTATCCGGTATTCCGTAGCAGTTTAGAAGTACTCGTAGTCCTGCTACGGTACCTTTCTTTTTTAACAGGTAAGGTAGGTTGTGGTATATTCTCTTATAGATTAGCTTCTGAGCTTCATTAAAAGGAGTTGTTTCTGCAGAAGATGTAACGTATGTTGTAATTAGTTCACTGCCAGTTGGAGGTAGTGTACCTCCTGTGGATGTTAGTCCTAATAGTGATGTAAATGCATCACTGTCGGATAAAGTACTTGCATATAGATCTACTCCATAAGATTCTAGAGCATCTGCTACTAGGTCTATAGATATACCTCCTCCTAGTCTATTATCTCCGTCTTGTCTATTCTCTAAAGCTTTAGTATATAGCCAGATTTCATCAAACATCTGAGCTGTTAATTCAGAGAATAGTTGAAATTGAGCGTTGGCAGTGTCGTCGGTTATGTAACTTGGAAATATTTCAAATAAGTTATTTCTATTTTCCCTATCGTAGGTAGTAGCAGTATTTGATTGTGTATTTAGCCAGTTAGTAGCTTCTGAAGAGGTGTATGAATATAAGATGTACGGCGGGGTGCTGTTCTGTTTAGGCCATGCGTAAGAACCGCTGTTGTAATATAGGTAATAGTCGTACCCGTCAAAGTTCTTAGTTATACTTTCAATCTGGTTTTGATAGTATCCTTTACTTGCAGATATTTCTGCAAGTGGTACGTTGGTTACGGCGTTTAAAGTTGCTATTTGGCTGCTAAATGTTTCTAGTTGAGTAGCTTTGTAGTTAAAGTTTGTAAGTCTTGTATTAGCAGAACTAAAGAAAGAGAAGTTGCTGTAGTCGGTATAGTCGGTGTTAAGTTCTGCTCTATTCTCAGCTAGTACACTATTTAGTTGATTTGTTATACCTGAGGTAGATCCACTAGTCAGTGTTAGTATGTCCTTATAGACTGTTGTATTGTTTGTCTGCGTCTTTATTCGAAGATTTGTATTAGGCCCTCTTAGGTATTTTGCTGCAGGTAGCGCTATTTCTTCTTGAGGGAATGTTACACTATAGAGACTAGAGTCAGAAATCTTGTTGTATACGTTAAAGTTATTACCGGTACCTATTGTAGTAGGTAGTGGCTGGTATAATTTTATTAGTATGCTGTTGTTTAGGTACCCTACATTTACTGCAAACTCTAATTGATTTTGTCCAAAATCTAAATAATAACCTTCAAAGGTGTTTGTGTCGTTTAGATCTGCTTGTATAGTTTGTGTAGCAGCTAGTAACTGTAAGTTGTTTAATGATCTACTATTAACTCTAAGTTCTGTCCTGTCAAGGGAAATTTCTACTATGTAGAGGGCTATGTTGTTGGTTAGGAGTGGGTTTAGGTAGTTGTACTGTAGTTGGTATATACCTTGAGTGTATCCGTTACCTACTGCATCTACTCCTGGGTCTATTATTAAAGTGTTTGTAGATGTTCCGTCTATCTCTCCTTCTACTTTATACCCGGTAGTAATACTATCGATATAGCTACCGTTATTGTCGTATACGTACCCTTGAAGTATATCAGTCAATACGTTAAAGGTGCCTGGCAGTTGTACGGTATCTATATTTGCACCGTCGGTAGAAGATAGGGTAGTGAATTGTGGGCCGTTTAGGTTACCGTTTCCTAAACTGATTACTTGTGGTTCTGCCATTATACTGTGGATTTTGGTAAATCGTTAATTACACTTGCTGTGTTTAAGCTTGCTAGACGTATTACCTGTCTCTGTAACTCTATGTTCTCTTCTCTTAACTCTGTTACTTCTTCAGTAAGAGCTAGAACCTCTGCGCTTATATCTTTACCTCCTGCATACTCTCCGCTAGTGTTAGCAAGGTATTGATGAGAGTCTGTCTCTCCTTCTTTAGGTATCTCTAAGAAGAGAGTTTGATAGGCTGTGAAGAATTGAGGGATAGTTAAGTTGTCTTCTGGCGCTGGTGGAGCAGTAGATTGAGTTACAAATTGAGTAAACTCTGTATTTATTGCTTTATCGAACTGAGTCTTGCTATATGTTGTTAACCGTATATCTACTGGTTCGCTCATTATTTATTGCTTATCTTAAATTCTTCTGTATCGACTATAAGGACTGTAGCACCAATAGTAGTTTTAATTTCAATTCTGTAATACCTTTCTGGTTGTAATCCGTCTAAGTAGAGGTCAAAGAAGCTACCGGTTGAGTCACAACTTACTTTAGTATAGGTACTATCATAGCTGATAGCAACTTCATTTGTGTAAACATCTTTAATACTGTAATAGCTTTCTTCAGGTAGTGCGTAATTTTTTGTATAGAGGGATCCTGTCTGGTATACACGAGGTGGGTATTTAGGTCTTGCATTTACTCTAAACCTATTTACGCTTTGAGAGTAGAATATACCGGGGTTGTCTGATACTTCTATTGTAGCAGGTAAGGTATTTAATACTGTTAGATTCCCTGTTGTGTAGGTAAAGTCATCCCACTTGAATTCTAATTGCGGTGGGTATATTGTATGAGTATCTCTTGAAAAGTATTTAAGAGTTGTCTGTTCGTTTATATTGTCTACAAATTCTTGAGATGCTGACTGTCTTACTATTACTCCGTAGTTCTCGAAAGCAGATGAAGACCAGTTAGTTACTATTGGAGTTACGTTGGCGTTTATGTCTGGGTCGGTATAATACTGAAATGTAAAGCTAGCTTCTGAACCTGTATACCATGTTCCTCCTCCGGCAGAGGTAGGGTTAGTTGTTGTATTATAGGAACCTGTTGTTCCTGCAGTATATGAAGAAGTAGTCCATTGAGTTCCTCCAGTATATTGACTATACCTCCAGGATGTCCCGCTTTGGTTTTCCGGTAAGTCTAAGTATTTACCGGTGCCCATATTCCAACTCTCTGCAATAGCGTTTATACTTAAAGTGCTTGTGCTTGATAATCCAGTTACGTTAGCAGTAAAGCATCTAAGATCCGCTCTCCATGTTGAGTCTTTAATCTTAGTCTCGAATAAAGATGTTATTTCTGCAGGGTTAAACTGTAGTAGAAATCTTGAAGCTTCAGGGTTAGGACCTACTACTTGGGGATTCTGTATTAAGAAGTTGGTGGATGCTTCTAGTATTTCATCCAGTCCGGTATTAGCGTCTCGATACCCGGAGTATAGGGTAGCGTCTGCTGTTGGGAATATTTTATAGATTGCCATTTACTATAAATATGACAATTTACTAATCTTATGTACTTGTTATAGGGATACTACTCTACCTCTTATGTCTGTATTTGGATACTTTACTTCAAATACACATGGATCTAGAGAAGGGTATATAACGTTATTTAGTGTTGCAGCATCGATATCATAAGCATATTCAGAGTATCCGTTAACTATTCCGTTCTTATTGTAGATTGTAATGTCTTTGACGGTCTGTACTCCTCTTAGTTTGTCTAAGTTAATGTAGAGTTCGTTAAGTAGTATTGGACTGTTAAAGGTCCAATTACCTATGTTAAAGTAGTTCTGTAATTCTGTTATACATCTACTTAACACTTCGTCGTTGTTAAAATTAGGGAGTATTATGATTTCAAAATTAATTCCTATGTTTACTATAAAGCCGTCTTTAATGTTAACGGTATCCCCTATTATCCTATACTCAGAAAGGTATGTGCTTAGGTTCTGCTTAACTGTGGAGGATGATTGTGTTAGATGTTTATCTTTGTCAAACCCTAGCACATAAAGACTTAAGGTAGAAGGTATTTCACCCGGTAAAGTATTCTCGTTTGCTTTTGTAGCTTCTACATGTGATTTTGCGATAGCTCCATAATTGGAAGGCATTGATAGGGCTCGTACTGCGTAATCTTTCGTCGTTACGTTTCTTAGTTGGGCTTGAAAGCTTGCGAGTGTGTTTTGTCTAATCTCTTCTACTGTATCACCGTCCCCTCCTCCGGAAGCGGCTAGTTCGTTGTTCACTGCTAATGTTCCGAAAATGTAATTAGAGGTACTAGCGTTTAAGTTGCTATTTTGAAAGGTTGCATTTCCTATAGATACTACTGTTGTAATGGTGTCTGCGTCTACATTAGAGGATACACCTCCTCCGGTAAGGTATCTAATCGTTAGTGTTGTATTGGCAGGAGCTATTCCGTAAGTGTCGGTATATAGGAAGTTTGTAGGGTCAAATGCGGTTGTTAGTTTAATCTGTTCGTAAGGAAGACCTAGTCCTACATTATCGCTATTAGGTACAATTGTTTCATCTACATCTCCAGTTGTACCAGATCCGAATTGAACCTCTAAAGATCCGTCTGTTCTGAATCGTGTTACATATCTTCTCGCTACCTTCTCTAGGTTTAGTAGGAAGGGTGCGTCAGTATCGGTATAGGTGTTGGGATTATTAGTATTAACATTCTTCAACGGTTTATAGACCATTTCTTGACCTAAATAAGGTACTTCATACCAAACATTACCGTTTGAATCTACTATATCTAGTACCTTTATAATGTTGGTATCTGTAATTGATACAGTACTAAATGATTCTGGTGTAGTGAATGTTGCAGTTTGTGTTGAGATTGTAGAGGAGATTGCTTTCCTACTCTTCTTCAGTAGGTAGTACTGTGGATTACCTCCGCTAGTTTGATATACTGTTACTTCTGTAGGGTCGTAAGAGCTAGAAGCTTCAAAATCTACAGGATCTTGTATTAGAAAGTTGATACCTCCTGGTGTATTCTGTAGAGTAGTATTTTCTGCTATGTATAGTGCGTAGTCGTAGTCCGGTACGTAAAGTCCTCCGGAGAGTTTGGCAGGTAGTTGTTGATATACGTCTACTGCTACTGTAGAGGTTTTTGTAACTTTGGGAATATAACCTAACATGTACGCTAAGTTAAAGATATTTTCTGTCTGCTTTGCGTATTGTACAAAGGTTTCTTGTATCTGGTTATCTAAATAAAACGAAAGAACATCTCCAACGTATGCGGAAGTCTCTATAAGCATCATTCCTGGTGATGCTTCAGAGAAGTCATTATAGGTATTTGGATAGTAGGTTTTTGTAAAATCTACTAATAGGTCTTTAAGCCCTACAAAGTCTCTATTGAAGTATTTTATGTCTTTAGTATTATGCATTGTTTAGATTTAATTGTATGGTGTCAGTTATTCCGGTATTAGTTATAGTATAGTCAATAACTGTATAGAGGGAGTTTTGATCTGGATCTGCTCTTAGCTCTACTGTGGCTTGTATATCAGGAAAGTATTGTCCTATTGCAACTTCTATATAATCTTTTATCCCGTCTATGTTATCTTGAGCTAGTTGCTCAAATACAAAAGCCTGCAACCCTGCTCCAAAACCTGGTCTGAAAGGTCTTTCATTAGGTCCGGTTAGTAGTAGATTTATTAGGTTATTTCTAATAGCATCTTTTGTAGTATAGTTAGATTTGAATACCGCAGGACCGTTGAAAGGTATAGAGATACCTACCGCTTTACTTGGGATATTATCTATAGGGTATATTCTAGTTGCATTTATAGCCATTATCTCTTATTGATAAGTCCCATTATTTGGTCCATGCCAACTTCTCCTGCAGGTAAGGCAGAGCCTTGTGCAGATGTATTAGCTCCGGGAGCGGGAGTGTATCCTGGGCTTTTAGCGAATCCTTGAGCGTGACTTGAGTTCATAGAGATGTTTCGAGTATCTTCATTAAGCATTCCGTTTAATACGTCTGTATATTTAGTACGTACTTCTCCAGTATCTACTGTAGGTGTTGGGTTGCTTGGAGGTGGTGCTTGATTCTCATAAACTGCTTGTTTAGGGGAACGTACAGCTTCTAAGAGGATGTCTCGCATCTCTTCTCCGATTGCTTCTTTAACCGCCTCTTTGATCAGTTTTTTTAATTCTGTGGATTTCATTTTTTTATAAATATTTACTAGTATGCTTTTAAGTTGTCTCTATCGATAATCAGTTTTAGTTCTTCTATGAGTATCTTTGGGTTCTGGGTGAAGGATGGTTCAGACTCTAGAGCTACTATACCTTCTGTATTTAATGCCTGTGCTACTTTTCGTATTACTGTAGGGTCGTTAGGTAGAACTTGTTCTACTATATTAAATGTGAAACCGTTATAGTTTTGACTGGTATTGCTTCTCTGTTGTACTTCTGCTTGTTGTATAAACTTCTTAGTCTCTTCTCCTAATTCGTTTGGAGTTTCTCCACAGGCTTTGAGTAGGTTTATAAATATAGTTAGGAGTTTAGCTATTATATCCATAATTACTGCTGCTATGGCGATATAGTTTGCTCCGGTCTGCAGTTGATCTTTTACTTTTTCAATTTTAGGGTCTCCTGTTGCTGTCTCTTTTACTACTTCTAGAGCATCGTCTAAGTCGGTAAGCAATGATACAACAATACCAGGGAGTAGGGGTATTGGCTTTGCGGCTTGATTGGCTGCTATCTTAGCGATGTTTAGCCCTTGTATAAGTAGTATAGTCCCGTCTATTACCTGTGTTACTATATTTAAACCTATTGATGCAAAGTTAAGTGCAGTTGCTGTTGTTTCTACTACTTCTAATAGGTTGTTTAGTTTTTTCTTGAGTGCTTTTGCAGTATCGGGAGGGAGGCAGAATGGCGGCTTGTTAGCTTGTATATAGTCTAGTGCTAACTGTTTAGCGAGGTCTTTAGCTTTAGCGGTAGCTTCTTCTTTGAGGTTATCGGGTAATGTATCGTAACCGTAAGGGAGTACTTGCTCTGTAAATTGTCCCTGTACTTTGTCTGTTGTTTTTCCTAATTCAGCAACTGGTAGAGTGATAGGATTAAGAGTTAGTTTTTTAGTATCTATACCTGCTTCGGGCGGTATTTCCGGTAGGTTTAATTCTTCGATAGGGGTATCCGGTAGAGGGAAGGTTACTTTAGGGGTCCCTGTCTCTATGTCTGAGACTCCATATTGTGTTGCAAAGTCCGCTAGTTGTTCTGCTGCGAAGTTTTGTAGTTTGTTTATTTGCTCTAGTATTAGCTGGTTTAGTTTAGCTTGACCTTTTAAAGCACTGTAATTTCTAAGTTGAGATTGTATGAATGATATAATCTTAGGTTTAACTTCTAATTTAGCACCTTCTGCTGCTAGAAGAGTTCTATTATTCTTTAGTATTTCTTGTTTAGATATTCCCATAGTACTTTATATAATAAAGACGGTTTCGGATTGTAGGTACCGTAGCTGTTTCCTAAGTTGTTCGATTTGTCCGACATTTAAGGTCCCTACTTGGTTTAATGCTGGTACTGGAAATGGACCTGCTATAGCGGTAGTGGAAGCTTTGAGTAGTGCTTCTATAAGGGTAAGCATGTCTTCTAAAATATCCACTGTCTTATGTCCGTATAGAGCAGGTTGAGTAGCGTCTTTATCTCCTAAGTGAATTGTGGTGGATTGTACTATAAGGTTATCTGTGTCTATATTTACACTCTCTAAACTGTTTAAGTTTATTGTCTTCTTTGAACTTAAAAATATACTATCACTCCTGCTATTGAAAAAGAGTCTACCGGAGCTTAGGAGTATCTGATCTCCAAAGTAGTTACCGGCGGTTTGCGGTTTCTGTGTGTAGCTGTAGTAATCATTCTCACTGCTAGGGATTAAAGGTATTCGTTGACTGCTTGTTAAGTATATACTCGAGTTATCGTTGTTTATATTCTCCTCAGTCGGTAAAAAAGCTACTTGTCCCTGTGCACCTTGACCGTTTCTTATTATCGTAATAGGCTGTCCATTGTACCCGTCGACGGACCAATTGTTGAGGGGAGATCCATCTTGTATGGCAGTTGTACCAAATCTTATTGAGTTTCCTACCCTACCTTCTATCATTACATCTCCTTCAAATTTCTTCAAAGGTTTTATTTGTGCGTTTTCCCTGAAGTAGTTACCTAAGTCTAGATCCGGGTTAGCGTTTGCTATCTGCTTAGTTGCGCCGATGCTTGTCTGTTTATAACCTCTCTGCTCAGATTCCGGTAAGTAGTCGTTGTTGAATATACCCGGTAGTGCGTTATGGTTGGGGTGGTTCTGTATGTTTAACGGGGTGAGGTAGTAGTATACTTCTTTCTCTGTGTTTTCCTGTAGTTTTGAGGAAGGGAGTTTAAATATGTATACTAGTTCGTTTCGGAGTGGGAAGTTGGTTAGGTTTGAGAAGTATGGAAAAGCTGTTCCAGTAGACCTACGTTCAATACCTTTTACTTTCTTAAAACGTATAGCTCCTATACCGTCCCATTGTCCTACATCTGCAAAGAACTTGCTATCGCTATTTAAAACGATATCATCTACTATTGCTACTTCAAACTTCACTAGTCTTTATTCTCCTCTATTTTATTAACTTCAGCCATTAACTGCTCAATCTCATCTTCTGAAATCAGATAGGAATCTCCTCCAGCTTCTTGTGTATTTAATATCCTCTGTACGATAGTTGCCATTTTGATTAGGTGGTCGTCATTTTTAATACCTGCATCTAAATACTCTCTAATAAGGGGTACTATTATAGTTGCGTCACCTGTATCTTGGATAAGAGGTTGTAATTCTCTTATCATACTTGTTATTTGCTTACTTTTTTTCTTCTGGTTGTTGTATATCTCTTCCAGTATGTCTGCAAATTTTTTATCTTTAAATACTATTTTATCTAAACTCATAGGATATTAGCCTTATTTATATTGATAAATAGAAAGTAGTTAGGTTTAGAAGCCTGTATATCCGTTCTCCAGGTAGAATATATAGTGTTTCTTATATAGATTCCCTAATACTTTAGCTATTTTTGTTATCTTGGAGGTTTTTACGTCTGTTATTTCCCGTATGTAAATGTAGAGTGCTTTCTTATTAAAAACAGTAATTGAATCTCGTTTTCTAAATAATTCTAAGATGGCATCAGCAATTTTAGCGTGTTCTATTTTAGGGAATAGTTCATATATGTTTTCAGAACAGTACTCTATATAATCTTCCATAAACCTAGTTAAGTCTGTTTCCTGTTGGAGCAATAACTCTTCTGGTGTGTTCTCTTCTAGGTTCACTGCTCCTCTATGCATACTAGAGTCTTCTTCTTGCTCCATATTAATATGCTCTAGAGATATTGTCTGTAACCTCTTCTTATAGTTTTTTTGGTTAGAAGCGATTAGGTACCTTTTTGCTATAGTTCCGAAGTATGAATAAGCCTTTGCTCCGTGAGTAGCGTCGAATTTATGAAGTTTACTAAGCAGGAAGGTTATTACTTCGTGCTGTAGGTCTTCTAAATTAGACTCTTCGGTGTAGTAGTACTTAAAGGTATGTATTATATTTTGAGTGAGTTTAAAGAAAGGGTAGTGTATCTCATCTCGGTAGATTCGATTCTTCTCTTCAAAGTCTTCTGATTCGTTATACCTATTTATTGCAAGTTCGGTATCGTGGGTGAAGTAATTATTTGACTTCTTCTTCTTTTTCTTTACTGGCTCCATCTTCATCAATTAATTTAAACTTGTTTAACATTCCCTGTAGTTGCTTAACAGTTCCGAAGAACCAGCCAATCTCATCGTCTGCTTCAAAGATACCTCTCGTATCTAATTTAGTCAACGCTTCTTGTGCGTATTCAATAGTCTTAGATAAACGATCCATGTAGAGTAGGTACTCTGCCATAACGTCTTCCTGTTTTTCGTTTTTCTTTAGCAGATTCCTGCTGGTGTATATTAATAGTATGTTAACTGCTACACTTACAGCTAATACTATCTCTAGATTACTCATCGAAAAAATTTGACATTACTCCTTTTAACCCGTCATTTTTAATACCTCCTAATGCTTTTGTTTTTGCTTTAGCTTGAGCTCTTACTTTAGGTGCTGCTGTAAAGTTCTTGGATATATCTCTAGTTGGAGCGTGTATGTGTTTCTCTACCTCAGCAGCTAAGAAATCTGCTTGATGTAGTATAAATGTTATAACTGATTTAGGTCTACTTTCTGGTATCCTTGACATAAAGTATGCTTTGTTGGCATCATCATAGAGTCCGTCGTGTGCTCTAATTGCTAACATTTCATTAAGTGAGTATTTAATACCTGCTTCTTGAAGTAGGAAAAGAGATCTATCTGGTATTGTCATAAAGCCGACTTCCTTATTGTAGGAGTAGAGTTCTCCTAGGTTCTTCTTTCTCCAATCGTTGTCTGAAGGTACATATAGGTCGTTTGTAGAATCTCCTACTTTTCCTAGGTCGTGATTTATTGCAGAGAATACCAACTCTTCTAATGTAAATGTATCCATATCTGCTCCGAACTTAGCCCACATCTCTCTAACCTCTATAGCGGCAGATACTACTCTATTAACGTGTTCAACGTAACCTCCGGGGAAGCAGTTGTGGTAATTAATGTTTGCAGCAGCGGGCATTATCATAAACCTCTCTGCTCGTTCAGTGTAGAAGTTCGATAAGTCTTCTTTTCTAGGTGAAGATACATAGGTCTCAATATTCCCTAAGAATATCTCCCAGTTCTCCTGTATTTGTTCTGCTGTTAGATTCATAACCTTAATATACGATACTTTACGTTACCTAGCAACTTCGGAAGCGTCAAAAGCTTCTAGTGATATTAAGTTCTTGATTTCTGCTAGATGTTCTTCTGTGGTTTCTAAGTGAGTGAGGTACCGTTGTATAGGTTCTGCTCTCTGTACTATCATTCTTAGAACTTTAAGATCGTTCTCTAGAACTTCGATTTTTGTATTTATACTATCTCTATACTTCATATATTCTTCGGTTGGTATAATGTAATATACTACCGATGAAGTATTATAGCAACTTATTTACTAGAAAGTAGGGTGTGTTCTAAAACAGTCTTAAGGAAAGTACATTTTTCGTACTCTTCTTCTTGTATGAAGTATGTAAGAGCTTTACCTACTGCTTCTTTGAATTCCGGGTTGTTGTAGATTGCTAGCTGCTCTAAGTGTTCTTTATTGTTAAGTTTTAAGGTAGCTAGGTAGTTGTATGCGTGATTGTAAGTTAGGTACTTACTTACAGTTATTATATCTGCTTGAGTATT
>TARA_R110000764_G_scaffold45613_1_pt1 | contig 11490 bp, 12 predicted proteins | sample TARA_R110000764 | Tara Oceans TARA_R110000764 (sample SAMEA4398111) | marine metagenome | biome: Polar Biome; feature: [SRF] surface water layer (ENVO:00010504); material: water (ENVO:00002006), including particulate matter (ENVO:01000060) such as... | depth 5 m | reverse complement strand
TATTATTATTATTTATTACTGTCTTATTGTCTTATTGTCTTAATAGGCGCTTTTCTGGTAATGAAATCAAGCACTTGGTATTAAGACAGGCGACAAGACAGAGCAAAACAGGCTAAATCCTGTCTTAATAGGGTAAAACAGGGCGCAAGCGCCCTATCTGTTGGTTTGATTAAGCAATCTTAGTAGCTTGTACCGCCTCTGATAACTCAGCAATTGCGATGCGTGCGGCGTGGAAGTCGATAACCTTGGCGTTACCATCGGCGTGGCCTTTGGTGATACGCGTCGTTAATGATTTGATTTGCGCAAGGGCGTCGACCTTGGCCGCAACCTTTGCAAGACTGTCCTGCTTTGTGTACCAAGGCTCGACTGACATGATGTAATCCACAACCGCTTGGCCGTCGATGAAGTCGGAGCTGTCGCGCATCGTTTTGTTACATTTGAACGTGCCTGCTTTGCCGTCAAGTAGGCCAAACCCGTAGGTTCTGATGTGGCGTACAACTAGGACAAGGTCAGTCCCTTTGAGAGCCGCAATAAGACTGTCGTAGCCCGTGACGTCGCCGTGCTCGTAAGTATGGCCTGCAATGTTGGCGATAGCCGTTTGAATGTCGTCGTTGACCGCTTGCTTTTTCTTAGAAATGCCCGCAATCAGTTTAGTAATTTCTTTTTTATTTAACATGTGAGTAATCCTTCGCTAAGTTAATGTATCAATCTAAGAGACACCCACATCGAGTGCCGCTTACATTGACACAAGGTGCGGATCGGTTGGTTAGACAAAGATAAACTAGGGACTGGTTGGCCAGACATACTAACGCCACGCCGCACACAATGTGTCATGCGCTAAACCGTGCAACATTACTGCTGTCAGGTGGCTTGGTCGTACATGAATATCATGGCGTTGCTAGGACGGACGTTACCTTTTTAGAGCGGGCAAATACTATTCCCGTAACCCCATAACTGGGTGCAAGTGGTGATGGTATCACAGGCCGGTTCCACGGTAATCCTGCTACTATACGGGCTACTAACCCACGCTTAAAACTGCGTTCACTGATGGCCTCATTTTCCACACGGCAGAGTTGAGCCGCTTTTCTTTAACGTGCGGTAGGTCGACACGTGGAACGCGCTGACCACCCGAGGGCTTTGGCCGTTCCATATATGGCGCGGCGTAAACAGGGGGGGTAGTGACCGCAGGGGGGGAGGGGGGCCACCCACCCCTTATGTATCTCGTGTATCGCAGCCCCTAAAAAATCCATTTGTTCGCCCTTTGTTCTCAACCCGCCAAATACCCAACCCGAGGTAATCTTGACCTGTATGTGCTAACGTGTTAACAGAATACCTATGAGCAAGCATGTAAACCAAGCCATAGACCCGACCCAATCGCACAAAGCGCTGCTATCCAATGCAGATTTACAAGAGATTGAGGACGATCCGGCCAAGATGGAAACCTTTTCGCGCCTCTTGGGGGCGGTAAACCTCGATAATTTGTTTCGCCATATGCAAGACCCGGACATAAATCCGACAGCCCGCATAGAATTTCAAAAACTGCTAAACAAAATGGGGCGGTTGGAGCCAGATACTAAGCTAGACACTGGTGGTACAGGCCCTCAAGTCATCATAAACATTACTCGAGCTAAAGATTTACCCGAAAGTATCACTATAGATGGGTCTAGTGAGGCTATAATAGATGGCACATGAGATAAATTTCGAGGTAATTCGGAGTTTAGACGACTTTTTCTACTCTGAAAAGTTCATTTCGTTGGCAGTTGGCCCCGTTGGATCGACTAAAACGACCGCTGGAATTATGAAAATACTGCATCATGCGGCCAGAATGGCCCCCTGTAAGGACGGAATCAGGCGTTCTAGGGCTGTTTGGGTGCGAAATACGCGAGAACAACTCCGAGATACGTCCATACCGGACTTCCTCAAGTGGATCCCTGACGGTTTGATGGGCTATTTTATCAAAACTGAGTACAAATTTGTCATACAAGTAGGTGATATTGAGTGCGAAGTGCTGTTTCGCGGCCTTGATGATGCAAAAGATGTTCGTCGTCTGCTGTCTCTTCAGGCTAGTTTCTTTGTCTTCGACGAGTTTAGAGAAATCCACCCGGATATTTACAATGCGGCCCAAGGGCGTGTGGGCAGATACCCCGACAAAATGATGAACGGTGTAGGGTGTAAAACCGACGACGGGGATATGAATATGCACATGTGGGGGATGACAAACCCTCCAGACATGGACACCTTTTGGGAAGACTTACTTACCGAGCCCCCAGAAAACGTACACGTGACGATACAACCCTCCGGGTTAAGCCCAGAAGCCGACTGGACGAAGTTTTTACCCGATGACTACTACGATAACCTCGCCCAAGGTAAAACTGAAGACTGGAAAGATGTCTACATTCACGCGATGTTCGGGCGTAGTTTATCTGGGCAACCCGTGTTTAGGTCATTTGACCGAACTGTGCATGGGTCCAAAGAAGAGATGAAGCCGATGTTCACGGAGACCCCGTTGCTAATCGGCGTTGACGCAGGGCTAACGCCAGCGGCCGTGATAGGGCAGGTTGCACACGACGGACGCCTGGTGGTGTATGACTCGGTCATATCAGATGGCATGGGTGCGCTAAGATTTATACGAGAGCGGTTAAAACCATTGTTGGCAAACAAATTCCCGGGGCGGCAAACGCTTGTTATTATTGATCCCGCCGCGTTCCAGAGGGCGCAGACGGATGAGCGGACGGTTGCGGATATATACAAAACTGAAGGGTTTATGGTAAAGCCCGCACGGACGAACAGTATCGTAGCGCGGCTTGCAGCTGTTGAAAAATTTATGACGCGCGTTGTCGACGGGAAGTACGGAATTGTGATCGACACCGTAACTGCTACCTCACTCGTGCAGGCGCTTGCGGGAAAATACCGCTACAAAATAAACACAAAAGGGGCACGCGACGAGAAGCCAGAAAAATCACACCCGTGGTCAGATGTGGCAGATGCGTTCCAGTATATGTGCTTACACGCCGATGGAGGTGAGACTTTTGGTGCGGTTGCGTCGTCTACCCAGAGAAGAAACGTCGTAAAGGTCTCCTCGCACGGCTGGACGTAATCTGTTGACATGTTAACATATGTAGGATACCGTATAATTAACATCACATGTGAGAGTTTAATATGTCGCTCGCCCCGCAGTTAATACCCGTTGCGCGTGCTTCTGACCTAGAAGCTGAAGCTCAACGTGCTTCCGATGAGAAGCAGAACAGCCCGTTAATGACAGGACTGTCTGGACACATGCGTAAGCGGTGGGAAGTGATGCGGGACCACCACCAAGAGAACATAGAAACGCGCCTTGCAATGTGTGTACGCGCCCGAAATATGAAATACGAACCCGGCAAAGAAGCTGAAATACGCAAGCAGGGTGGGTCTGAAATATTTATGGGCATTGTTAGCTCAAAATGTCGTACAGCCACTGCATGGCTCCGTGATACCTTACTGGGAACGGGGGCTGATAAGCCTTGGTCTTTGTCGGCTACACCAATTCCAGAAGTGCCGCCAGATGTCGCGGCTGACCTAAAAAACATAATGCAACAGAACCTCCAGCAATACTACGAAATGGGTGGAGAACAGATTCAAGAGATGGAGCTTAAAAAGCTTGCATCCGACATGAAAGACACTGCGATGCGCGCCATGAAGTTCGAGGCTGAGAAGCGTGTCGAGCGGATGGAAACTAAAATGGAAGACCAGATGGTTGAAGGGGGCTTTGTTAAAGCATTGTTCGACTTCACCAACGACGTAGCAACTTTCCCGCACGCAATTCTAAAAGGTCCGATCCCACGCAAACGCAAGACAATGAAATATATTGAGGGTGGCCTCGGTGTAGTTGAAGTTCTGCGCGACGAGTGGGAACGTGTTGACCCGTTTAAGTTTTACTACGCACCTTGGGCGGATGACGTTCAGAATATGCCTATTATAGAGCTACACCATCTAACTCGCGAAGACGTTGAGGAGATGATCGGGGTAGAAGGTTACGACGAAGACACTGTGCGTTCGATCCTATCTGATTTTGGCTCTGGTGGGTTTGACTGGCTAGACCACGATACGAACGACATGGAAACAGTCACGGGCGTGGATTTTGACGACGCGCGCGATGATGTAGTGGCGGCATTACAGCTATGGGATACAGTCCCCGGTAGTTTACTGATCGAGTGGGGTATGGACGAAGCTGAGATCGAAGACCCGCAAAAATCATACCCTTGTGAAGTCTGGATGGTTAACAACACGATAATCCGTGCGGTGCTTAACTATGATCCACTGGGTCGAAAACCTTACTATGTTACGTCTTTTGAGAAAGTCCCCGGCCGTTTAGATGGTAATGGGGTTGCCGACTTGTGTATGGATGCCCAAAACATGTGCAACGCCGCTGCTCGCGCCTTAGCAAACAACATGGGTATTTCATCGGGCCCACAGGTCGGTGTAAATATAAGCCGCTTGCCGGCGGGGGAGGACATCACACAGATGTACCCTTGGAAAATATGGCAGTTCCGTCAGTCTGATTTTGCTGACTCAACGCCACCCATGTCATTTTTTCAACCTAATTCTAACGCTCAAGAACTTATGTCAGTGTTTGACCGATTTATGGCCATAGCAGACGAAGTGTCGGGCATACCGCGTTACATGACTGGGCAACACGTGCCGGGGGCAGGGCGTACTTCCTCGGGATTGTCCATGCTTATGTCTAACGCTGGTAAAAGTATAAAACAGGTTATCGCAAACATCGACCATGATGTTATTAACCCAATGCTCCTTCGCCAATACCAGAGAAACCTTCGTTACAGCGATGACCCTGATTTGGTTGGTGACGTTAATGTTGTCGCCACAGGCGCCATGTCGTTGGTTGTTAAAGAAGCAGAGGCCGTTCGTAAAACTGATTTCTTACGTCTTGTACTCGAAAGCCCAGTTGCACAACAGATCGTTGGATTGCCGGGCACAGCTGAGTTGCTTCGCGATGTAGCAGGAAACCTCAACACAAACGTTGATCGTCTCGTACCTACCCGCGAAGATGTGCAGAAACAGCAAGACCTCGCACAACAACAGCAACAGCAAATGATGCAGCAAGAGATGATGCAACAAGAAGAGGCTAACCGGCAAGAAGACGGAACGGAAATGGGCGGTCGACAAGACAATACCATGAGCCCTCGGCCAAATGGCGCTTAGTAGTCACATCTGTTGACATGTAAACAGATATAGGATAAATTGAAGCTATGATAGACCTTAATCTATGTGACCCACAGCATGTACGTGCCCTGTTGCGGATAAAAGAGGTAGGCGACACTTCCCTAGTAGATTTACTGGGAGAGTTAAGAGACACGGCTAAAGGCCGCCTAGTAAGTGCAACCGACACGGTAACAATCCACCGGTTGCAGGGGCGGGCTGAAGCATTTGAAGATTTACTCAAAGCGATTGAAGAATCGCCAAAGGTAGCAAACCGCTCGTAAGAGCAAAACGAAGCATACCAAGACGGGAGCAGCATACCCTCGGGCGCTGTGCAACAGAGATGACGCTTTAAGGAGAAACATATGGGATTACCCAAACAGGTACAGGCGCAGATTGCGGAAGTAGAAGAATTAGAGAAACAGCTGATAGCCCAGCAAAACCCAACACTGGTTGCAGATAGCGACGATGGGGTCACACTGGATACTGAGGCCGAAGTAGCTAACGAGACTGGCGCACCTAACCCCCCTGATGAAGTAAACCCAGCTGACACGTCACTATCGGGCGAAGAGGAAGAAACTTTTAAGCATAAGTACAATACCCTCCTAGGTAAGTACGACGCTGAAGTTCCAAGGTTGCACCAACAGGTGCGAGACCTAAATGACGGAACGAAGCAGCTCCAAGTAGAGCTAGAAGCGCTTAAAGTTAAACCTACAACGCCCAAGGAGAAAGTCAGTTACGTAACCGATGCAGATCGAGAAGAATTTGGAGAAGAACTGATTGACGTTCAACGTCGAGTCGCACAAGAGGTTTCGCAAGAATACGCGGGACGTATTGAGCAACAAGATGAAGTTATCAGCGAGTTAAAAACACAACTTGCAAAAACGGGTAACGATGTTGGAGAGATGAGCTTTACTCAGCGGCTACACACAGTAGTTCCTGATTTTGCTGACGTCGACAACGATGAACGATGGGTCGCGTGGCTAAATGAGCATGATCCAATGCTTAGAGGTCCGCGCCGAGATCAGGCCGCCGCTGCGTTTCAAGCGGGTGATGTTGATGCAGTATTACATTATGTAAATCTGTGGAAATCAAGCATTAGCCAGCCGGAAACAGCGACACGGGATCAACGCCAAGTTGAACTAGAAAAGCAGGTTGCCCCAAACCGTTCTGCTAATTCTGTGCGTACGCAGAGTGTGGGCCAAAGTTCGAAAATATATTCTTCACGTGAAGTGGACAGTGCTTGGACTAAAGTTCGTACCCTAAATACCAAAGGAAGCTATGCAGATGCGGAAAAACTTGAAGCAGAATTGACTGCTGCGTATATGCAAGGCCGCGTTCGTAACTAACAAGCGTTAACATGTAAGCAGCTATCGAGTAACCAAACTTAATAGGAGGCCAACATGGCTGCTGTATTCCCCGTCGTAGGCGGACAACCATTCGCTACTGACCCATCGTACTCAGGTACATTTATTCCACAACTATGGTCGAACAAGCTAAACGCTAAGTTCTATGCCAACACGATGTTGACAGAAATATGCAACACATCGTGGGAAGGCGAGATCAAGAACCAAGGCGATACAATTAATATCCGTACCGCTCCGTCAATCACAATCAACGACTACGCTGGCGCAGGTACTACCCTGACCAATGAAGTTCCTGTACCGATCATACAAGCTATGCAGATCAACAAAGGTAAATACTTCAGTGTACAAGTAAACGATGTGTTGGCTCACCAAGCCGATATGGACTTGATGAACACCTTTACTGAAGATGCTGCAAAGCAGTTAAAAATCTCAATAGAGAATGAAGTGTTCTTTAACCAGTTCGTGACTGAAGGCGCTGCTGCTGCTAACAAAGGTGCCACTGCTGGTGCTTTGTCTGCCGGTTATAACCTTGGAACGGACACTGCTCCAATAGACCAAGCAACACCTGCTAATGTCCTTAACGCAATCTTGAAAATGTCATCTGTTCTTGACGAGCAAAACGTTCCAGAAGACGGGCGTTGGTTGATTTTGTCACCCTTTGATCGTCAGCTACTTATGCAAACAAACATTGCTCAGGCTTACTTCACAGGCGATCAGTCAAGCACCATCCGTACAGGAAAAATTGGTATGCTAGATCGTTTTGAGGTTTACGTGTCTAATTTACTACCTAAAGGCCAAGCAGCTAAAGCACTTGTTGCGGGTCTGTCGCCTACCTCTGGTGGCGCCACAGTGTCTAGCGCCAAAGCGCGTCGCATGATGGTCGCTGGTACTAAAGCTTCATGTTCGTTTGCTTCGCAAATCACAAAGACAGAGCCTCTACGTAACCAAACAGACTTCGGCGACATTGTTCGTGGGCTTTCTGTGTATGGGCGCAAGGTTGTTAAGAACGAAGCACTTGTGACCGCTATAGTCGGCTCCGCGTCGTAACTAATCTAACTAGGGGGGGAGCTTTGTGTTTCCTCCCTAACTACCGACGAGAGGATTAGGCTGATGGCGACAATTAAGGTAATCGACGTAATTTCCCGCGTTGAGGCAATTTTACAAGATTCAAACGTGCGTTGGCCCCGTCTCGAGCTTCAACGGTGGATCAACGAGGCTTACCTAAGTATTGTTCTCCTTAGACCTGACGCTAACGCTAAGTGCGCAACATTTACATGCGCCGCAGGGACTAAACAGACACTGACTGCTTCGAGCGGCGGGTTTCCTACAGCTATTAGACTGTTAGATATTAAACGAAACTTAGCTTCTAGCTCTTCTAAAAAAGTTGTTCGGGTGGTTGCTCAGAGTGTTTTAGACGATCAACGACCCAGTTGGCACACAGAGACGCAAACTGCTAGCATCCAGCACTACACTTACGACCCGCGTAACCCTAAAGATTTTTATGTATATCCTCCTGCGGCTTCAACAGCGCAGCTAGAGGTTGTTTACGTTGACACGCCAAGTGCGCACGCTCTGTCAGATAGTCAACTAGACCCCGCAAACAACAACACCGCAGTTATATTAGTAGACGACATTTATCTTGGCCCGATCACGGATTGGATTTTGTATAGAGCGTATTCCAAAGATGCAGAGCATGGGGCTAACGAAGCCCGAGCGTCGGCCGCTTTCCAGACGTTTAACGCGGTTGTAGGAACAAAAACTCAAGTGGATGCGGCTGTATCGCCGTCTCCGGGAAGCAAGGTGGCGTAGATGGCTACAACCCCATGGAGTACCTTTTACCCGTACATTCAGCCCCACTTACCGGGATGTCCAGAGATCGTAATGGAGTCTAGCTTACAAGAAGCCTCTGCAAAGTTCTTGGAGCGCAGTGAAGTTTGGAGGTTTGAAATTGAGAAAGACTTTGCAACTAAAAACGTCGCGGACTACCCAATATTTATCCCTACAAAAGAAGCTATACTAGAAAATATTTACGAACTGATCCTTGATGGTCAACCTGTGAGTCGTGTCGCGGACAAGCATGTTAGTTCAACCCGGTTCACAGAGAACGGTAGACCTTCGTGCTATACAATATTTCAAGATACTTCGATTAGGTTATACCCAACACCTGACAAACGGTACACTTACTCCGGTTGGGGTGTCCTAAAAACAAAACTATCGGCAACAGGGGTTGAAGACTGGGTGTTTGAATCCCACGGTCGATGTATTTCGTACGGAGCCTTAGCTCAGTTAGCCTCTATACCCGGCAAAGAGTGGACCAATTTAGAGCTGTCTATGTATTACCGCCAAAGGTTTTCCAAAGAAATGGATGATGCAAGGACGCGAGAGTATCGCGGCGTAAATTCACGAGTTCAAGCTGTAAACTTTGCTGGACGCAGGAGGAGAAGGTAATGGCTACATCATTTAACTACGTACAGGGCGATACAGGCCCGCAAATAAAAGTCACACTGGTAGACGAAGACACGAACTTAGCCACTGATCTTACAGGGGCGTCTGCAACATTACACTTCCGTGGAGCGGGGGAAAGCACAGTTCTTTTTTCACGCGACTTGTTTATTCAGTCCGACACGGCAACGGCCGGAATAGCTATTTTGCAGTGGCAAACCAACGATTTGAACCAAGAGGCCGGAACGTATGAAGGTGAGCTAGAAATTGTTCGCGCCAGTGGCCTAAGAGAAACCATGTTCGAGACTTTAAGGTTTAGGATACGGGAGGACTTTGCGTGAAGCTTAAATCCGCCGTATTCAAGAGTGCTTTAAAAGCCGCGTACGCGTCATTGGGTATGAGCGCAACGTACAGCAGCGGGGGCGTTGGGTTTTTTTCAGCGCTACAAGGGTACTTCCTTCTGGTTTTGGACGAGGTTGATAGCGTAGTTTCTTTTGACGATACGGTTGTTAGCTTGTTTAAATCTTTATCGGACAGTCCCGAAGCGGCCGAAGCCGCTACGCTTTCTTTTTATAAATCTTTAGCTGACGATGGTTTCGTTGGGGACGCTCAAGTTTTTGCGTTCGCTAAAAGCCTTAACGACACTGCGGTACTCCCAGAGCAGATCAGTAAAGCTTTCCAGAAGGGGCCTAATGATTTTGCTTATTTTAGTGACGAACACTTTCACAGTTACCAGAAAATATTAAGTGAAACCATTGGCGTCACTGATGACATTGATGGGGAGTCTTCGGTTTTAGACGACCAAGAAATACAGTTTTTTAAAGTTCGTGTTGACGTCGCTCACGCTACAGACACGCTCGACTTTACTATGGCGTTCAACAGAACGTTTACAGATACGGCCTCCTCGACCGACGCGGGGTCTATACGAAATCAGGGATATGCTGATTTTACATTTTTTGCGGAAGACTACGTCGGTGTTTCCCGCACTTTTACTTAGGAGATCGTTATGATTAACGAAAACTTAAAGCTCTCCGGTCAGCTTAACATCGTCCTAAAGGACAAGGCCGGAAACATTAAAGACGAGCGCGTGGAAAAGAACCTCGTTGTTAATACTGGGTTGGCTTTTATAGCGGCTCGGATGATTGGTACGTCTAAAAGCGTTATGTCTCATATGGCTATCGGGTCTAGTACAACAGCGGCCACAGGTGTCCAAACAGATTTAGTTTCTATTTTAGGTTCTAGGGAAGCAATCGACAGTTCCAACATAATAGGTTCGAACAACGAAAAAGTTGTTTACGTGTCAAACTTTGAAGCTGGTGACGGAACGGGCGCGGTAACTGAAGCCGGGGTGTTTAACGCGGCTACTTCTGGAGACATGCTCTGTCGTACAGTTTTTGCGGTAGTCAACAAAGCGGCTGACGACACGATGTCCATCAGTTGGACAATCACAATAGCAGCATCTTAATCAGGTTAGGGGCGAATAATGGCTACAATAGTAACGAGATCGGGCAAGGGTTCGCCCCTAACAAACACTGAAGTCGACAGTAACTTCACAAACTTAAACACAGACAAACTAGAACTTTCTGGCGGTACTCTGACAGGCGACCTCACATTTGGTGACAGCGACAAAGCCATATTCGGTGCTGGGTCTGACCTCCAGATTTACCATGATGGGTCTGATAGTTACATAACAGATACAGGAACTGGAAGTTTAATTATACGTGCATCAGATACCATTAGACTACAAACACACACAGGTGAACTTTACTTTCAAGGTGTAAAAGATGGTACAGTCAAACTTTATTACGATAATGCAGAAACTCTAATCACAACATCAACAGGCATAGACGTTACTGGCACAGTGACCAGTGATGGTTTGAATGTAGCTGGTGCTGGCACTGTCTCAGGCAGTGTAGCAGTTAATACTGCTGGCTCAGGTGACGGTGGGATATTAGTAGGCCCCACTGGGTATTCAGGTTCTTTTGTATATAAGTCTTCGGGGGATGTTGAAATAGCTCCACGAAGCGGAAAGAACCTAATATTTGCAAATAGTACAGGTGGAACAGAACGTATTCGCATCACATCGGCAGGCAACGTTGGTATTGGTACAGTTTCGCCTGACTCTTTAGTTCATGCCTATAAAGCAAGCAACGCTATTATAAAAGTTGCAGAAGCAAACGGTTATGCGTCTTTACAGCAAAGCGGTGTTAATTCATACCTAAATAACGTATCTAGTGGCGGCTCGTTGATTTTTAGAAACGGAACATCTCCAACAGAACGTATGCGCATAGACTCGTCAGGCGAAGTTCATGTAGGACACACAGGTAATACTGCTCCTTGGACTATGAGTGGTTCACAGAAGGGCATTGGCTTATATGGGTCAAGTGGTTTTATTGGTGTAGCTAGAGCTAATGCAGAGCCATTATTATTAAACAGAACAAGTAGTGACGGGGGTATTATAAATTTCCGCAAAGACGGCACAACC
>TARA_R110000764_G_scaffold105114_1_pt1 | contig 11504 bp, 6 predicted proteins | sample TARA_R110000764 | Tara Oceans TARA_R110000764 (sample SAMEA4398111) | marine metagenome | biome: Polar Biome; feature: [SRF] surface water layer (ENVO:00010504); material: water (ENVO:00002006), including particulate matter (ENVO:01000060) such as... | depth 5 m | reverse complement strand
TCTTTACAGCTGCGGCAACGGCCACAGGCAATATTGAATGGCACAGATACTAGGTCTCCAACCTTGATGAATTCTACATCACGGCCACATTCAATGACTTCACCTGTGATTTCATGACCCAGTACTAAGCCTTTTTCAGCGGTCGTTCTGCCTCGTACCATGTGTTGATCACTGCCACAGATATTCGTAGTGACCACTTTTAGGATAACGCCATGGTCACAGCGTCGTTTGCCAATGGCCAGTTCAGGGAAAGGGATTGCCTCGACTTTAACCGTGCCGTTTCCTTGATAAATGACACCTCTGTTTGCATGATTACTCATAACGATATCCTTTTTGCGGTTGTTGTTTTTATTGTTGACTCTGACCCGTCATTTTGTCACCAGCAGTAAAAAGGATGGGTCTTTGAACGACCTATAAGTATTCTGAAAACGACCAAAATCAATAATTTTTGATTTTTGCAATACATCTAGTAATAAAGAAACAATGCTCAGGTATTAAATGGATAATAGCCACAGACAAACGTTGATAACATCGACTTGATGCAGGATTCTGGGATTATAGCTTTTGAAGGACACTGCTTATTCAAGCATCCAGCTAATGCCCCCCCGACTTACCTTTTTTGGAGAGAGAAGCGGCGAACGAAATTGTGTATAAGAGCGCCGACATTCTTTTAGTTTACTCAATTCACTGTTGCGGATTGACGCAGTTAAAAAGAGAGGGTGATCTTTTACTGGGAATTCCAAGATAATTTTTTTAAGGATTCTGCCTCATTTTTCCTTTCCCTTGCTGTTGTTTCAACATGTGGAAAATGATTTTTGCAAATTCGCGAGTTTTTTCTGGATTAGCGAGCAGTTGCATCATTTGTTCCTGATGGGCGTCACCACTACTCAAAATAGCATCGTCGATTGCTTGAGGGAAGTCTCCTAACATCGCTTGTTCGGGCGTATTGTTGGCAATTTGATTCATCACCGCATTGTTTTCAGATAACTTGTCTCGAACCGTGTAGGCATAATTGATCATGTCTTTGTCAGTGAGTTTATCGGTGACAAACACTTCGTTAAGCCTATCGATAATCAACGAGAGTAACTCTTCTTTAATGTCTTTCACTTTTGCCGTACCCGCTGCATTACTTGGCTTAAGTTTGTACTCAGGCGCATTTTCTTTGAGTTGAATATCTTGCTGACGGATTTTGGATAAACGGTAATGGCTCATCTCTACATTGCTTAGGTCAATATCATCATCGTCACTGATATCAGCTCGTAGCAAAGGGCGAAGATGTCGCGCATAGAGACTGAGTTTTTCTAGCTCTTTATCATCGTAATCGACAATTTGAGACATGAATTCATAAAAGCGGGTAAAGGTGCCAAGGTCTTTTTTAAAGATTTCTAAGCGGCTTTTCTCTTGTCTGCATTCTTTAAAGCTGTTTTCAGCGTTGGCGATTAAAACGGCATCGCCCGTTTTTTTAGTTCGCTCAAACATGGTCTTTGCCACTTTATAAGCATCGAGGGCAGAGGCGTAACTTTTCTTCCATCTATCAAGTGCGGGTTTGCAGATATTGCTTATTACAGCATTGGATTTGTTCTTAGTGAAGAAGGCGTCAACCAATTCCTCTACTTCTGACCACAGGAAAATGCCGCTTGAACGTAGCTTTTCAAATAGATCAAAAATTTTATTTGGATCAGAAACATCTTCTAACTCAGCGGTTTGGTAGTAAGGCTGAAAAGCTTCAAGGATATCCTGTGGCTCATTATAAAAATCCAACACAAAGGTGCCTGATTCGGCTTTGCCAGGATAAGTACGGTTTAGGCGAGATAATGTCTGTACGCATTCTACGTCTGCCAGCTTTTTATCGACATACATGGCGCATAGCTTTGGTTGATCAAAACCAGTCTGAAACTTATTTGCCACCAACATGACCTGATAGTCATCACTGTCGAAGGCTTTACGTAAGTCGCGACCCTTAAGGTTGTCGTTCATATTACGTTCGGTGAATTTTTTATCGAGCAAATCCAGCTTTGCGCTGTCTGGGTCATCTTTGTTGAACTCCACCTCACCCGAGAATGCGACCATTGCTTGAATACCTGAATAACCGTTGTCTGCCACGTATTTATCGAAGGCAATTTTATAGCGAACGGCTTCTTTACGAGAGCTAGTTACGACCATGGCTTTTGCCTGACCACCTAACAATCCCATAATGTTGTTTTTGAAATGATCGATGATGATTTTTACTTTCTGAGAGATATTATGATCATGCAGTCTTACCCAATTGTTAAGCCTTACTTTGGCTCTGCCTGACTCGACTTCTTTATCTTCTGCTTCGAGTTTTTGTTTTAACAGATAAATCACTTTGTAATTGGTGTAATTTTTCAATACATCCAGAATGAAGCCTTCTTGAATCGCTTGTCGCATGGAATAAACGTGATAAGGCTCAGGTTCATTTTGTTTCGAAGGCGGTAACTCAGGCTTTGGCAGTCGGCCAAATAGTTCCAATGTCTTAGCTTTAGGTGTTGCCGTAAAGGCGTAGTAACTTAGATTCGGGCTGGTGCGGCGAGCGGCGACGGTGGCATCCAAAATGTCTTCCGAGGAGAGTACCGTGTCGTCGTCCATTTCTTCTGTCATCAAGACTTCTTTAAGCTGTCGAGCAGTAGAGCCAGACTGAGATGAGTGTGCTTCATCGGCAATAACGGCGTAGCTACGCTCTTTCAACGATGTTGAGTTCTCAATGGCTTTGAGTACATGAGGGAACGTCTGGATGGTCACAATAATAATGGGTTGTGATGTTTCCAATGCTGTGGCCAGTTTTTCGGATTTCGAACCATCGCCTTCTTTATTATTAATCCGCCCAACAACGCCGTCGGCGTGCTCAAATTGATAGATAGTATCTTGCAGCTGATCATCCAACACGGTGCGATCCGTAACGACTATGACTGAATGAAATTGCTTGTTGCCATCGGCATTATAAAGCGTTGAAAGCTGGTGGGCTGTCCATGCAATAGAGTTAGACTTGCCCGATCCTGCACTGTGTTGAATAAGGTATTTATTGCCCGTGCCTTCTTCAATGGCGGCATCAATGAGCTTTTTAACCACATCCCATTGGTGATAACGCGGAAATATCATGGTTTCTTTTTTGAACTTGCGGCCTTCCCAGTCTTCTTTTTCTTCAATTTGAAGATGAACAAAACGCCCCAGAATATTTAATAGATTACTTGGTTTTAAAACCTCATTCCACAGGTAATCGGTCGCGTAGCGGTTCTTGTCTTTAGGAATGTCATTGCCCGCTCCGCCGTCTTCTGTTCCTTTATTAAAAGGAAGAAAGTAGGTGTCATCGCCGCCGAGTTTGGTCGTCATGTACACTTCGTACTGGCTTACGGCAAAATGTACCAAAGCGCCACGCTTAAAAGTAAGCAAGGGTTCTGGCTTTTTAGTAGCAGGGTCTTTTGGTAAACGGGTTTTCTTATATTGTGCAATGGCGTTTTCGACAGCTTGCTTAAATTCAGATTTCAACTCTAGCGTTGCAACGGGCAAACCATTGATAAACAACACCAGATCAATACGCCATTTTTTGGCTTGTTTGCCTGTCGCATCCAATTCCGCCTGTGTGGAATAAGGGCTGTAAACTAACTCTGGAACAATGCGGCAAATATTCTGCTCATAACGAGCCAGCAGTTCAGGGTTTAAATCATGTTCAGGTTTAAACTGACAAAAGGAGAAACGTGCGTTACGTATTTTCAAACCGTGACGTAACACACCCAAAGTACCAAAAGTGCGAGATGCTTTGTCGGTTGCATTCTCATCGGCCTTTTTTAGCTGTGCAAGTAACGCCTCTAAAAAATAGCGATCCGAATCGACAGGAAATATTTTACAGAACTTATCCCATTCTTTTGGTTGCGACTCTTTTACAAAGGCTAATACATCCGCTTCATAAAGAGCAGATTCGTGATGATAACCTTCACCTGAGCCTTGTACCCAACCATTTGAGACCATCTGTTTGATGATGTCGTTCTGAAACATTCTTTCCTGTGTGGTGTCTTTCATCTTCCTGCACTTTTTTTGTTTTTAGCTCGGTTTTTATCGAGCTAAAAAAGGGTGTTGTGGTTAATTATTGGGCTTATCTTGCAAACGCTGTAAGGCATTGGCTAAGTCCATATCGACCTTGGATGGTTCCACATCGATGATCCTACGGTATTTGTCGTATTCTTGTTGCGCTTTTTGTTTTGCCTGTTGGTGCGATATTTTTCCCGCGTGGTCTAGTACTTCATAGTCACTGAGTCGCAAGAAATCATCCAATTTGCTTGCCCAATCTAGCATTTTCATTAACCTGCCATTTCTGGCTTGCAGCTCCGCGAATTCAAGGTAAGAGTTGACCAGTCTATTTAAAGTGTCTAGCTCTTTTTCAGTCAGGTAGTTTTTTCCTGTCATTACCTCTGTGCGAGTTGGTTCTTTTCCCGCAAAGTGGGTTAAGCCCATGTTTGGCTTATTGGCATTAATGCGGTCAAAAATGACTTCTGCGGCGGTATTTCCGTGGGCTGCCCAATGCATTTTATTTTGCACTTTAGCAAAAAACGCCAAACTGGTGTCTGCGTTGCCGTCATAATCCACGCTGGTGGCATAAATATCACACACTTTGCGCCAGAAGATTTTCTCCGATGACCGTATATCACGAATGCGATTTAACAGTTCATCGAAATACTGGCTGTTGTCTGGATTTTTTAGCCGCTCATCATCCATCACAAAGCCTTTGCTTAAATACTCTTGTAAGGTCTGCGTTGCCCATTGACGAAACTGAGTGCCTTGTTTTGAGCGTACTCGATAACCAACGGCTAAAATGGCGTGTAAATTGTAGTGTGCCACCTCACGCGCTACGTCACGGTTGCCTTCTTGGCGAACTATTCGGAAATTCCGAATGGTTGCGTTTTGATCAAGTTCCCCCTCTTTGTAGATATTGCTTAAATGCTCATTAATAGTGGGGATACTCTTTTGGTACAAATCGGCAATCAGCTGCTGAGTCAGCCACAGTGTTTCGGCTTCAAATCGGCAGTCTACTTTGGTCTGGCCTTCTTCACTCTGGAATAAAATAAACTGACCTTGGGGTGGTAATGTATTGTTCATCCTTGAACTCCTTGTTGTTTAGGTGGATACCAATCACGCACATCGATTTTGCCGGTAACGGCGGCAGATATTAAGGCCGTACGGCGCTCTTGCATTAATTCAATAGTTCTAAAAGCCGAAGATGTTAAAGAATCGTATTTAGCTAGAGTCTTTGATAGGTACTCTACTATTTTTGCTTGTTCCTTCATTGATGGTTCAAACAATGGAATATTTTGAATGTCAGCCATGTTAAAGTGTACAACTGTACTGCCTTGCGACAATTGTTTTACAAAATCATCAGCTAAGCCAGAGTAGATAGAATGAAGAACAAACTCAGGTAAGACTCTAGTTTGGTCGAGCTTAAATAGAACCATCCTTTGTCCAAGGCAAAGTGGAATTTCCCCCTTATAAACGCAAGCTTCACCTGCAGGGGCTTCTCTAGTGAATAGTATGTCACCAATCTCAGGCTGACTGCGCTTTGTCCACTCTTCATAGGTAGCAATGTTAGTATACTTTCCGCCTTCTAATTGTAGCTTACCATCCCGAACATTTGTTGTGCGACAAACTAGGTACTCACCATCATCGAAATAAGGCGCGGTCTTGTGTTCTGCATCTACAATTTGATGTGTTATATGCTTTAGCTTTATTCGCTCCCAATGCTCTGGCACTTCTCCTAACCATTCCACATCAGAATCTTTCATTGGCACATTAGGATTCAGTCCTTTGGTAACAGCATGACTGATGACGGCTTGGCGTTTTTCTTTGAGTAGCTCAATAAGCTGTTGTTGCTTGTCGGTTAGATTGTCGATTTTAGCAGTTTCGTAGTCGAGGAAATTGGAAATTTGGGCTTGTTCTTCCATAAATGTAGAAGGATACACAATCTGCTGGAGGTGAATGGGACCAAAATGCTGTATTGTTGAACCTGTCTTTAAATTGTCTATCTGATTTTTAAATAGCTCAGACTGCACAAAATAGCGCACATAGTTTTTATCAGTACGATCTTTTTTCACACGTAAGCGAATCAATCCTGTATATGGTACTGCTCCTTCGTATTGCTCTGTAACTTCAGCTATTAAATCAGTAGAAGCACTCCCGCTAATCAAAAGGTCACCAGTTGCAGTTTTAAAGTGTTCCCACTTACCTTTCACTTTTTGTGGATCTAGGTAAGTTTTGATATCACCGGAGGTAAACCTACCTTTTACATTCTGAATCCGAAGCAAAGGGACTCCAGCTTCATGAAAGTCATTTGCCAAAATCCCCGGCTCCTCAACGTAATCAACTTCATACTTGAACTTAGACAGAACCCACCCTTGAGGTAGCTCGCTGACAAACTCGTTGTGAGTATTTTCATAAACCTGATAATCACGATATTTGCCCATTACGAATGTACCTCTTTGAGCAGCTTCATAATGTCCTTGCTTACAGTATCCAAATCGTTGTCAATGTCAGTCAATTCTCTCGGAGACTTATACATATAAAAATGACGGTTGAAGGGGATTTCGTAACCTATTATGCCGATTTCATTGTCTTTGGCATCGCGTTTGTCGGCGTTGATCCATGCATCAGCAACGTGGGGTTGTACTTCACGGGTAAAGTAGCTTTCAATTAATTGGCTTGTGGATATGGTTGGGTTAAGCGGCACGTTTTCGTTATCGCGTAGGTCGCCATCTTGCAGGTATTCCACTAGTTTGCCTTTCCATTCTTTTAGTGCTCCTTCATATAGAAACGCGCCATAAAGTGGTTGGGCATCTTTATGTTCAGGATGAACGGTATGCGGCGAAGGCATGGATGCCTTAGAGCCGCCTTTTAAGGCTTTTTTAATAACACGCTCTGCTTTTTGATTTTTCCAGCTGATGGCATCGACAAATTGCTTTTTCTCTTTGGCATCGAGAGTGACGGCGGTGCGTTTTAGTGCGCCCTTGAGTGTTTTCTCAAATTGGTTAAAGTCGTCGCATTGCTCGGTACCAATATCACTTTTCAGCAAGCGCGCTTTTACCATGAGTTGCTTTTGGAAACGCCATACTGTTGGGTTGAGTAGGTCTTTGATTTGCTTTTCTTTTAACTCAGGAAAGTCAGCTTTGATAAGTGCTCGTGCTTCCACTTGTAGATCATCAAATACGCCATACTTTTCGTTATTTTTTTCGCCATCTTTTTCATCAACACCTTCATCAGACCATGCGCTGCCAAACCTTTCATAAAGCGCCATCATAGGTGCGTTAAAGGGTTTTGGCGCAAAGCGAAGGGACTCAATAGCTTGGTCAGTAATTTTGGTCGACAAGCGCAATGGTCGTTCTATTGTTAGGCGGCGGTAGCCAAATTCATGGCTATCAAAAATCTTGCTGGCAAAGGTCTTTGGCGCTTCCACTTTTGGGTTAGCGGATTGACGACCACGGCTAGATTTAGCATTGGCAGGTTTATCAAGATCACGGGCTTCTATAACGGCAAACTCACCAAATGCATAGGTGATGGTTTGGATGTCTTCTTCACTCATTACATTACGTTTTGAGCCAAGGGATTTGCGCATTTTGCCGTAGAGGTTAGAGCCATCGATGAGCTGTACTTTGTTTTTGCGTTCTGCTGCTTTTTTATTGCTTAGAATCCATATGTAAGTTGAGATTCCTGTGTTGTAGAACATGTCAGTCGGCAGGGCGATGATGGCTTCTAATAAATCGGATTCAAGAATATGACGGCGGATTTCGCTTTCACCGCTACCGGCACCACCCGTAAAAAGCGGGGAGCCATTTAGAATGATGCCAATACGTCCACCGTCTAGCATACTCATATCGGTTGCTTTGGTATCACGCATTTTACTGATTAGGTGCATCAGAAATAATAAAGAACCGTCGGATACCCGTGGTAAACCAGCGGCAAAGCGACCGTCTGTGCCCTTTACCTCATGCTCAGTTTTGATGTCACCTTCGATCTTTTTCCAGTCCACACCAAAAGGTGGATTGGATAACATGTAGTCAAATTTGTCGGCAGGCAGTTGATCGTTAGACAAGGTGTTGCCAAGTTTGATGCGGCTGACGTCTTGCCCTTTGATTAGCATGTCGGCTTTACAGATAGCATAAGATTCAGGATTCAACTCTTGACCAAAGGCGCGCATGACGGCGTTTGGATTAAGCTCAAGCACATACTCCATGCCTGAGGATAAAAAGCCACCGGTACCAGCGGTGGGATCGTAAATGGTGCGGATGATGCCGTCTTTGGTGAGGGCGTCGTCGTCTTCCATAAAGACTAATGACGTGGTTAAACGCACAATATCTCGTGGCGTAAAGTGTTCCCCAGCGGTTTCATTCGACGATTCAGCAAAGCGGCGGATCAGCTCTTCAAACACGGAACCCATGTCTTGGTTAGAGATGGCTTTTGGGCTTAGGTCGGTGGTGGCGAACTTTTTGACTACTTTGTATAAGAGATTGGCGTCATCCAGTAGACCAACAAATTCTTCAAATTTGAAGTGCTCAAAAATTTCACGGGCGTCTTTTGAAAAGGATTGAATATAGGTTTCAAGGTTGGCTTTGATGTCACTTTGTCCCATCTTGCCTAAATTCATCGCCGAGGTATTAAAGAAAGATAAGCCAGAGGCTCGCAGTAAAAACTTCTCTTGGGCGTCTTCCGTTAGGTTCATGGGTTTAATTCGTTCGAACTCGGTCACCACCGCGTCTTTGCTTTCGGACAATACACATTCTAAACGGCGCAGTAGAGTGAAAGGTAAAATCACGCGACCATATTGAGATTGTTTGAAGTCACCACGGAGAAGGTCAGCAACCGACCAAATAAAAGCGGCGGTTTGGGGGAAATTGTTGTTAGTCATAAACTTGGTGTTTCTCAAAAGTGTTGATAGATCAGCGTGTTGACCCTTTTCGTAACGTCACGAAATGGTCTTAGTTTCGAATTCTTTTGGCTAGAGCTCTTCGGTCTTAAATTCGCTGTAGCCTTCGTAGTAGTAACTCACGTCAATGCCTTTCATAAAGACCGCGCGGTCGTGGATTTTATTGGTTAAGGCTTGTTTGAGTAACACTTTAATTTCAATGTCTTTGACGACGCTGCGCTGCATGGAAGAAAGGTAGTCGTCTTTATCGACTAAATTCCAGTCTATTACCTGTTTGATTTCTTTTTTGAATATAAGATCAAGCCAGATGCGAGTGGCGCGGCCGTTGCCTTCGCGAAATGGGTGGGCGATGTTCATCTCTACATATTTTTCGACGATCTCATCGAAATTGCTCTGGGGCATGGCATCAATGTGTTTGAGCGATGGTTCTAAATACATGAGAGGGGCAAAACCTCTTATGTTCTGAGAATCAGTTTCTTTAGCTATGTTGACCTCGCGAATTTTGCCCGCAAAGTGGTAGATATCCTCAAGCAAGTAGGCGTGGATAAAGGCGAGTCCTTTAAAGGTACCAACCTCAATTTTTTCTATGTCATTGGAGTCAAACAGCTGTTTCGCTTTTTGCTTACTGATTTTTTCCTCTGCTTTCGCGAGTTCTCTTTGATCAGTGATATTGAGTTTGTTTTCCAATAGCATTTTAAATGCCCTCTATTTTTACTAGGTCTTCTGGTTGGAAATATTTTCTAATTCTGCTCGAAGAATTCTTCGTCTATTTTTTTGATCTGCAAGGTCTGTTCGTTTCGGCTGCCAATATTGTACCGCAACATGAGCTTGGCGAGTTCTATTCCATTGATTAAGACTATTTGGGCACTGGATTTTTCAGCCGCATCTATTGCAAATTTGGTGAAGTCTGAAGTGGTGATAAAAATACCTTTTTTAGACTTTATACCATCCAGTGCACCAGAAAAGCCTTGTATTTGTTCACTACTGATATTTCTTCCTTTTGCATATCGCTTCGCTTGAATGTGGATTTGATCAACACCTAATGGATCTTGCTTGATTACGCCATCTACGCCGCCATCATGGGATTTGCCTAGATTATGAGCTGAACCGTTGACGCCGTAACCCATGGCGATCAGTAGGTCGATAAGTAGCTGTTCAAAAAAAGCCGGTGTGACGTTGCGTGTGCGTTCTAGTATGTCTTGAGCGAGGGTGTCGTTGATGGTTTTGTAAGCGCGTCGCAAGGTTTCGTCTGGTGTGTTGGTTGCTTCATCGTTTTGTTGGTCTATCAGAATGATATCGTTTGTTTTTGAGCTGTTGCTGGTGAAGTCGATGAATTCTTCAAACTGTTTTAAATACTGGGTGTTTATTTCTGTGTTTGGATTGCTCAGGGCGTTTAATCCACGTTGAGTAATCTGAAAATGCGCACGGTGTGGGCTATCGATAAGCCCAGCTTTGGCTAGATAAGTACGCGCCCAACCCACACGGTTATCAATAATAGCTTGTTTGCCGCTAGGTAGAGGTTCTACTCGTTCTTCTTCGGTAAGCTGAAAGTGGTCGCTAATTCCATTAATGATAACGCGAAGCTTAACTTCTGCACCGTTGGCTTGTTTTAGTATGGCCAGAAAAGGCTTCATGCACTCTTGGTAGTTTGGAATCACGTCTTTTCCTTAAGCAGTTTTTAGAGATGAAATATCTTACCTTAAAAGCCAGAGAGGAGGCCAAAACCTTTTTTAAATGATGTCAGCCGAACCCCCGTAAGAGCCTAAAATTATAGGTTTTGAAGCCTTTTGCAATTTAAGTAAGCTCTGCCAGTAATGCCTAATAAAGATCAGGAATAAGTATTAATGAGCACATCCAACATGGCTGCTGCTGCAATAGAAAGGTTGGATCGTGGCTGACAGATGACTCCAACGCGACAATGAATTTCAGGTTGAATTACGGGACGAATGAGCGCCCCTTGTTCTATGGCTTGTTGGCGACAGATAGACGGCACAACCGCCACGCCCATGCCTTCGCTGACCATGCGTCCAACTGTCGCCAGTTGATGTGCATCAAACGCCACCGCCAGTTCGATGCCTGCGTCATGTAATGAGCTTTCTATTAGAGCGCGAACACTGGAAGGGCGCTGTAACGTAATAAAGTCATATTTTAAAAGCGCTCGCCAAGGAATGGTCTCTTGTTCTTCCAACGGGTGATCTTTGGGCAAAATAGCGATGAACCTGTCATCGTAAAGTGGGTAAAAAGACAAATCCAAAAGATTGGCGGGTTCAAAGGAAATCCCTAATTCCACCTGATTGTTACGCACCATTTCAACCACGATATCTGATAACACATCGTCGATCGCCACCTGAATGTTTGGGTAAGACTCGTGGTAATTACGAATCGCTTTTGGCAATAATGACGCCGCAAAAGAAGGCATGGACGCGATGGCGATTTTGCCGAGTTGCAAGGCAAAGCGTTGCTTCATCTCGTCTTCGGCATTTTCCCATTGGGCTAATAATCGCCTTGCGATAGGAACGAGCGCTTCGCCTTCTGGTGTCAATGCAATGTGGCGCGTGGTTCGAGTGAAAAGTTTTCCCCCTAA
>TARA_R110000764_G_scaffold72464_4_pt1 | contig 11516 bp, 12 predicted proteins | sample TARA_R110000764 | Tara Oceans TARA_R110000764 (sample SAMEA4398111) | marine metagenome | biome: Polar Biome; feature: [SRF] surface water layer (ENVO:00010504); material: water (ENVO:00002006), including particulate matter (ENVO:01000060) such as... | depth 5 m | reverse complement strand
ACTCGTGAGTTATTTTATATTGATTAGTGAATAATTGTGTTTTAAAAATGTTGTAATTAACAACTGCCCCGAGTAATTCAACGGTAACCTCACCCATTACCCACGCCTTATTTGAAGACGTTGCAACGCCTGTTTGAGTTGTTGCGTCTGCTGTTGTTGGAATGCCCCTAACCTTTATTATGTTAGTGGTGTTTGTTAGCTCTGATGTCAAGTCAGGACTTCCAGAATCATTCTCAACTAAGTTATAAGCATAGTGCAACCCTGTGAACGATGGGTTTATAGCTATGTATGAATTGTCAGTATATAGCTCGTTGTTCTTTGTGTTTACCGCGTGATAAAGTCCTTTTAGTGTTGGCGCTCCACCTGTTGCCGTAACTTCTAAAGTGTCTCTTGATATAGAGGTAACAATAAAAGGAACTGTAACATATCCATTATCTGCATCTATAACAGCCAAAGCATTAAAAGAAAGCTCTATACTCCCACCAACAGTAAACCCTTCATTGATAAAATTAGCGTCTTTTTTATATATCCGATAATCCGTTTCTGTTATGGTTGCTGCGTCTCCTGCATGTAATAGGTTGAAGTTTGTCAACTCCATCCCTACCGTAACTTCAATAATACTTTCTGCCTGTAATCTACCCGTTACATTATCAGATAAAGCATTAGTAAATTCCGTACTATTTAAATCAAAATTAGGTCCATTGACTAATTCAGAAAAGAACTTAATACTTTTTTGTATGATCTTAGTTGCCATTATTAGCCTCCTTCCGTTCTAAAACTGTTATTTTTTCAAGCTCCTCAGCTTCAATCCTACCCAAATCCTCCTTACTCGTGGCTGTATTCATTCGTTGAATAGCGTCATCAATAAGGTGTTTTTTATCGCTAGGAACTTTACTCATTAAAACATCATACTGTTCTCCTAGATTCTGCAAAGCTTTATTTAGTTGTTTAAAGTCCATTGTATGATCTTTCCGTGAATGTGTTTTTTGCAATATAGTTATTATCAACCGTAATATTACAAATAGCGGTGTCTTTTGAAAATTGGTACTCTACACTTTTGAATGTACAAAGACCCCAATACTCGTCTTCAAAGTTTCCGTTATTCTTTATTTTTTCCCTGTCTGCCAAAGACATTGGAACCTCTACACCTCTTAATAATATCTTTTGCCCCGTCCCCCTGACTATGGATCTGTTTACATAGTAGTTCTTTTCTATAGTTTCAGCACTTAAAATACTCTTGTAGTTTGACGGCATTTTACCACCCGAAACAACCACTAATTTAGGTTTAGAAAAGTTGTTTTGAGACACCACCACTACACCTGTACGTCCCTTCTTCATGCTTTGTTTTATTTTGGTGTCCTTACCTAATAACCCCGCTAAAGAATCTGCAACCCCAGCCAATTCTAGTAATGTTTTCTCTACTATTGATAGTTTTGTTTTTCTGTGGCCTTGTGAAACATTTAATTCGATATACTCCCCTTTAGTGAATGGCAAATTACCAGTGTTTGAGATGTTTTTTACCTCCCACAAACGCCCCTCTTGGTATTCAGTAGTGTACAAGTCTGAATCATCTATTAAAAATGATATTAATCGAGTGTGTGGAATATCTGGTAAATTATACTCGATATTAGTGAAATTAGGTCTTATCCTATGCAGATAATCACCCTTAATAAATAACTCAGGATCATTCTCGTTTCTAAGCTTAACAATAGGCAACCCATTCGGTGAGTCCATAACATCAATACGACCATTAACAACTTGCTTAACTAATTCAACAAAATCTACACAAATATAACCGTAATCATAATCATTAGGAACCCCTCTATCATTCGCAAACCAATTTGGTAAGTTGTTCTTAATTAAATTACGCCCTTCCGAATGTGCTCCACTAGGCATATAAACAACTTGATCAAGTATTGGTAACTTCGCTACAAATTGATACCCTAAACGCTCGCAAATAATTTCCATACCGCGCCTTAGTGTAATTCCTTTATTCTTAAGTAATGGAGGATATAAAAGCAAAATCATATCTAACACAAGCTTAACCACTAGACCCAATAACACTATAGCAGAACCAATAACTAACAATGCTTTAACAGCTGAGTAAGCGACCGAAAAAACAATACTAACACCAAACGGAGACGTTGCAGCATCACCGAATTTTTGCGTAAGATCTGCAACTGACTCTTCTGCTGCCTCTATCGTTTTATCTATCTGCACCGCAAGTGAATAAATAGCTAATAAAATAGTAACTATATCTAAGAAGCTATACAAAGGTACTACCGTAGTATTAACAGTTGAATAGTCGGAAGATTTAACCTTTCCCTCTTCTTTTAATAACCCCCATGTTAACCCCTGTATCTCTGTTAGGAAATAATCCGATCCTGTTTTTTTCCTTATTTGACATTTTATCTCATTCGGTTTAAACCCGTTATTAAAGCTTGTATTATTTAGTTGTAATCCTTTGGTTGTGTCTATTATGAAATTATCAACAAGCCTACTCGTAACCCCTTGCTGAGTATATTGCACATTGATCTCTAAAGGTTTTAAAATATTACCCTCCGTTAACATTCCGTTAGGCTGCAAATGATTCATAATTAGATTTGCAGAATCACCTTGGAAAGTAAACGATTCTGAATCAATAGATGGTTGATTGCTATTTTGCCCGTACTCCAAAACCTCTTTTAAGTCTTGCCAGTTAACAGGCTCTAACACATTAGTCCCGTCAATAGTAAATTGTAAACCCGTTACCTCTCCCATGTTCCGCGTGCCCTCCTTTTAGTTTGACTTGTCACATTATTCATCTTTATAACCTCATTAACATATCTTGGATCATCCGTTAATCCTCTATTATGAATAGGCATCTTTTTATGTAGGTTTTTCAAGATATTGTTCTGTTCCCTAAGCTCAGTTAATACTAATGAATTATCCTGAGCCACAACAACCGATGTACCCCCTTTATTAACCCCCATTTCAGACCACCTAGCTAAATCTAGCATTGAATCCCTAGTACCAAAACCTAAATCCCTTAACTCGTTAGACTGTCCAGCATTAAACACCATTTCGCCCTCGTCTAACATGGCATTAAACCCATCTCTACCACCATGTATTTTAGTCTCTGAACCAGAACTCCCAACCGAGTCCGTACCTTCATAGAAAGCTCCAGATATACCGCTTGCCGCTGTTTTAACTGTAGCGAATCCAGCAAGAGTTTCTCCAAGGTTTCCAGTCTGACCCCATACTTGCAATAAGGCAATAAGAGCGTTTAGTTTTAACGCCTCACTTTCTAGCCTTTTTATTTCCGCTTCTCGTTCTGCTTGTATTCTCTTCTCTTGTGCTAACGATTGTTCACCTAGTTTTGAACCATTTTCAATACCTTGTGCAATTATATCTTGATTCCTTATTGATTGGTCTAACTCCCTTTGTGCTGCGTTTTGTTTCGCCTCTGAAATCGCACTTACGGCATCCATAGCGAAATCTGTTGATGTCTCTATTATCTGTTTTCTTTCCTCTTCATTTTTAGAGTCTTCTTTTTTTGATTCCTCGTCTGCTTTCTTTTTTGCTTCTGCTTCTTTATTAATTAAATCTTGTTGGTCTTTTAATAATAAACTATTAAGCTCTTTTTGTTTCTCTAATCTCTCTATGCTGTTTTTATCTAAAGATTCTATTTTTTCTTCTAGTTCTTTCTTCCTTAAATCTGCAAATTCTTTTTCTAACTCTATTTCTTCGCCAGATAACTTTCTTCTTTGTATTGAAATCTCGTTTTGTAAACTCAACCCCTTCTCTTCGGTATCGTTTAAGTCTGCTTGTGTCTCATTTAAATCTTGAACAACTTGTAAATATTCAACAACAGCTTCTTTAAGTCTGTTTCGTCCGATCTCTGATAAATTCATTGATTGGATTAGCTTTGCTTGTGCAGTAGCTTCTAAATTAGCAAACTCAGCTATATTTATATTTTGTCCACTAACCTGTTGAAATTCACGCTCTATTTCAGCGTATGTTTTAGCAAGTGACGTTTTTAATCCTTTAAATATCTCTTTTCTTTTTTCAGTCGATACGCTATCGTCTTCAAGTTGTTTTTCAGTTATTGATTTTTGTCTATCCGAAGCATCGAATAAGAAATCAAGTCTTTGCTCCCATTGGTCTTGTTCTACTTGCCTTCGCTCCTGCCCAATCGTGGCTAAATCAGAAACTAACTGACCCTCTAATTCTACTTGTTGATTAACAAACTCTTGTCGCTCATCCAATAAGTCTTGATTATTCAATCCTTTACGAGATTCTATTTGTAGGTTTATAGCGTCAATTTGTTTGTCCAAAACTACAAGTTCTTGATTTGTTATTTCAGCAGCTTTTTCAGCTTGTTTAATTGTAGCATCACCTTGAGATTCTAGTGTGGTTGTTGAGTCTCCCGCTTGTTGTGAAAGCAATTCGTACTCACCTCTTAACCTTGCTAACTCCTGACTTGTTTCCCTTAAATCAATTCTATTTTGTCTTTGTGATTGTGTAGCTTCTAAATTCGCGTTTGATTGTTCCTTTACTTTTTCAGTCAACCCTTCAAGGTTTTCGCTATACGCTTCCGTAATACTCTTTCCGTCTATTAAAGAGCTAATAAATCCCCCAGCTGATGCTGTTGCTGCGTTAAATCCCCCCTTCAATTGACTCAATACATCTTTAGCTTTATTACCCCCCTTTTCAGTGGCTAAAAACGCGCCACCCAAAGCAGTTAAAGCGGCTACTGCCAGCCCAGACTTACTATTAACACCAGATAATCCAGACAGAAACCCACTCGCTTTACCAGAGGCTCCTTTAAGTTCGCCAGCCAACTCCTTAATTTGATCTTTGTAACGACCAACATCCCTACGCCCATCTTTTGCCTCTTCATTTACTTCACGAAGTTGCTTATCTAGTTTCTCGAATTTCTTTCTCGCTTTTTCCGCCTCCTTTGATCCAACACCAAATTCAGCACTTAATTTTTTTAATTCTAATTGGGATTCATTAGTGCTTTTTGTTAGCCTGTGGTAAGCGTTATCCAAAGCATCAACTTTCTTTTGTGCTGCAATCTGAGCATCCTCAATTTTCTTTAGCTCTTTTACTTCTTTTTTCTTTAACGACAATCTCCTCTCAGCCTCTTTTGTCTGCTTAATTTCTGCATCTGTAAGAAGCTTTTGTGTTTTTAATTTCGCTTGATTAGCTTTCTCCTCCTCTATTATTGCGTTAGTTAACAGCTTTTCAGTTCTTATTAAATCCTGTTCTGCTACTACCGCTGCCTTATCGTTCTCTATCTTGACTTTTACTAATCCATTCGCCTTAGATAGTTGAGTATTAAATTCCTTCAACCCCTTAGCACTACCAACGTCTAATTTACTGCTAACAGAAGCCATTGCAGCCGCTGTAAGCTTAAGTTGTTTTGTTGTCTCCGTACTTATCGCTAGAAGCTCTTTTGCGCTCTTAACAACCTTATTAAGCCCTGCTATTAACTCTGTGGTTTTGAATGTTGCCATTATTAATTAGTTGCAGCGTAATACTCGAATACGCTTGTTTCTTTTTGATTTATCGCCCTGCCTAAATGCTTGGCTAAATTACTTACTTGTTCGTCAAAATTAACCTCTACAGCGGCGCCACTTTCAGCAATCATTTTGTCTAAGTCTGCTTTTATTAACTTGATATCATTAAGTAATGACCTATCATCTGATTGTATGTAAAGCATACTAACGTCAAATAAGTCTCTCCTTAATTCAATTTCTTTTTTTAGTTCTTTGGATTGTCCGAACTCGTGCCAAAGCTCAGTGAGTAGCTCCATGTAAGCATATTCTCCTGATAGACTGTTGTCCATGTCTATTTTGTTAGATGGAGTGTTAAAATGCCTCCTTTGTAAAAATGTATAATTTCCGTTTTTCCTTGCTCTACTCCATGAGTGAATCGAGCAATCATGTATACTAAGATAATATGTACTGAATAATCTCTTCATCAAGCGCATGAAGAACGATTTTTGTATTCGCTTCATTAAGCCCCTCAACCTCTCCCCAGCGTTCGTTTGCCAAAAATGTATCAGGTCCGTGTATAGTGTTATCGGATGTAATTTCTGCATTCCCATTAGCTAAAGGTGTAACTTTAAATGTTTTGTAATACCTACCCGAATCCCTTAAATCCACCTTGTTAGGCGCTACACCTTTCTTTCTGGCATAGCTTGGAGCGTAACCCCCACCTATTGAGGCAAGCTTTACATTAAAAGGGTTCTCATTCCTTTTACGTAATTGATTGTCTGTGTTTAGATCAATCATAAGCTTTTTAATATCTCTCCTGCCCAACAACTTTTGAAGTAATTGGGCAGGATTAATATCACTTATCTTTTCCGCTATCTGATAAACGTCCAGCATCTTTCTCCTTCTTTGTTTTCTCTACCTTTTTAGGTTTTGGTAAAGAAGCGTAAGCCTTTTTAAGTACATTGATCGAAGCCCCGTTTTTAAATGTCTCTAAAAACTCAGCCTCAGATTTAGACCCCCAGTATTGAGGGTCTAATCCGATTTTCTTGCCGATCTGCATTAATAAGTTATTACTAGTGAATTGCTCTCAAAACCTTTTGATGTTGCAACCGTTCTACCTTCTACGTATTTAACCGTGGCTGGAGAAGTGTTTGCGACCGTAAGCTCATAAACACCAGCTGAAGCCTCTACGACTGCTGTAGGGTTAGCCCCATCAATATCCCACGCTGTTAGTGCTATCTTACCTTCTAATGACCCCATGTTTCCAAAAGATCCATATAAAGAGTAATTAGCATCTATGTATAAAACAGATGTTGTACTAGTTGATCCAGCCGTTTCAATCAACGTCACATCAATTAAAGATTCTGCTTTCCTTAAGTTTTCGGTAATATTCCCCGCTGGAATAGTTAGGAAGTTTTCACTTTTAACAATTCTATCTAGGTGGAAATCTAAAGAAACGTATGATTCAGAAGTATCAGATTTTGGGAACCATTCAGAGACCAAAGAACCTTCTTGTAATTCCATTGGATACAAAGCAGAACCATCAGTACTAACCTCACCCATAATACTCCCCTCAACATCAATAAAGAACACTGAGTTTTCACCACATTTAGCAGTGTTTAACTGCCCCTTGTATGCTGCTGGTCTTTTCCATAATTTACCTTTGAACATCACAACACCTTGAAGTAATTCAAAGATAGCCCCCGAGCTAGTCGTTTGTGTTGTCCTGTCAGTGTTGCTAATCTCTACTTCATCAAACAATTTATCCGTTACATACCACCGTTTAGAAGGGTCCGTCTCGATTAACTTAGCGTTAAAATAATTAGCCGGAACTTTACCCGCTACTAAATCACTTGCTAAAATACTATTCCTTACACCATCATCAGAATAAGTTGGCACAATAATCACCCTCGATACTATACCTAACAATGTAGCACACTTAGGCAACCCTAAGTTACCTATCCCACCTGTTGAACAACTGCAATTAAATACTGCCATAACTTTACTTTTTATAATTTTTATTAATTAATTCCTGACCCCATCTTGTAATCAAAACCACCATCTCCAACTGGATAAGTGCAATAGTAATCACAAGAGTAATCAACATCCACACTCAAATTCACCCTAAACACGTGTAAAGGACTCATATCTGTAAACGCTATATTTTCCGTTTTAAATTCTGAATAAACAACTGGTATACTCGTATCAATTGACGTGATACTGCTGCCATAAGCCCCCTCACGTATTGATACAATAGCATCATTTCTAGCTTCTTCATCTGCCCTACTAACTAATTGGTCATATAACTCTTGACTATTTAGCTGAAAGATTATGCTTATCGGAACCTTGAATAATCCATTATCATACGATGTAGAATCTCCCGTTATAAAGAAAGATGAACTCCGTTTATTGTCATCCATCAACACTTCTCTATAATCATGTTGGTTAACAGATTCAGCCGTGTAAGCTTCTGGTATGTACTGACCTTCTCCGTCAACTGGATTCTTATAACACCTGTGATAAGCCTCATAGTTAGTCCACCCCGCACTTTCTAAACCCTCATACATAGATTCTATAATATTGTTTATTACAATATCAACGCCTATCGGATTTACCTTTGTTACATATCCCATTATACTATGAAGAAATAAGTTACTAGTTCTAGAAATAAAGCGTCATTACTTGCTGGTGCTCCCGTTGTCCCTGCTGTACTAATTAAGGAGGTTATATCTGTATACTCAAAGGAATACAAGGGGTCTAACCTGCTACCGATAAAAACAAACCCGTCTGATAAAACACACTTATAGTTTTCTATATATGAGTATTTATCCCCGTTGTTATGCTGTACAATAACACTACCTGTATCTAATTTCGTAATCGTATAACCCATTATCTTTATTTAAGAAAAAGAGGGCTTTTTACACCCTCTAAATTCCAACAAACTAAACATTAACAATTGTTTTTATTCTACCTGTACGATATCCAAACCTTAAAGCGTCTATCTTTCTTTTGATTAACTCTAACTGCTTACCTAAAGAAGGTCTTAGACCTGTAACCTTTGTATATTTATCACTTGTCTGACCCTCTATGGCTGTCTCTATATCTATCAAACTTGCGCTTGACATACGTTGGTTTTTGTTAGACCGAAAAGAGCCTTTGAATTGATTCAGCATTTTAATAGCCGCTTCTAAATTAATAGCATCAGCAAATAAAAACTTATTCTGAATAATCAAATCTGTATAATCATAGTATACTGATATATCGAGATTCATTCCTGTTGTTTCGCTCATTCCAGCGTCAAGGTTTAAGTCCCATATATTAGGTCCAAGATGATTAATAACCTCAGTTTTTTCTAAGTCCACAAAGGTAATATTAGACTCATAGCTAGAATTACTATAATCCCTTTTGTAAGGGGTTACAGCCAAGCCACTGGTATAGTACCCAACATACCAATCACCCCCATTTATACCGTCAGTATTATCCAACCTCCAGTTTAAAACAATTTCTTGATGATCACTAGCAATAGTAACAACCTGTGTTTTTATAGGCTCTATTGAATTTGTATTATATAAATACAGGGTTAAATCCCCTGTACCACTAAAGTCTAATTGTATTCTCGTTATCTCAACGGCTAAACTATTCTTTTTATCAATACATATTTTTTCCCCTACAAAACCAATAGGTAGAGTTTCAAGATTTACTTTGTTTGTAGCGTTTTTGAACTGCATCTGACGATCAACAAAAGAAGGGTTATCTTTATCCTCAAAAACCGCATTACACACAGATGTTGTTGCTGAACTAGTTAGCTGAGAAAGCTTTGTGTTAAAACTCGCCTCGTCTATATTCGCGTAGTTAACAGTATCTTTGTAAGCCTCTATTTCTGCAAAAGGGTTATCATTTACATAATACCCAGAATCCGACTGTAGATTGACAGTGTTTAATGTAAAGAATGAAGGGTCTAGTGAGGGTCTATACCCCACCAAACCACTCAACCCTGTTTCAACTTTTGTTTTATCAAACATCAAGTTCTAATTATGCTTGTAAACTAAACGCGAATAAAGCCGTCTCGTCTGTTACCGTAATAGGTGAAGACATAAAAGACATATCTTGAGAAATCTCTATTTGAGTTGCCTCATCTTGAGTATAACCGTTGTTAGCTGTATAATCCCCCGCTGTTTCATAAGAATGGATAGCATATGGAGACCCATCATAAGGAGAAATACCATTAGAGTATGTCTGTAATCTCGTAACTACACCCTCTCTGTTTTGTTTTGGGATCCATGGAAGTGCTCCAATAGAATCGTTAGGGGACGCAATCCATACACCCGTGTCATAAACACCTGCTAATGGGTCAAACTTTATCCCTAAACCAATAGACCTAACAAAGTTAATACCCTCGTACTGGAAAGATAGATTTTTATCGTTACCAGCACCTTGAAAGGCTTGATACCTAAATAGATCGTAAGCTATAGAATCGGCAAATACTGTAATAGCACCCTTATAACCGTTCTCCTCCATTACTGTCTTAGTTTTTTGAATAACAGTGTCAACACTACCCGCGGCAAAATCATACACATCATCCGTGGCGTTAAATGTTCCACCTCCACCAGTAGATACATTTACACCTGTTCTATCTCCATAAATAAAATCCTGAGCGTCATCCTCTAAAGACTCCACCATATTTAAATATGCGTTTTCAAAAAGGTTATTCAAACCCTCTTGCATAGTGTAAGTGTTGTTATCGTACTGTTTTAATGATAATGAAAACACATCTGTTGATGTGCTCCATGATGGTGTAACTACCGCGGAATCCCCTCTATTACCTGTATGTGTCGAGCTTCTGGCTGTCCCTACTGTTCTTTTTGTTCTTGTTAGTAAAGAGGTCTCGATAGCTCTATCTTCTCTTTTTCTCAAGTCCAAATAATTGGGGAGCATAAACTGCGTTAGTTTGCTGATCTCTAAATATGTGTTTGCAGAAATTAACCGCATCTCATTGGACGCGAATTTACCAGTCAGTTTTGCCTGAGCGGTTTTGAAATTAGTTGGCGTTAAGTTAGCCATAGTTTATTTTATTTTAAGTGTAAAACTGTTTCGCTTAAAACTCAGTATGGCTACCGCTCTGAAAAAACAAATATGCTACCGCACCATTATTAATTTCTTTTCTACTAGTTATTTGCGTTAATATAATCATTTTATTTTGTTATACTTCTATTGTTCCAGCCTTTTGAGCCTCAACAAGGTTTTCGGAGAACTCAATACCGTTAACATTAACCCCTTGCGCCTCTTGTGATGCAATGAACTCATCCATTGAGTATTTACCCCCTTTTGTTTCATCTCCTACGACACGACCGCCCTCAGCTGTTTTTATATACCCGTCTAACATCATTGATTTAGCAAAGGATTCATCTGTAATACCCTGTAGTAAATCATTCTTCAAAGGCTCCCCGTTCTTGGATTGAAAAACCTTTCCGTCTATAACAGAGAATTCACTCTTGGACCTAGCAATTGTCACTAAATCATCTGTTTTATAATTCGTCTTGTCTGAATATGTTGCGAATTGTGCGCGTAAAGAATCAAGTATTACTTTATTATCAGATTCGGCTTTATAATTTGTTTTAATTGCCTCCATCTCTGAATCTTTAGCCTCTAATTCTATAGAGTATTTCTTTTGTAGGGCTTCAATATCTTGATTATTTGGTGCTTCTTGCTTCCCAAACTTGTCAATATAAGCCTTTTTTAATGCCTCAGGGTCTTTTCGTTTCTCGTAGTCTAACCCTAAGTCATTCTTAAGCTCTTTTAGTATTAACTCCTTGCCTATTTGACTTGATTTAGCCTTTGTTTCTTCAATGGTTGTTTTATAACCCTCAACCATAGTATTAAAATCTGTCTTAGGCATTATTTGCAAATCATCAATATCGAAATCTAACTCAACACCCTCTAACGCTTTTTTTAGTTTGTCTATCATTTTGTTTTAGTTTAGTTTGTTAAAAAAGGCTAACAAGCACGAACCTGTTAGCCCAATATGTTATTTAC
>TARA_R110000764_G_scaffold18106_7_pt1 | contig 11520 bp, 9 predicted proteins | sample TARA_R110000764 | Tara Oceans TARA_R110000764 (sample SAMEA4398111) | marine metagenome | biome: Polar Biome; feature: [SRF] surface water layer (ENVO:00010504); material: water (ENVO:00002006), including particulate matter (ENVO:01000060) such as... | depth 5 m | reverse complement strand
ATTGCGTTAACATTCCAAGAACTACAAATCGAAACTGCTGAAGATTATGGTGCAGAATCCGAGCAGTCTGATACTTTCACTAACGATATTGTTGATGCTACGCAACAAGCCCTTGACGCTAACGCAGCCGCTGCTGCAAGATCTAATACTGCAGCAACGACAGGAAATCAACAATGAAATATTTCGAGAACTTCCCAACAATAGTATATGAAGGACAACGAGTAAAAGATATTACTCGCAGAAATTCATTTACAGATATGATCGCAGCTAATCCTATGGTAGCTTTGCCTTATACAATAAAAGAAGGCTACAAGCCAGAAGATGTTGCGTACGCGTATTATGGCTCTACTGATTATACTTGGCTGGTAATGATGTCAAATAACATTATTGATCCTTATCATCAATGGCCTATGGCTGAAGCAGATTTTAATGCGTATATAACAGATAAATATGCTGAGCAATCTGGTAAGTTAGGTGATGAAGTGGTTGAATGGACAAAAGACGATAATGGTGACAACATCATCTATTATTACAGAGAGGTTTAACAGATGGCTGTTGATATAATTAAGTTAGCACCAGAATCATTCCAAACGATTTATCTTAGAAAAGAAGATCGTATTGTGTTGCGTACTGAGCAAGGCCGTAAAATTATTATTAGACGTATCATTCCGAGTGAATGGAAAGAGTGGAAAGTTTACGATCAGGAAGTTGCTATGAACGAAAATAAGAAAGAAATATTTCTCGTTGACCGAGCAGTCTTGCCTATAATTACAACCGAATTTACTAGAAAAATTAAAACCTAATGGCTGACTTTAATCCCTCAGAAGTTCAAATACTTAAAGCAGAACTTTTATCATACGATGGTATAACGAGACGGGACATATCTACAAACTACATTTACGGGTTTGAGATTGCCCAGTCTATGGACACCGTTGCGTATGCTGGCAAGCTAAATATTATTGATACTTCTAATCTATTAGAAGGCATGCCAATACGCGGTGAAGAAACGCTAAATTTAGTATTAAGAGGAACAGACTTAAACACTGTTGTTAGAATAGCCGGTATCATACACAAGGTTGACGATATATCTCCAGCTGGTAACTCTGGCGGATTAACTTATGCTATTCATTTTGTTTCGAAAGAATCGTTTAAAGCTAGTACTAAGAATGTAATGACGTCTTTCCAAGATATGCCAAGTCAAATGGCATACGAAATATTTAAAGAGTATTTTGTTGAAGATTTAGGTGAAGCATCTTATAAAGATCAAGATAACGATAAAATAAACTTACCTTATCAAACGGTTAGATATCCTATTACTAAAAATGGCGATGTTAAAAGCGATCCCGATAGACACTTCGTTTTACAACCCGCCAACAATACTACACGTGTTATTATTCCAGATTTAAAGCCAACTGAAGCAATGTTTTTTGTAGCAGCACGAGCATTTAATCCTGCAACACCGTCACAGACATTTAGATTCTTTGAAACGTTTGATGGCTTCTATTGGTGTACAGACGAGTATTTCATTAGAAAAGCAAATAACACTAAGGGCAAAATAATAGATTTATTCTATGCCCCGGTGGTAGACTTAGATGCTAAAAATGCCGAAGCACAGCTTAAAAGAATTGAAACTCTACATATTTTATCTAAGGGTATTGATACATCTACAGATCTATATTCCGGTGCCTATACTAACGAAGTTGTAGAAATTGATCTTATTAAAAAGAAAGTTGATTTAAAATCATTTAATTACGATAATACAGAATACATTGATATGTCAGGTTCTAAAAGATCTCTTAGTGATAACCCACACACTGAAAAATTTAGAAAAGATACATTCACATCTGATAACGCCAGAAGATTTATGTTGTTTAAAAACTATAATAGTCCCGGCGATATGGTTTCCGCGCAACTGCCTGATGCAAGAATTCCTGAGATTACAAGTAACCGTATTTCGTATTATCATCATTTAAATAATACTTCTATAATAGCTCAGATGAAAGGTAGATTAGATATTAGACCTGGAATGATAGCAAACTTAGAAGTTAAGGGCATGAACAGTGTTGCTGATAACTTCGACGCTAACCAATCGTTGTCTGGCCGTTATTTAGTACAGAAAACACAGCACGCACAAGATGAAAACGGTACTTTACAAACGACGTTGCAACTTGCTAAATTCGATTGGAGTGGCAAACAGCAATTGTCGAGTACTACTACCACTGATATACCTGATGAACCCATAGTAGGAGCTAGATAATGTTTGATTACGGTGTAGGTATTAGAAACCCATTATTTTTTGTCGGCGTAGTAGAAAACAATAATGATTTAAGATTAGAAGGTCGCTGTCAAGTGCGAGCATTTGGTATTCACGGTACCATAAAAGAAGTTCCAACGGATATGCTTCCTTGGGCTATCGTTGGACAAGGTGGATATGATCCAAACGTTGTACCAAAGATTAACAGTTGGGTTTACGGAATGTTTTTAGATGGTCGTGATGCACAACAGCCATTAATACTTGGAATGATTCCAACACAGTCAATAGAAAATATTGATCCTGATAAAAATGGTTGGGGAAATATACCTAACGGTAATGGTGACGTGTCGGCGCATGGTTCTGCTCCAGAAGATACTGGTGAACCACAAAATAGCAGACTTGCTCGTGGCGAAAAAACAGAAGATACATATGTTCTTCAACAAGAAATGGGGCGTACAGTTAATGTACCTATTGGCGGTGTTGAAGAAACTTGGGATGAGCCTGCATCTGCTTATGACGCGCAATATCCACACAACAGAGTTATTTCATCAGTTAATCATACTATTGAGCTTGATGATACTCCTGGTTCTGAAAGAATTATGATTCATCACGTATCTGGATCGTTTATCCAAATAGATTCACGGGGTACTACAACTACTAAATCTGTTTCAGACAAGTATGATATTATGGACAGAAAACAACACGTAGTAATTGGTGGCATGAGTACAGTAACTGTTTTAGGTAATAGCTATGTGTATGTTAAAGGAAATAAAGTAGAAGAAATCGAAGGTGATTTGCAAACATTAGTACACGGTAATCATTTGTTATCTGTCGGCGGTCAATCAACTATTAACGCAAGTGATCAGGTACAAGTTCGTGGAGCTGATGTTAAGGTCGAAGCTAACGTCGGTACTATGTCTATTAAGGCTGGTAAAGAATTAAATATTTCAGCCGGTGGTCTTGTTGGTCTTCCGCCAAAATACGGTGCTATTTCTATTAAAGCTGAAAAGGTAATGGTAGATGCTACCGATAAGTTACACCTCAGAGGCAACACACAAGTTAACATTCAATCTATTGCTGAAATGAATATATCGGCTTTTGCAATTAATCAACTTGCCAATACATGGGCAGCACACGCTTCTGCTGCTACTTTAATTTCAAGTTCAGGAACAACAGATATTAGTGGTACTGCCTCAGTTGCGATTGGTGGTGGTGCTACGACAAACATTAACTCAGCCGTTGTTAATATTTCTAACCAAGTTAACCTTGCACCTCCGGTTCCAGCCCGTGTACCAATTCCTGGATCTATAGCAGTGCTTGCAAAAGTTGCTTTGATTGGTACACCTACGTTACCGTTTGTTCCTGGCTCACCTCTTCCTGAGTTAGCATTTAGTGCTGCAGCAGTTGCGGCGCCAGAACCTGTTGCTAAATCAACATCTGTTGTATCACCTGTTAATCCTGGATCAATAGGAAGCACTGGTGTTTCATCCAGAGATCATGGTGGCGAAGGTGGTGGCAGTGGTTCAGGTGGCGGTAATCTTGGTTCTGTAAGTGCTGTAATTCAAACAGCAGCAACACCATTACTAGACTTTATTGGTAATAAAGAATCAGAAGGCTATGACGATATATCTGGATTAATTAAAAGATCTAGATATCCGCTTAAAGCTCTAACGCAAATGACTATCCAAGAAGTTCTTGATTGGCAAGAAAGCATTGATGCGTCGCAGCTTTCAGAAGCTTCTGGTAGATATCAGATCATGGAAGATACTCTTCGCGGTTATAACAATGATAAATCAGCAGGCCCAGGCCGTCCTTTATATACAAGAGCTGGATTAAGCAGTAGTGATATGTTTGATCCTATTAATCAAGATAAAATGGCGATTGTTCTTCTTGAGCAAAGAGGGTTGAGTAGATTCATGCGCGATGAGATTACAAGAGAACAATTCGCAAATAATCTTGCTTCTGAATGGGCTTCCTTACCACTTGTAACTGGTCCAAATACTGGTAGAAGTAAATACGCCGGCGATAGCGCAGGTAATAAATCTTTAACTACTGTTCAGGCGTTTTTAGCTGTTATCGACTCAGTGAAAAACAAGTATGAAGCACCTCCTGGCGATGCAACCGATACAACAGGAGGAGCACAATAATGGCGTGTACATGTAAACCAGGAAAAGCTCTGTGTAGAAGCTGTTTAAACCAAACATCAACACCTTATGTTGGAAACACTGTTGGTAATGACGGTAATTACACAACTCACCAGATTGACGTGTTTCAAAAACAATTTGAAAAGACTATTGCGGCTGACGTTATATCAAATCCGTTAACTGCTGCGGTTAGTAAATACGGTCGCCAAAGTTTTTATGATGCAGTAGAAAAGATTAACACTGATTTCTTGAAACGAGATTACATTGTTAGTATATTGCCTGATTACGATATTCTTAATTTAAGAGTTACACGTGGTCCTATAACAGCATTAGAATTTGCTTCGTTTATTAAAAACAATAATTATACTCCTGCTAATGCTATTGTATCCTCTAATGCTAAGGGTGCAAGATTTTGTAATGAGTTAAACGATTATTATAACGGCGATTTTTCTGATAGTGTTATGGGTGGTTTCTGTGCTTTATTTGGTAGTGTCTTTGGGGCGTACAATGCGTTCTTTGATCTTGTAGATTCTGTTAGAGGTTTTATAACTGACATTCAGAAGCTTATTACAAAAATTAAAAATATTGAAAATCCTCTTCTAGCTATATTTGAGGCTATTAAAGTAGAAGCTTTGCTTACAGCTATTAAAGAAAAGATTATTGAAACAATTACAAAAACTATTGAAGCAACCTGTAGAGCAATTTCTAACTTTAATGTAGAAGCAATCACTGGTCCACTCAATACGCCAGTTAAAATTAGAATTGCTGAAAAAACCGAAGAAAAGAAATCTGCGCTTCAGGAATTGTGTGGTGAGGATAACCTTAAAAGGATTTTAGATAAAATAAAAGCGCTAATTGATTACGCGAGCGATTTGTTCGCTAATCCTTCGTTAGAAGAAATTATGTTTTTGATCGCACGCATATGCGCTTTGGCGACTGGTGTAGAAGCTCTTATCAAAGGTTTAAAAGATCCACTTGATGATTTTGCTAACAGATATGACGAAGTATTTAACACAATATCTAACGCTTCTAACAGAGTAACAGGCGAAGCTATTAGAGCTGGCGCTTTTAGACTTTCAGAAACAGATCGGCAAGAACAGATAAATAATGCTAGAGGGCCGTGGACGGCGGCAGGAAACATAGCACCAATGTTATCAGAAGAGGTTATCGGTTTACCAAAGTGGGAAGCACTGAAAGCTGGTACTGATGCAAGATTAAAAATACAAGGTGGATGGGTTACAAAAATGGAACCTGCCAGCGAGGGTTGGACAGTAATAGACGTTAGAGTGAGAGTTATGATTATACGGTTGCAAATAGCAGCCAAAGAAGCTGGGATTGCAAATCATTTGACTTTAAACAGTGGTTATAGAAACCCAGTATATAATGAAGCAGTCGGTGGTGTTAAAGCATCTCAACATCTGTCTGGAAAAGCAGCAGATTTAACGTGGAACGGTTTTAGGGGAAGAAGTAGTGAAGTAGACGAATTCATTAGTCTTGCTCGTACTATTGGCTTTACAGGGATCGGATATTATAACTCGTTTGTTCATGTAGATGTTGGTCGAGAAAGATACTGGGATAAGAGGACGTAAGAATGGTAGCTACGGTATATACACCTAGAACAAAAAAGATTAATCTTTATCAAGATTTTAAAAAGGATCTTGAAAAAAGCCCTATTTCTAACGACTTAACTGTTTGGAAAGATGAAGATTCTGTTAAAGAGTCTATTAAGAATCTTATCCTTACCAACCGTGGTGAAAGGTTGATGCAGCCCAACTTGGGTGGTGATATTGAGGCAATGTTGTTTGAAAACATTACCCCAGCAACTATTATTGTTATTAAAAACCAAATAACAAATACTATAGAATTGCACGAACCAAGAGCAGAACTTATTGAGGTTATAGTAAGTTCAAATATAGATGATAACACAGTAAAAGTTAGTATACAGTTTTATATCACAAACGTACAACAGCCGATTACACTAGATGTATTCTTAGAGAGGACACGATAATGGCTAAATTAAATATTTCAGAATTAGACTTTGAGTCTATTAAGGCTCAGTTTAAATCATATCTGAATAGCCAAACCCAATTCAAAGACTATAACTTTGAAGGTTCAAATATGAGTGTGTTCCTAGATGTTTTAGCGTATAACACATACCAAAATAACTTCTATGCTAACATGGCAGTTAACGAAATGTTCTTAGATTCTGCTGTGTTGAAAAACTCAGTTATGTCTCACGCAAAAGAACTTAACTATCTTCCGCGCTCAAGAAGATCTGCGCGAGCACTCGTAACAATAACTATTAAAGATGCTAAAATCAGTGGACAGACCGTTGCTATTCCGGCGTATTCAGATTTTACTACTACATATCAAGGTAGTTCTTATAACTTTGTAAACTCTAAAACTTACGTTGCTCGTAAAACAGAACCAGGTGTATTTGTTGCAGAAAATGTTGAAATTTTTGAAGGGCAAATGCTATCAAGCTTTGAACGTGAAGGTTACTTTATTGGTGATGACGGTGTTTTAAGAGTTATCCTTACTAACGAAAACGCAGATACTGATTCCATTGCAGTATTCATTGATGCAGAAGCTACTGAAGATCAAAACCAATTTATTCGTAAGAATGATCTCTTTGGTGTTGGAGCTACTGATAAAGTGTTTTACGTTGAACCGTATTATGATGGACGCTATACAGTGTACTTTGGTAATAACGTGTTTGGATTACAACCACAAGCATTTGAAGATATTCGCGTAAGATATAGAATTGCGTCTGGTGATGAAGCGAACGGGGCGTTTTCCTTTGGGTTAACTGCAAACTTAGCTACTTCAACTATTACGGTAGAAACTATTGAAGCTGCGGCCGGTGGTGCTGAAAGAGAATCATTAGAAAATATTAGATACTTTGCTCCAAAGTCTTTACAAATACAAGAAAGAGCAATTACAACAAACGACTATCAAATTTTATTGCAACAGAACTTCCCAGAAATTGCTGCGGTTTCAGCGTACGGCGGTGAAGAGCTAGATCCACCTCAGTATGGTAAAGTTGCTATTTCTGTTTATCTTGGCGAAGGCCGAGAAGGTTTGTCGTCAGTTCTTTCTTCAGCGTATATCGCATTTTTAAAATCTAAAAGTCCACTTGGTATTGAACCAATGTTCATAGATTCTCAATTTATGTATGGTTGTGTAAATGCTAATATCTCTTACGATCCTAAGGTTACTAAGAAATCATCAGGTCAATTAGAATCTGAAATACGTACAGTTATTGCTAATTATAATACAACGTATCTAGATGATTTTGATACAACGTTAAGACTATCTAAACTATCTTCATTAATTGATGCTACAAGTATTGCGGTATTGAGTAATGAAATAGCGGTATGTCCTTACATTGTATATTCACCAGCATTAAATATATCAGTATCGCCATCGTTTAAATTCTACGCCAAGTTAGTTAAGCCTTATCCGTTTAAAGATTCTAGCGGATTTGCTGATTATAAACCAGCCGTAGTGAGTGGTGTATTCCAGTTTAATAACGTTGATTCTTATCTGCAAGATGATGGCCTTGGCAATATACAGGTTGTTACTTCAGATCTTGTTAACCCGCAGATTGTTAAACCAATCGCAGGTACTGTTAACTATGAAACTGGCGAAGTCAATCTTATCGGATTCCAGACTGAAGGATACGCGGGTGCAGGAATTAGAATAATGGCAACGACAGCTAGCGATGATATTAAATCACCGGCAGGAAGAATATTCATTATTCAAGACGATGATGTAACTATCAATATGGTAGAGGTTAAGTAAATGGCTGATAATACCGTCAACTTAGTAGAAAAGAATATAGCGTTTAGTATAGCGCAACAGTTCCCTGCTCACTATAAAGAGCACGGAGCTGAACTAGTTGCAATGGTAGAACATTATTACAAATTTGTAGAATCAGAACCCAATATGGGTGTTTATAATACTCGTAGAATGTTTGAATACCGCGATATTGCAACTACACTTTCTGAAATGGTAATCTATTTTCAAAAGAAATATATGAATGGCTTGCCGGGTATAGAAGACGATAAAACAACTAAATTTGTTATACGCAACATCATGGATTTGTATCGACGCAAAGGTACAGAATCTGGTTTAACCTTATTCTTCAGAATGTTCTTTGAAGCAGATGTACAAATAAGTTACCCTGCTAAACATATGCTTAAGCCTTCTGATTCAGTATGGCAGACTGGTGTATATTTACAAATGTATCCAAACAATAATAACTTTTCTTCAGCTGCAGGTATTGCATATGAATATAAAGATTTATTAAGCCGTAACATATATGGATCTATTTCCAAAGCAAAGGCTATTGTAGATAAAATTAACTTTGTATATTTAAATGGAACATTAACTCCTATTATATACATTTCAGATCCAAAAGGCAAGTTCCAAAGATACGATGATATTATATCACGCATTGCTGGTGAAGATGTATCCTTTGGTAGATTAAATGGTTCTGCAGATTCTTTAGAAATAGATTTAGATTGGGGTGGAACCACTGGAAACAACATCGGTGACGTACTTGATATTACAAGTAAATATGGTAAAGGCGGCAAAGCTGTTGTTACAGAATTGCAAGCTCAATTTACTGGAACCGTAAAATATAATATAGACGATGGCGGATTTGGTTATACAATTCCTAACACTAAATTGCTTGCTTCAAACCAAGTTATTGTCTTAGCGAATGAAGATTTTAGATTTGAAGTATTAGAAGTATTAGAAGATACTGCTGGCAATTCGGGTACCGTGATTGGTCAAAACTCGGTTGCAGTTGGTGTTAAAATGGAGCCGGGCGATTCGTTTGATGTTAGCAGAGATATTTCTACCATTAGCCGTGTTGTAAACTTTACTCTTACTGAGTTTAACGCGGTTACCGAGGTTGGTGATATATTCACTATCTCAGTACTAAACGATAGTTCACCTGGGGCGTTATACGCAAACACTGGTGTTTTAACAGATGTTAAAGTAGAAGAATTAGATAACATCGAATCAGTTACTCTCATTACTGACATCATTGGAAACTTTCTAAATGTACCATTAAACTCTGCAGATTATAATGCTTCTCCGCCAGCGTTACTTCCTATGTCAGGAACGGCAAGTCCAGTTGTTTTAGCAACTGCTTTAGAAGATGCGTTTGACTTAACACCGTTTGATATTGGTACTATTAAATCGTTTGAAAACGTTAACCCAGGTTCTGATTACGTTAATGATACGTTTAGTATCGCGGTAGACGAGCAAATGATTGCGTTTGAAAGATTTGAACAAGTTATTTTAGTTGATAACTATAGTGCTTCTTTCTCGGTTGGTGATACTATCAATCAACCATTGACGGGAACTACTGGATTAATAACCGGAATTGACGGTGACCTAGGCGCACTATATGTATTGCCATACAGTTATTACGGATTTAAAACTGGCGCAAGTGATTTCTTTAATCATAAAGGTAACGCGTATGATGTACTTGCAGTAGAAAGAAATTACACAACCAAAAGATTTGGCGAAAACGCTATTATCAGAAACGAGACTTTATTCTCACAAGGAAGAATTGCTGCAGCAGAAATTAGAAACTCTGGCTTTGGATATGTTGATAAGGAAACCGTTAAATTAACTAATGCGGATGGAATAAACCAAGCGCAGGCAACTCTTCGTGCAAACTCTCAAGGTATTACTTCAGGATTCTGGGGTAGCCAAAGTTCTCACATTAACGGATACTGGACAAACCCAGATAGTAATGTGTTTGAATACTATGATGGAAAAATGAAAATTCAAGACAGTGATTTCTATCAAGAATATTCATATGTAATCAAATCAACTATTGATATTGGCAAGTATGAAAGCGTTGTAAAAGATACAATGCACCTTGCTGGTTCTAAAATGTTTGGGAAATTTGTTTACGATCGTCTTACAGGTCCTGAAGTAACTTCTAAATTCAGACTAACTAGAAAAGACGATTATATTGTAGGCGGATCACCTGTTGTCGGACCTAATCAAGAAATAGGCGACCGAACAGTACGAGCAGATAACTTCATATACACAGTAGACGACACAGATACATTTACAGTCGACAACGGCTAAAGTTAAATAAATAAGATATAAACTAATAGGAGCAAACATGGCTAAGCAAATCATTAACGTGGGCACGATAGCTAATGACGGAACTGGCGACCCAATACGTTCTGCCATGACCAAAACCAACGAAAACTTTACTGAAGTTTATGGTTTAATAGATGATATCGTAATACCGTCTGTCCCAACAGATCTAACTGATCTTGGAATTACAGACGGTACAGTTGGTCAAGTACTTACAACAGATGGTGATGGGGCGTTTACATTTACTACGGATGCTCCAAACTTTGATAACACTGATGTAGATGCCCATTTAAATACTGGTACTGCGGCGGCTAGTCAAATTTTAAGTTGGACTGGTTCTGATTACGATTGGATTGCTGCTCCTAGTGGTAGTGGTAGTGGTTTACAAACAAGGCAATCACCATCTACTACAACTGCTTCTTTAGCAAATAACGCGTCTGGAAATATTGATATAGTAGGCTATAAAACATATGCACTACTTAGTATCATAACAAATAAAGCTGCGTGGGTAAGAATTTATGCAACTACCGCAGCAAGAGCAGCAGATGCTTCTAGAAGTCAAAGTACAGATCCAGCTCCTGACGCAGGTGTTATTGCTGAAGTAATTACTGCGGGTGCCGAAACAGTTTTAGTATCACCGGGCGTAATAGGTTATAATATGGAATCAACACCAACAACCTCTGTTCCATGTGCAGTTACAAACCTATCTGGTAGCACTGGAACAGTATTCGTATCGCTTAACCTTCTGCAATTAGAGGCTTAATCAATGCTCAATGAATGGATTGTTACTCTTCATAGAAAAGAAGATTTAGATAGTTTCTATGACGATATGGAAACAGCTGGCGGTAATCTGTTCATTCCAGGCAGAGCAGTAGATATATCTAAAAGAAGACCCATCAGTCGTAATACACATTACATGCTAACTGATGACGAAGTTCTACTTATTAAATCCGATGATAGAGTTTGGGATGCAGAATTAGCAGAACTTAC
>TARA_R110000764_G_C11028410_1_pt1 | contig 11580 bp, 11 predicted proteins | sample TARA_R110000764 | Tara Oceans TARA_R110000764 (sample SAMEA4398111) | marine metagenome | biome: Polar Biome; feature: [SRF] surface water layer (ENVO:00010504); material: water (ENVO:00002006), including particulate matter (ENVO:01000060) such as... | depth 5 m | reverse complement strand
ACATAAAACTCTACTTTTAGACTATCCTATTTTAGGGGATGGCTACCCAAGGAACATCATCAATCAATTTCTTATTGGCTAAAACTTCATGGTATCATTTGAAAATCTTTTGAGATCCCTTATTACATTTATCCGTTAAAGTACCTTTTTTATCATGCCAAAAAAATTCATAAATTAATTCACTATAATCAGATATTTCTTCAGCAACAGCCCCAATAAATCTTATTTCATCATCAGGCACATTAATTTCTAATTCTTCTTTTAATTCTCTGATAATAGCTTGCTCAGCTGTTTCTCGAGTTTCAATACGGCCTCCAAAAGCAGAAATATAATTAGGGTAAGAAAAGGCTTTTTTATCTCTTTTTTGAAGCAATATTTTATTATCTTTGGTTAGAATAAGACACCCTGCAAAATCTGCTCTGAAAGCTCTTAGGTCATGTTTATCTAAATTTATTTCTTTTACTTTGTTCATGTTATATACAATTTCAAGTTTTTTTAAAAGTCTTAAATTTACCAATTTATTGTTGTATTTTTTTTTAGTTTTGCATCCCTATGTAGTATGCCAATAATTCTTCCAGTTGACGTCGTTGTAGAATGCCCTAATCCATTCCATTGTTCCTTAAGTGAATTATACCAATTCTGACTGCTCAACTGTGATTCTTCTAGTTTTACTTCAATTTCTGCCATTCCAGTCGAAAGAAGACTTAGTAAATCAGTACTACCAATACTTATTCTAATACAACCCATTGCTACAAGATGCTCATAATCAAGTGGTGTGGAATATTTTAACACTCCATCGCTTACTAAAGGAGATATAGTATTATTCCACCATGTATTAATATTTTTTTGTACTATGGCGTTATCAGTTGCTTTAAATTTTTGAGTAGGTCTTATATCTTTGACTGTTGTCAATACAGCCAGTATTTTAATTTGACGACTTGATAAACAATCTACAACTGAACAAGCCGCTGCACCAGCTAGAGCTATCATATCGTCTGCATTTGCAGTTAGTCTTTGAGCAATCAATTCTGCCAATAATTCATGCTTTTCTTCATTGTCAGTTGTTGCAGCATCAATAGTTGCATTTTTAATTAGCAAAGCGCTACTAGGATGGTTTAATGAATTTTTAAATATCTCTGATTTTTCAGCAGGCAATTCTCTTTCTAAACGTTCTACTCTCATTGCTAATCTTGTTACAAAATTTTCCATATTATTCTTTGCAATAGCCTGCATTTCAGGAGACTGAGCTGTAATTAGATCAATAAGCCATTTTACACCATTAGAAGTTATTTCTTTTATGAAACTTCCTGCAGCACCACCTACAGATGCTGAAACAATTAAGTTAGTAATTTCATCCATATGCTATGGTCTCCTATTTAGATTCCTCCGGTTTTTTGATTTTTACGAAGAGATTATTAACAAAAATATTACAAATGTATAACTTAATTATATCGTATTTAATGTTATGAGATAAGGAGTAATATCATATGCACAACCGGACATTTGAATAAAGTTTAAAAGAGGACATTAAAACACTGCCCTAACACATACCGTTAAGGTATTAGCTGTCTTTTTTATTCTGGATCAACTAAATTATACTTTTCTGGATCCAAATTATTTTTAACCCAATGTCTAAAGGCAACTACTAGCTGTTCATTTTTACCATCTAGCATATTATAATTTACTAAAGCTTTTAATATTGTTCCAACTGCACATTCCTCTACATCTAACTCTATATGCTCTGCGTCATTTTTATCAAAATGCTTAAGAAAATTAATATATAATATATCATTAACCTCCCTACCAAGTTTTTCACGATGCTTATATTGTCCGCTTGCCTTTTCAAATAATAAATCAGTGAAATTTTTTTTTCCTTCTCTATTAACCAATTCACAAAAAATCACATCAGCAGCCCCTGCTAAAGTGATAGCAGACAATTTATCTATCTTTGTCAAAAATAAATATATTGCTGTTTCTAATTGATTGGCCGCTAATTGAAAGCGTTTATATGTTAATACTGTTGTTTTCTTCGGTTGAGTCACAACTTTGTTTTTGGCCTTTCCTAATTTTTCCTTATTAGGAATTGTTTCAGTTTTTTTTAATTTATTGGGCATATTATTGTATGCCTCAAAAATTTTATTTCCATCTGCTCTATTCCATGACCATGTCAAATAGGCTATTACAAAATCATCATTTTGTCCATATAACGTTACATAGTCACTTATAGCAATTGTTATTGAATTGATAGCGCATTCATGCAGGTTGAGATCGCAGGTTTTAGGACAAGATGGGCTCATGTGCTTTTGAACATTTATCCCAAACATATTATCTATGTAGTTCTTGTAACTTGTCCTTTTCGGGGTATAGCCTTTAAATGCGTCATGAACTCTACAGGCATAATCAGTAAATGGCTCTTGACCAGAATTTTTTACCAATTGACTTAATATATTACTAGAAGCTGCAGAAAGAGTGATAACAGAAGATAAATCTTTTTCGTTTAAAAATAGCATAACAGCTGTCATTAATTGCTGCTTTGCAAGCTCACTTCTATGGTATTTCTTTTCTGAATTGGTCATTCTTAATTTCTTACTATTTGCATAATCTCAACTTATAGACACTTCACGTTGATAACATAACCTGAAAATATTATACATTAATGATTATTTATTGAAAGTTTCGTCTCAATATAATACAGTAGTTAGTCAACATAAGAAGATCTTTCTATTTTGCTAATATATGACATTATCATATTGCCTTAACATAATTTGTAATTCCATTTTTTGAAATGCTAATCTAAGATATATTATTGGTATAGTACAAGGACATGTCTGGATTAAATATTGTTCCCCAAGTAACAAACCCTTGTAAATAATGTAAAAAGTGAATAATATGGGGATCCTTATCTTCTGTAGAGGTAGAAGGTACAAAATGAACTTTATTTATTTTTTCTGTTTGAGGATCAATGGGAACAGAGCCATTTGATTTACCATTTTTATAAAGGTATCCTCCTTGTTTAATATTTAATACACAATTGTGATAACTCCATGGTTCTATTTCATCATCATATAAGTCAATTAAATTTAAATCATTAGTGTTGAATTTGATATCATTACAGATTAGAAATGAAAATATTTGATCCAAATAGTGCTTTTCAACAGAAGGTTGGCTATCTATTAGTTTCTTTAATGGATCTAGGTTTGTGTCTTTTCTTAATAATTTATTAGAGGATAGTTTTATCAATGCTTCTTTCAAGTCATTTTTATTCTGTATATCTGATTTACATTCCCCAATAGCTAAAACAGTTTCAATTGGGAAAAATTTTTGTTCGTTATAAGAATGTATTTTAGGCGTATAATCTGCTGCATATATGATGATATCACATTGAGTACTTATATTATCTTCTTTAGTTATAATAAATCCTGAATCTACTTTATATTGTCTCGGAAGGAATGTGTTTAATAATGCTTTAGTAATATTTTCTCTTGCTATCCCATATTCTCCGCTATGAATCATCTTCCCATTTTTATCAACATAAATATTTTTTGCTGCAGAAAATGCAGACTTAAATTCTACTAATCTAGCATTTACTATTTCTTTAAAGCATTTAGAAGCCATTTTGATCCTTTTTATGAATTCATGTATAAAATTATATACTTTCTATGCGCTTTAATCTATGAGGCAATAATACTTAATTTATAATTTCGATATTTAAATTTTATTATTGGGTCCAAGTCTAAAACGGGGCCAAAAACTTCGTTCATTTAACTTTTCATAGGAAAAACAACTGATAAAAATGAAGAAATACAGCATTCTTTGCCTTTAAAACTGAAAAAAGAATTTATATATTCATCTGTTTTTAAAGCAACAAATCAAATCCGCGAAGTTTTTAACCCCGTTTTGGACTTGGGCCCTAGTTTAGTTTAAGAGAATAATTATATCATTTCATGTAAGTTTCAAAATAGATTAAAATAATACAGTAGCTGCTATATTTAGAATCCTTATAAAATATCCTGATAGTTTCGACTATCAGGATTATAAGCCCTTTATTGTGTCCGTAGGAATATAGCTAGAACTTACAATTCTCCCTATATTCCCACTGAACCATTAAACCACAAAACAAATTAACCATGTTCATCTGCTCAATATTAGAAACATTAACATCAAGTAAAGATGGACTATAAACAATCACAGCCATGACTTTAGCGCGAGAAATGGCAACATTAATTCTATTTTTATCAAATAAAAAGTTCATACCTCTTGGGGAGTCATTAGCATCACTTGCGCACATACTTAAAAACACAATTGGTGCTTCTTGGCCTTGAAATTTATCAACACTACCAACTTTTGCTTCATTACCAAGTTTTGCTTTAAGTCTATTCACTTGGTAATTATAAGGTGTAACAAAAAGCATGTCGCCCCAATCTATTAATTTTTCAGATCCATCCTTATTAACTAAGGTTCTACCTAACATTTGATTTGCCAATAAAGCTATTTCATCAACTTCTTCATCACTAAATTGTGTATTTCCTTCATGAAATACTGGCATCCTGATAATGCCATGCTTTTTATTTAAAACTCCTTCATATCCTTCTGGAATTTTAATAAATTGCTTTTCATTTTCAACGGCAGATTCAAGCTTGCTTTCATAAATAAAATCACTAATAAATTTATTAACTTCAGGATGCATTCTATAAGTAGTCCCAAGAAAAATACCCATGTTTTCAGGAATAGCTGGTGTCGTATGCAATAAGTAATCTAAAATTGATAAACCACTATCTTCTGGATGACTGCCTTGTAATGGTTGACCTAATTGCATTTGATCTCCCATTAAAATTATATTTTTTGTCGATTGGCTCATGGCTATTAAATTAGCCACACTAACTTGACCTGCTTCATCAATAAGTAAATAATCAAAATTATCCGCTAAATCTTCTCTAGAAAAGCCCCATGCAGTTGTGCCAATTACACAACCAGATTTAATATTTTCGAAAATTTTATTATTACTTAATACATTAATTTTTAATTGATCAATTTTATCATCAGTATTCTTAGTGCAAGCAAAATAACCCGTTATATTGTGTGTATTGCAATATTCTACCGTACTAATGAGTAAATTATTTATTGCTTTATGACTATTAGAAGAAATTCCAATTTTTTTACCTTGTTTGATTAATTCAGCAATAATATGCTTTCCTGTATAAGTTTTTCCAGATCCTGGTGGGCCTTGAATTGTTAGATAACTATTATTTAAATTCAAAACAGCTTTAATAATTTGTGCTAAGCGTTCTTTTGAATTATGGCTTGGTGCAATTGGTTTACCAATATCACGTCCAATAATACGAGGTTCATTTCTATTAATAAAATCTAATATTGCAGTTCCATTTAATGAGCCTTGATTAAAAGCTTCTGCCTGTCTTTTTATCGCTTCTGGTATAGGTGCTGGATTAATATACTCATCGGGTATTAAATAAAGAGGCTCAATTAATTCTTCTTTCATCTGTAGTACAATTAAACCTTTATTAATGTCACTATTATCTTTAATATATTTTACTTTTAAAGGATTACCTTTATCATCTATCTTACCTAAAATATAATAGTTAGAACTTGCCCCTTTAAATTCTTGATTCACATCAAAAGAATATTCATATGCTAATATTCTTGCTTTTGGTGTTGGCTTAAATGCTACAGTTTTAGTACGGATGCATTCAGCGAGACATTCAATATCATCATATAATTCATCATTGCTTAAACCAAGCCTATCAAACATTTTCCAAAATACTGGTTTATTTTCTCGTGTATGAAACTCTAATGACCAAGCAAATAATAACGATACTCGTACAAAATCTTCATTATTTTGCTCATTTTGTTTTTTTGCTTTTAAAAGTAAATCATCACGCAATTTAATCAAATCAATTATTTCTTCTTTTGACTCAGGCTCAACTTTCTCGGTTTTTCCAAGATAATTAATATTATTTTCTTGTTGCCTTAATCTTAACCAATCTGCAAGTTCCTGCGTGGAATTACAGTCATCTATGTTATATTCACGCAAATCATTTAATAATCTAGATGTTTGCCAATTATCACCATCTGGATTTTCACGCCAATTTTCATAAACAACAACAGAATCACTGCCCTTGCCTACATCTGTAGTACGTTTATCTCTATAAAGATGTTCAACATTCTTAATGGAATATTTTGGTTCACCAATTAATAACCCGCCTTTAATAATTTTATATAAATCAACAAATACTTCATTACGTAATAACTGATCGACCTCTATTTCACAAACACCATATCGACCCATTAATTTACGACACGCCGCAATTTCATAATTGGCATAATGGTAAATATGCATCTTATTGTTTTCCTGCCAGCGTTTATATGTCCATGTGATAAAATCCTGAAATGCAGTTTTTTCTTGCTCTTTATTATGCGCCCAAAAATCTTTATACTGCCGAACTCCTTGTTCATCAAAATAAGTAACTCCCCATAAATATTCAAGTCCTCCTGATTCCAATGGGTATCCTTCTATATCAAAAAAAATATCATGCGAAGACGCTTCAGGTAACAAAGCAAGACCATGTTTTTTATCTAATTCATGAGTTAAAACTTTATACTCAGGAATATTTTTATTTTCACTTGTTTTTTGTATAGCAGCTTGTTCTTTTAGCCTTGCTAATACAGAGTCTTTAATACCTTTAATATAATTTTTATCAGTATCAATTAAAGCCTGCATCGTAAATACTTCTGCGTTATTTAATTTTTTTATCTGACCTTTTGTAATATTTGCTATTTGAAATAAATGATCTTTAGATTTGAGTATATTTTCAGCATAATTACTCCACCTACCAAAATTATTAGAAATATTTAAATCTGGTTGATTATTTGAATCAAAATTTAAATGCATGGCTAAAAAAGATTTTTTTAAATTGAGATAATAATAGAAATAATCGGTTACTCGTAGTTTAATTTTATCGCCATTACCTAGAAATATCCCCATATATTCTGGTCTTATACCTTGCAAAGATTCTAAAATTTCTACGTAACAGCAAAGCTGAATTACAAAATATGGTTTTACTGTACTAGCCAGTTTAACGTCCCAAACTTCATAATGAAAATCTCCCAACGCGCTTTTAACTGGTGTTTTAATCAAAAAATCAGCTATGCCCTTAAATTCATCTGATTCTAAAGTAGCTTGGTATATTATATCTGCGCCAGTTAACAACACTTCTTTAGTTTTACTAGTATTTTTTGGCTGTTCTTTTAAATCAATAATATTTAAATCTTCTTGTTTAAATTTATTTAAAATTTCTAATTCATATTTATTGCCTTTATTTTGCAATGCCGACATTAGTGGATCATCTTCATCTGGAATTGGGGCTTGATTTGGGTTTAATAATATAAAATGATCCATCCATGATGCAAATTTGCTGTTCATGTAAGTGGTTAGATCTGATGGGGAGAATCTTATTTTATTTTGATTTATATACATTGGTTAAATTTCCTGCATAATTTATTTTGCTGATATATTAAAAGGCTAACATTCATTGATAATATAAACTGCAGTGCTTTATGTTAAATTGTTATACATGAAAAAGATAAAATATTTAAGTTGTTTCTTTTTGTCTTAGGGGCTTTATTTTTAACTCCTAACTAAATCCATTAGCTTATCGAAACTATTTACTACATCATATTTAACGTTCTGGTAATCAATTTTTTTATTTATTTTATCAAAGAATTTTTTAGTACATTCTATTTTAATACTCTCAATTTCTCGTAACTCCATACTAGACATTGAGCCTTTAGTCTCAGCAACAAAATATATATGGCTCCAGGTTTGCAACAGAACCAAATTATTTGAATTAAAATCTACTTTACTCTATTTGATCTCTAGATCATTCATTAGCCTAATTAGAGAACGCCCTAAAGCTGCTGCCATATTAACTGGAACAGCATTACCAATTTGTTTATAAATACTCGTCATTGGACCTTTAAACTCCCAGTCATCAGGAAAGGTTTGAATTCGAGCATACTCACGAGTTTGTAAAGGTCGTGTTTCAGTAGGATGACAACGCTCAGTTTGTTTCTGGGCTGGAGATGTTGTTAAGGTTAAGCTAGGCTCATCCAAGGACAATCTTCTCGCCATTCCTGTTTTTCCTCCACCTAGAAAATAGCTACCTTGCATATATTCTCTTTGGAGTTCATCACTAAGATTTCGCCAGTAACCTCCTTGAGGTACTTCAGTCATTATCTCGTATTTTCTTTTTGGGTAAGTTTGACCATCAGAGCTTGGAACATTGGAATCAAATAGTTCACCAGCAAAAAATGCATCTCGTAACGTCATTATCCTTTTATATGGAGAAGGCCATTTGAATGACGTTTTTTGAGCTAAGTCTTTTCTAATAGCAACTAGAATTAATCGTTCTCGTTTTTGTGGTACTTTATAAAAAATGGCTTTGAGCACTTTAGGCTCGATCAGTTTATAACCTAACTCATCAATTACACCTTTTATTACTTCTAAGGTTCTTCCATTATCGTGAGTAAATAAAGCTCTAACATTTTCAGCCAAAAATACTTTTGGATTTAACTCTTTAATGGCTCTAGCCATTTCAAAAAATAATGTTCCTCTAGTATCTTCAAAACCTAGACTTTTTCCTGCATAGGAAAATGATTGACATGGAAAGCCTCCTGTTAATACATCAATTTCATCTCCAACCTCTTTTAGAAAATTAATATTTTTAATATCGCCTTGTATTATATTCCAGTCAGGACGGTTATGTTTTAACGTATTACAGGCATGTTTGTCCAACTCATTGAGTAAAACGCTATTAAATCCTGCTTGTTCCAGGCCTAATGCTAGCCCCCCTCCCCCAGCGAACAATTCAACCAAGTTATACTGCCTACTAGGTTTGGTTTTTAATTCATCATCCCATTTAGATTCATCAATATTTTTTACTTCTGGATAATGGATTACTTGAACCTTGTCTATTAATCCAGTGTTGGGGCAAGGCTTGAGTTCTCCTTTCTTTATCTTTGATTCAATTATTCTTTTTGACGTTGAAAGAATGTCTGCTAAAACTTCTATACTGAAAAAATTTTGTTTATCTATTTGTTCTATAATATATGCCATCTGATTTGCCAACCTGTTAATTTTATATATTAATTATACATGTAGGTACGAGCTAGGTCCAGTATTATTTTTATAAATAAAATTATAATCCTTCACATCTATCATTATTTGATCAATAATGACCCTTTTAAATATCCGGAGTTTCAAGTGGTTTCATTTGATAGGTTAAATCTTAAAAAAGCTATTGAAAATAGTGTTGTCAGAATGTACGAAGCACAAACAGTAGAGGTAGATTTATATAGAAATACTCTTGATTGTTTTTCCGCTTCAATTGACGCATTAATGCAAAAAATTACCATGGAGGAATGGTTGAAACAGGAAAAAGAAAGGCAGATTCAAAAGACAAAACAAAATGCGATTGGTTCATTGCATGAAGACATCATGGGATCTATTGATGGAGTTCAAAAGCTGCCTAATTTTGTTGATATAATTTGTCATGATAAAAAAATAATTGCAGAAGTTAAAAATAAGCACAATACAACTAAAGGTAATCATAAAGTTCAAATATATCGAGATTTATCTCAAAAAATTAAAGAGTTAAATAATGGTTATACTGGATATTACGTTGAGGTTCTGCCTAAGGGTGGCAAATCCTATAATCTGCCATTTACTCCTTCTGATAATCAAACAAAAAGTAATTTGCCTAAAAGAGATGATATCAGAGTGATTGATGGTAAATCATTTTATACCCTTCTCACTGGGAATGAAAATGCTTTAAATGAACTATACGAAAATTTGCCTTTAATTGTTTCTGAAATAATTAAAGAGAAATTCAATATTGATTTACCTACTGATACTGTAGTCAACTCAAAATTATTTAAAGAAAATTTCACTAAAGTTTATGGGAAATAATTAATGCTGACAGACCAAAGCATTATGGGGCTCTGCATTTAGGATCTGTAATAAATTTTGTGTCTCTGTAGTAAATAGCTAATATGGCCCGTGGGAATATAGGGAGAATTGTAAGCTAGCTATTGCATAATAAAATTTATTACCAAATTAACCTATTGTTCTATATGATATTTTTAGAACTAAAATAATTAAAGTTAAATTCGCCATCATAAAAATAGATTTAATCTCTATATTTATGTTGTACTGCCTCGGATAACAGAATAGCTTTTAAAAATCGTATTTTAATAACAAGATATAAAGTATTATTATTCATTTTTGATATCCCAGCTTACAATTCTCTTTATATTCCCACGGACCCTTAGTAATGAATTTTAGCTGAATGAAACTTTTGACCTCATTTAGACAGAGACTCCAAACTCAAAAATATAATTTCAATTTGGTTTATATTTAATGATAAAGCTCTTTATTTCTTTACTATTATATGTTGACAAATTATTAACTAAATCTTCTAAAATTTTATATGAAAATAAATCAGGCTCAAACTCCATACCACTTAAAATTTTTAAAACTTCTCCAAAATCAGAGCCATCTAGGATATTCATATGAGTAGAATAAAATAAATAAGCCTCATCTCCAATTATAGATAAATGCTCTTTTTCATGAATAGACTGTTTTAATAGCTCGCTAAAATTTTTAGAAAGAATAATTACATCGTCATTTTTACTCATAAACACAACTCATCAGAGTTCGCTACATAGTTTAATCTATCCGCTAATGTTTTCATAATGAAAAATTGTTAAAAATTAATAAAGGTATTATATCAAAAACTATAAAACGGCCTGAGGGTTATCACTATCAGGGGCTATAATATTATAATTTATAGTTCGCAAGTTATAGATTTTGTTTAATTAACACTCATATGATAAATCTGCATTCTATCTCCATCTATATATCCACCTGCAATTGCTGAACTGCTAGCAATTAGAATATGGGTAGTATTGTCTATTAATCTAACAAATTTAGGGTAATCATAGAGTTTTCCACCAATTGTTAACTCAGTTTCATAATCAAGATCAATATAGGTTTTGCCTTCATCTGTTGATTGAAAAAAATGAGTAGCATTATTTTTACCAACTGCTAGTACAATTATTTTTCCTTGGGATACATCTATGTCCATGTGTTTGAATTTAGTTACACCATTTAAATATACTTTTTCCCAATTTTTCCCTGAGTTAGTAGATACCTCTAGTTGCTTACAGTATTCTTTGCAAGACTCATCAAGTAGAGGAGATTTTATTCCTCTAGAATTATCACCATTTTTTGAGTAAATGACTTCCTCTTCGATTTTATAATCCGTATTAGAAATCTTGAATAACTTATTTGAATTGCTAGGATTTACTATTAGTTTAGCTATGTAATCATTCTTGTTGAAATATAGCATTTCCCAATCTAATCCAGAATTTCTTGATCTATATATATAGATATTTGAATATGCATAGATATCATCTGTTACAATATTTGGTATTTCAAAAAAGAAAGATAAAGGTCTTCTGGTAGCCATCCCATTCTTAGGACAACTCTAAAGTAGAGTTTCTATA
>TARA_R110000764_G_scaffold26570_1_pt1 | contig 11601 bp, 7 predicted proteins | sample TARA_R110000764 | Tara Oceans TARA_R110000764 (sample SAMEA4398111) | marine metagenome | biome: Polar Biome; feature: [SRF] surface water layer (ENVO:00010504); material: water (ENVO:00002006), including particulate matter (ENVO:01000060) such as... | depth 5 m | reverse complement strand
CCTTTTACTGCTAACTCAAAAGAAGACACTCATACCATTGCAGTGAATAATGTTGGAACAAATTCTATAGCAGTACTTCTTCAAGTTGATGATGCAAGCACACTGGTTATTAATGAACCTATTGTTGGTTTAACATCAGCAACGTCAGGTACTATCGTAAGTATAGATACTAATATTGTTAGAGTGATATACCCTGACGGGCTCTTTGAAGTTGGCGAAACCGTTTCAATATTGGGAGGAGCTAATACCGCAGTGGTAGTCGCGTTTACTGAGATATTCAATGAGTGAAGATAAAGATGTACAAAGCGATTATGAATACGCTCGAGATTATTATTATACCTTAGCGGATCAGGGTAAAGAAGCTATAGAATTAATGATGGACCTTGTGAAAGAGACTGAGTCACCACGGGCCTTTGAGGTCCTTTCAACCCTAATGAAACAGTCGTCTGACATCACCGAAAAACTAATGGACCTTCAAAAGAAGAAGAAGGATGTCACTACAACTCGGGATGCTCCAGTAGCTTTGCCTGATGGCACCGCGCCGACCAATAATATCTTTGTTGGCAGTACGACCGAACTTCAAAAGTTTCTCCAATTGAATAAAGAAAAAGAAAAGGATGTAACACCGGAGTCTAATGACGTCTGATTCATATAATGGTAATACCAATGTAAAACGTGAAGGTGTTGTTACTCAATTTACAGAAGATCAGATCAAAGAATACACTAGGTGTATGCAAGATCCTGCGTATTTTACTGTTACTTATCTGAAAGTTATTCATCTCGATTACGGTCTTGTTCCATTCAACCTATACGATTACCAAAAAGAAATGTTTGACCATTTCAATTCTGGTAGGTTTTCAGTTGTCTTATCGGTACGTCAGTCAGGTAAGTCAATATCTTCGTGTGCATATCTGTTATGGTATGGGTTATTCCACTCTGAAAAAACTATCGCCATTCTTGCAAACAAAGGAGCAACTGCTCGAGAGATGTTATCTCGTATTACTTTAATGCTTGAAAATTTACCGTTCTTTCTGCAGGCCGGTTGCAAAACTTTAAATAAAGGTTCTATTGAGTTTGACAATAATAGTCGAATTATTGCGGCGGCTACAAGCGGTTCATCAATTCGTGGTATGTCAGTAAGTTTATTATATCTTGACGAATTTGCTTTTGTTGAAAATGATGCAGAATTTTATACTTCAACATATCCAGTAATATCAAGTGGTAAAACCTCGCGTGTCATTATTACTTCTACAGCAAACGGCATCGGTAATATGTTCCATAAAATATGGGAAGGTGCTGTTCAAAAAACAAATTCTTATAATGCATTCAGAGTCGATTGGTGGGATGTCCCTGGGCGTGATGAGGCTTGGAAACAAGAAACTGTTAATAACACTTCTCAATTACAGTTTGACCAAGAATTCGGTAATGCATTTCTAGGTTCAGGTAGCACCTTAATTGACGGCAATCATTTATTAAAACTGAAAGCTGCTCAACCGTTATTTAATAAAGGCAACGTAACGGTTTATGAAAAACCTCAGCCAGACCACGAATATATGATGATGGTTGATGTAGCACACGGGCGAGGTCAAGATTATTCAACATTTAATATTGTCGATGTATCACAAAAACCATTTAAACAAGTTGCGGTCTTCCGAGATAACATGATCTCACCTTTATTACTTCCAGATATAATATATAAATACGGTACTGCTTATAATGAAGCATATGTTATTATAGAGTCAAATGATCAAGGATCAGTCGTATGTAATGGCTTATATTATGAATTAGAATATGAAAATGTTTATATGGAGTCGGCAATCAAAGCTGATTCAATTGGTATACGAATGACAAAGAAAGTTAAACGTATCGGATGTTCTAACTTAAAAGATTTAATTGAAGAGAATAAAATAGATATAGTTGATGCTCAGACGATAGTAGAGTTGTCAACCTTTAAAGTAAAAGGAGCATCATACGAAGCCGATACAGGCGGACATGATGATCTAGTTATGAATTTTGTTTTGTTTGGTTATTTTGTTAATACATCATTTTTTCAGGAAATGACTGATATAAATGTAAAAGAAATGATTCATGCTGAAAACATGAGAATGATTGAACAAGATTTAGTGCCGTTTGGTTTTACAAATGACGGACGCGACAAGCCTTTGAGTAATACTATCGAAGAAGTAATTTGGGACGGTACTGTTGCAAATTTACAGAGTTATAAATAATACATTGATGAAAATCGTATTATGAAAACATATTAAAACTAATGAGGAATTAAACTAATGTCTGGATTTCAAGTTTCGCCTGGTGTACAGGTAAAAGAAATTGATTTGACAAATGTAGTTCCTGCTGTTTCAGCATCCATTGGCGGCTATGCCGGCGATTTTGGATGGGGTCCAGTAGATGAAATTACACTTGTCTCTTCTGAGAAAATACTTGCTTCTAAATTCGGGAAACCTTCTGTTGATAAGGTTACCGATTTTATGTCAGCTGCTTATTTTTTAAACTATGCCGGCGCTCTACGAGTTGTTCGTGCAATCGATGCTGTTGCAAGTAATGCTAATACCGACGATGCTACTACTAAAGTTGTCATTAAAAACCAAGATAACTACGACGCACAAGACGGGTCTTTTGTCGATGCAATTGTTGCTACAACTGCTGTTGCCACATTGTCCGGTCAAAGTCAACTCATATTGGTTGATGCTACCGGCATAACTGTTGGTGATGTCGTTTCAACTGACACTGTTGGTATTGCTGTAGGGACAACTGTAACATCAATAGCAGGTGCCACTATCTCGTTGAGTCTTGCCACTGTTGCTGACATCGATGGAAGTGTTACACCTGTAGAAATAAACGTTGCCGTATATAAAGGCGAGTTTGCTGCTAAGTACCCTGGTATTTTAGGTAATGGCCTAGATATTGAAGTTTGTAGTTCTGCGGCTGCTTATGCCACTTGGAGTTATAAAGGTCAATTCACTAGTGCTCCAAAGGATTCTGATTACGCTCTTGCTCGTTCTGGTTCTGCTGATGAAGTTCATGTAGTTATTGTCGATAAGACTGGTTTATTTTCTGGTACAGCTGGTGCGGTACTTGAGACATTTGGTTTCCTCTCACAAGCACGTGATGCTAAGGCTAGTGATGGCACAACCATTTATTACAAAGACGTTCTTAACCGTTCTTCTAAATATGTTTGGTTACTTAACCATGACCAAGGTTTAACTAGTGCAGGCTCACTTGCTTCTGGTACAGCTTTTTCAACTGAAAGTACAGTTAAAACTTACTCTTTTGTTGGCGGTACTGATGCTGTTAATACTGATGCTGCAGTTGTACTTGCATACGAATTGTTTAACGATGCCGAAACTGTCGATATTTCTTTACTCTTCCAAGGTACAAATGCTGGTGATGTTGCATCAACAACTTTATCTGAGAAATTAATTTCAATTGCAGAATCACGTAAAGATTGCGTTGCGTTTATATCACCTCCAATTGAAGCAACTGTTGGTTCAGCTGATCCTTCAGGCGATGTTATTGCTTGGGCTGATGTCATTACATCTACTTCTTATGCGGTTATAGATTCTGCAGCGCTGAAGGTATACGACCCGTATAATGACCAATATGTTTGGATTCAAGCTGCTTCTTCTGTTGCTGGTCTTTGTGCCAACACTGATGATATTGCAGATCCTTGGTTCTCGCCTGCTGGTTTAAATCGCGGTCAATTGTTGAATGTTGTTAAGTTATCTTTTAACCCAACAAAAGCAATGCGTGATGACTTATACCAAGCTCGAGTTAATCCATTGGTATCGTTTGCTGGTGAAGGTACAGTTCTTTACGGTGACAAAACTGCATTGGCTAAGCCATCAGCTTTTGATCGTATTAACGTTCGTCGCTTATTCATTGTTATGGAAAAGGCAATTGCTACTGCTGCTAAGTTCCAACTGTTTGAACAGAATGACGCATTTACTCGCGCTCAATTCCGTAACTTGGTTGAACCGTATTTACGGGCAGTACAAGGTCGTCGTGGTGTAACTGATTTTGCAGTTATCTGTGACGAAACAAACAACGACGGTCAGGTCATCGATAGTAACAGCTTCGTTGCTGATATTTATGTCAAGCCTACTCGTTCAATTAACTTCATCAATTTGAATTTTGTCGCCACTCGTACGGGCGTTGAGTTCTCTGAAATTGTTGGACAATAGGAGAAATAAATAATGTCATTAAAAATAGATGATTTCAAAGCAAAACTTTCTGGTGGAGGCGCTCGCGCTAACTACTTTCAAGTACAAATCCCATACCTACAAGACGCTGGCGATATGATGCTAATTAAGGCTGCTGCCTTGCCTGCTTCAATAATTGCTCCTATTATGGTACCATTCCGTGGACGTCAGTTACAAATTGCTGGCGACCGTACGTTTGAGCCGTGGACTATCACTATAATTAACGATAGTGGAATGGCAATGCGTGCTGCTCTTGAAACTTGGATGGAACTCATCCAAACTAACGTTAGCAATAGTACCGCAAGTTCAGATCCTTCAGCCTATATGCAAGACGCAACTGTTACGCAATTAAAGCGTGATGGTAGTGCAGATCGGGCGTATAACTTTCAAGGAATTTGGCCAAGCAACATCTCACAGGTTGACTTAAGTTACGATAGCGAAAATACTATCGAGGAATTCACAGTTGAATTCCAAGTAACATATTGGACAGCGGCTGCAGTAGGCTCGGTTTAATAAAAACCAGTTAATTAGTTAGTTCAGAAATAATAAGGGGGAGCTTCGGCTCTCCTTTTTCTATTATAAATATTATAAAAGTTTATCTAGCAAAGGTTAAATAGAATGCAATTATTTGGATTTGAAATTAAGAAAAAAGACGGTGCTGATAAGGCAAAGTCGTTTGTTGCGCCTTCTGAAAATTCTATCGATGATGGCGAAGGCGTTGTTGTTCAAGGCGCGGGATCGCATCATGGTACATACTTTGACCAAAATTGGGATAGAGTAAAAACAGACCGCAAGCAAATAGAACTATATAGATCGACCGCTTTACACGCTGAATGCGATGCTGCAGTTGAAGATATCATTAATGAAGCTATTGTAACTGATAATGATTCTGCTCCAGTTCGATTAATCGTTGATGACCTTGAAGCTAGCGATAAAGTTAAAAAGATTATACTTGAAGAATTCGATGAAATTTTATCCTTGATGAATTTCAATTGGTTAGGCAGTGACCTGTTTAGAATATGGTATGTAGATGGTCGAATATTCTTCCACAAAGTAATTGATAATGCTAATCCAAAAAAGGGTTTAATTGAAATACGCCATGTCGATTCTACTAAAATAAAGAAAATTAAAGAAATCGAAAAAGCAACTGATGCTGCTACAGGTGTTGATTATGTAAAGAATGTTAATGAATACTACATATTTCAAGAAGGTGGTGTGGGTAATGCCGATACCGGTTTAAAGATTTCAAAGGATTCCATAACTTATGGGACTTCAGGTTTATTAGATGCCTCAAAAACTAATGTAATATCGTACTTGCATAAAGCAATTAAACCTGTCAATCAATTGCGTATGATGGAAGATGCTTTAGTTATTTACAGATTAGCTCGAGCGCCAGAACGTAGAATATTCTATATTGATGTTGGTAATTTACCTAAGAACAAAGCAGAATCATATCTTCAAAGCGTTATGGACAAATACCGTAACAAGATAGTTTATAATGCTGACACCGGTGAAGTCAATAACGAATCAAATCAAATGTCAATGCTTGAAGACTTTTGGTTACCTCGTCGTGAAGGCGGTCGAGGTACTGAAATAAGTACACTCCCTGGCGGTGAAAGTTTAGGTCAAATTGAAGATATTAATTATTTCCAACGTAAGTTGTATAAGTCATTAAATGTTCCGGCATCTCGTATTGATACCGAAAGTCAAGCAATGATTTCTTTAGGTCGAGCAAGTGAAACTACTCGTGATGAACTGAAATTTCAAAAGTTCATTAGCAAGTTACGTAAGAAGTTCTCGGTAATATTCATGGACTTACTTCGTACTCAATTGTTATTAAAAGGAGTACTGACTGAAGACGAATGGGAAGACTATAGACAAAAACTTGCAATAGATTTCCTTAAAGATTCACACTTTGCTGAGATGAAAAACTCTGAATTACTACGTGAACGTATTGCGACATTGCGCGAAGTTGACGAGTACGTTGGTAAGTACTATAGTGTTGAATGGGTTCGTAAGAATATCTTGATGCAAACTGATGAAGATATTAAACAAATTGATAAACAAATTAAGTCTGAGCCTGATCCTTTAGAAGATGCTGACTTTGCTGAAAAAGTTGAAACAAATGTTGAGACTGTTATAGTTGAGTCTGAAAAGGAAGAATCGTCTATCTTAGAAGCCAGTCAGTTAAAACTAATTGAAAGCATGACTAAAATAATTGAAGAGTAACCATATGACCAATCTGATTAACAATGCATTTGCTATAAGCTTATTTAAGAAATTGCGTAAAGAGCAAAACCAAAAGATCGATGAGTCTTTAAAGTTTGCGGTTGAGTTATCAGAAGAAATCAAAACCATTAAAGGCGAAAAGGGTGACCAAGGCAAAGCTGGCACTAATGGCTTAGACGGCAAGGAAGGCGTCGATGGAATAGACGGGCTCAATGGTAAAGACGGTGCTGATGGTAAAGATGGTGCCGATGGTTCTAATGGTTTAAACGGTAAGGACGGTATAGATGGAAACCAAGGTCAAACCGGCGAGAAAGGTGATCAAGGCAAAACTGGTGCTAATGGTTTAGACGGTCAAAAAGGTATAGACGGAATAAATGGCAAGGATGGCCCTAAAGGTAACCCTGGTGAGGATGGTAAAGATGGTTCTAAAGGTCTTAATGGCAAAGACGGTTTAGGCGGTAAAACCGGCGATAAAGGGATACAGGGCCTAAGTGGTAAAGATGGTGAAACTGGAAAGAAAGGGAAAGACGGCCTAATCGGAGATAAAGGCGATAAAGGTGATAAAGGCGATAAAGGCGATGTAGGACAGGATGGAGAAACTCCAGACATTAGCCCTTTAAAAGAATTAGTACAATCTGACTTTAATAAATTACAGCAAACAGTTTTAGGTGACCTTGATAAACTAAAGGATAATACTGATAAAGATACAGCTGATTATAAAAAGTCAATTAATAAATTATTTGAAGATCTTAAAAAGAATGTAAACAGCCGCATGATTGAACTAGCTGCTAGACCTTCAGACGGCGGGTATTCAAGTGGCGGTGGTTCATATTCAATTATGGATAACCGAGATGTAGTAATGAAGAAGCGCCATGAAATTGAAGGCGATGCTATACTAATATTCGATGCGGCACAAAACAAATTCGTATCACAATCATTTACAGATATTACTCAAAGGTTGCAAATTGGTTTGGAAACACAATACGATAAACTTATAGAGGTAGTTGGCGATATTACTTATGTCGGCGAAGCAGTGCCTGGGACAAATAAAAGTATCTCGGAATGGCGAATCAAGCGAATCAATGATCTTGGTGGAGAGCTTCAAATACTTTGGGCGAGCGGTTCGTCTGACTTTGATAAAGAGTGGGATGAACGCGCTACGTATGATTATGCGATTTAACTGTTATAAATAACCATATTAGTTTATAATTATAGAACTTAAATACGCTTGAAAAGAAATGACCTTTAACGGCTCGCCTAACAGAATAGAAAACTCCAAACCGACTATTATGGCGGAGCTGGTAGGCACACTGGAATTAGGGTATAACTCAAGCAATCTGCCTGTATCTAAAGAGAGAACAGCATAATGGCTACAATACTACAAAGCGCGACAGGCAATTTTTCATCGCCATTAACATGGGCAGGAGGTGTTGTACCCTCTGTAAATGACCATATCGTTAGTTATGGTGGTTATACACTTACTATGGATACGTCTATAACTTTAGGAAGTAGTGTGCAATCGGGTGGTTGGGCAACAAGTTTTGGTTCTGCCTCTAACGCCGCACCCTCAGCAGCAATATGGATGCGACAGGGTACTTTAATTATTAATGATGATATAGACTTGATATTAAAGGGCGATTTAATTATTATGGATTCAGTTGCCACTATCGGTGCTGGTGTAAACATTACTATTGATCCTACAGATGCAGACGTAACAGGCACTAACGCAGCAGGTAACGCATTGGCGACAAATGCCGAAGATGTGGGTGCCAATAAGTTTTATGTTGTAGATATCGCTATGAACTATGGAAGGCACAACATAGAGGGTCGCTTAACAATAAATGGAACAGAAGCAAATCCAACTACAATTCAGTGTGTAGACGGTGGAACTAGTTTTTTCCTTGCCGGCCAAACTGTAGGTGGGTCAAGACATTCAAGCGGATGTATTGACGCAACGTACACCCACTTTAAAAACTTTGGGGCCATACCTGCACTGCTTGCTACTTACGCCAACTACGCTGGAACACTGTTGCAAGACAAAGGTTTTAACCGAGGTGTAATCATTCGAGGATTTACGCCAAGATTAACCTCGGAGGTTACTAATAGAACTCATGATAATGATATTCAATTTAGTATGGTACATTGCGTACTAGAAGACACTACAGGAATAGCGCCTCAATATAGTATAGGTGATTCGGGAAGTAGAGCGCAAATAACTTTTGATCACGTTACAGCAAAAGCATCTAAGTACTGGATGAATGGGTTCCCGTTTTTAGAGCTAGTCCAAACGTTAGATGTTAGTGAAGCAGTTACAAGTACCTCTCTTAAAGTGACCGCTAACGTTACTCCTTTTCGGAGAATGAAGAATTGTGTTTGGGATAGACATATGAGATGGATGGATGGTGCAGCGGGTTGGGAAATAGAAAATAATGTTTTTGCTATGGGCATGAACATGTTTGGGTGGCTTGGCCATGGCGCAATTTCATTTAGAAATAATTTAGTAGTTAGATCAAATGCTTGGGGCTTAGGAAACGCAAGAGCAGAATTCAATCAACCTACTGCTTGGGACGATGGCTCTATAGCCTCTCATTATGGATCGGGCCCTGCGAGTACCGCCATCGTATCCTTTCAAAGACTACCTTACGGTACAGGTAAAAGAGACCCAAGCATACCCGCAGCAATCAGAACTGCATTCGGTGACAGCACTACAGCGCCTTTTGCTACCGCTTCTGGAAGAATGGGTATCGGTTCATTTATCAGAGATAACTATTTTTTAGAAGATCACACTACAAGTAACCCTCATGTTTTACGCTTCCAGGGAGGTATTGGCGATGGTGCTCATATAATCATGGATAACATATGGGAATTGGGCGATGCTGACGGACAAGGCGAGTGTGTGTATACCCCTGCTGACTTTAATGCAGAAAGAACCACTCCAACTCACAAAACAGGTGCGGTATACTACGCTGGGAACTTAATTCTACCGTCTAGGAACGGTACAGAAGCAGGCACATTTTGGGTAACTACACCTAATACGAATTATCCCGCTGGCTGGCAAGGTACTAACCCGAATACCGGAGCTAGTAATGCAAACGAAATAATATTAGGCTCTAATTACCACGACGAATCATTTCAAATAGCTGCCGGTAGTGATGTATACTGGCTAGGCCATTTTCCTCAGATATACACCAACAACACATTATTCACTGGAGTAAGTGAGGGTGCACTTAACACATCAGAGAATGGGTACTCAAGAGACATTTTAAGATACGTTAAAAACAATATTTTTTGGGATAGCGCTGTAAGAACAAGTGTAGTTTGGTCGGTAGGCGATGTGTCCAATAGGGTGTACCCTGATCTTGTTATTCCTGAAAATTTAAATAACAACATTAAGATTAATCAGTACGGCACTGCTCACACCACGGGTGGCTTTAACTACACAACTGAGATTACTACTGCAAACGGATACTACGGGGCATTCTTTAATGCCAATGGTTATAGGGGCCTAGACCTTTCTAACCCTACGACCGCAGTTACATACACACCGCTCTCAGGAGGTGCGGATATCACTGTTGAAAGAAGAAACTACTTCGGTCGTGACGATGCTGAATTTACTTCTACTGTTACAAATTTACCTTTTGTTAACTACTTAAACGGTACTCCGCGCTACGCCTTCTCAATCTCAGGTGTGACTACTAATGCAGAGACTTGGCAGTTAATTTCTAAAGAAAACGATTGGACAGATCCAGAGCAGTTTAGTGGAGCAACTAATGCAGGACTACGAGTATTCGTTCGAGATTCACAAGCCCCTGTACATACTTCAAACGGGTTTACTTCTATTTTAAATGATGTAGATACTAATCCTTCTAGCTATTATGATCCTGAAATGACTACCGGCGGCAACCCACTAGGTAATTATGGCGAGCTAACATACGCTGCAACTGATGATGTCAATAAAGGTCTTGTTGCTATAAATGCAATTTATCAGGCTGCGGGTGCACATGTTGGGGCGTTAGGATTCACAGATACCAACAGGGTTCCTGTAGGCGTAAATGATGGGATTATTTCAGTCGAGAAAAACGTATCAAAATCAATACTTATATCTGAACTGCTAAGTAATGATACGGACCCTGATGGTGATACTCTTAGGATTAGCTCATTTACGCAAGGTACTAAAGGCGCAGTGTCTAAGACTACAACGCACATGGTATACTCACCTACCACTGGGTCTGTGGGAGCAGACACGTTTACATATACTGTTTCTGATCCTTTAGGAAGTCAGGGTACGGCTACAGTAACACTGAATATTGTTAGTGCAGCACCTATAGCGCAAAGTCTTTCTATAGTGGATGGCGAAAGTAATACGCTTATAATCATCCCTGTATCAGATCTTTTAGTTGGTGCAACCGATTCAGACGGTAATGACGCGAACATTACTTTTCACAGCGTGGCTGGAAGATCGACGTTGTTACCAGCTGCATCTGCTGATAACGTATCAGCAACCGCCGATGGCCTCAATGTTCTATACAATCCTCCTACAGACGTAACTGGAGAAGATGGGTTTACATTCAATATCCAAGACGAGGATACTGAGATTGGAGTAGGTACTGTATCAATTATTGTAAATCCTGGCGCGGGTCTTGTTTCTGTACTAACAGCTGAGGAAAGAGCCCAATTAGCTGGCGCTCTTTCCTTCGGTTCGTTTATAGCATTACAATAACAAATACTTGTCATATGATATTTAAACCTTATAAATACTATAACAAATTCAACCCACAGTTTTAACACATAAGGAAACGATATGCCCTGGATTCATATTAATGAATATTTAGAATATAACAGTACGCCTCCAGATCCGGGGATCGATAGCCCTTTCTATAAACTTTGGTTAAAACAGGCCAACGGAATAAGAAACTTTAAGACACACGAAGTATACACTCAATGTAGGCGAATCGGTACAACAGTCGATACATTTGGGGAGCTTTCCAAATCTTATTATGATCGGGTATACGGCCCAATTTCTTTTAACTTCATAGACCTAGACCAGATTGCAAATGCTTATTATGAGATTGCATCACCTATTGCATTTACTGGTGATTTTGAGATTGAGGTGGACTTTGCAACTACGTACACAGGCACTGAAAATATCTTACTT
>TARA_R110000764_G_scaffold4957_6_pt1 | contig 11604 bp, 25 predicted proteins | sample TARA_R110000764 | Tara Oceans TARA_R110000764 (sample SAMEA4398111) | marine metagenome | biome: Polar Biome; feature: [SRF] surface water layer (ENVO:00010504); material: water (ENVO:00002006), including particulate matter (ENVO:01000060) such as... | depth 5 m | reverse complement strand
GAAAGCACGAAATTGAATGGAATACTCCAACTGAATTGAACTCAGATTCATTCCAAACTATGCTTAATATAGAAAGGAATCTTAATATAGAAAGGAATAACCATTTAATTGGTGGAGTAGATTTTACTGAAAACATTGAGCAATTAAATAAAATTTAAACCTATATGAATAATCAAGAATACACAGTAAATTTTATGTTTTTTTGCTTCAACTTTCCTTATAAATTTATAGAAGAAGTATGGAATGAAAATCCAAGTATGGTAAAGCATTTAAGGAGCAAGTTTACTTCGATGGCTGAAAGAAATGGGTCTATGACGATTTTTAAATGGTTTATGGAACTCGACCATACAAATAAAACAACTTTACTTAATTGGATTGAAATAAATTATAAAAACTAAAAACCAAAAAATATGAGTATTAAAAACCAACCACCACATTGCCCTACCTGTGATGCAAAGCTAACAGGTCGATGGGAGTATATAAACAAAAGTCAAATTACTCTACTAAACAAGCTGCACAAGGGTATAAATAAATTCAATAGAAATTCAATTCATTTGCAAGATGATTTATACCTTACGAAGAATGAGTATAATAACTTTCAAAAACTTCGTTACAACGGCTTGGTAGCACACGCAGATGGTACAGGATGTTGGTTAATGACTCGAAGAGGTGCTTCATTTCTTAAAGGAGAAATTGATTTGCCTAAAGGAGTTTTAGTCTTTCGAAATAGGATTCAAAAATATGCCACAAAAAGGGTTGATATAAAGTCTGTTTTGAAGAATGATGAGCCATACTACTATAAATGGGATGATTTTAACTATGAAACCGTTGATATATTAGATTTCGAATTAGATAAAATGACAGGAATGTCTTTTGATATAAATGGACAGGGAACTATAAATTTTGATGAATTATGAAATTTACAACACACGGTTTATATCCCATAAGTAATAACATAGCCTATTTTATCGAGTTAAGTGATTGTGGTGGTTCTGCAAGATTATTAGTAGATGATTCTGCGACAGATTATTTTGAAATTGAATATCTTTTTGATGAAGATTTTGGCGGCACGATAGCGGTAATAGACCCCGATGGATATAGTGTTCCAATGTACCAAGTTATAAACTGTTCAAATGAAGAGATAGAATCGTTTGATTGCATTATATGCGATAAGGAGCACTATGGCTATGGTAATAATCCCGAACCTATAAAAGATAGCGGTAAGTGTTGCACAAATTGCAATTACAAAGTGGTTCTGCCTAAAAGAATGGAAAAATTATTAGGTTAATTATACATTGGGCGAGGGGATAAAGCAATAACGTTTGGAAATTCTTTATTGAGAAAAACAGTCCTCGCCTTTTTTTAAAAAAAAAATATGAGTTACGGAAAAGTTGAATTTGATATAAGTGGCAATCCAATTTGTGAGATTTGCGGTAAAGCATACAGTAGAGTTCTATCTCACGTTAGACAAGTTCACGATATGTCAGCAAGAGATTATAAAAAAAAGTTTGGGTTTGATTTAAAAAAGGGAATTTGTAGTAAAGAATCTGCTGAGAAAACAAGAAAACACACAATGTCTAACTATGAATCGGTCATAAAAAAAAACTTAATTATTAACGGTAAAACAACTCGTTTTAGTTTAGGTCATAAGGGAAGAACTAAAGATAAAGTTAGTGAGCAAACATTGATAAGATTGAAGAGGAATTTTGATAAAGAGTAATAAATTTGTATATTTGTACAAGAAACAATTAAAATAAAAGTTATGCAAGAAGTAAAAGTTACCGTATTTGAAGCGGGTAGGTCAGAAGGATATATTCAAAGCTATCCCGAATCTCCATCATTAAAAGATATGCAAGAGTTAGTAGGTGGTTACATACAGTTAATTCCGCTTAGTGATTCCGAGTATATGGTATGCAATGAGGAAGGTTTAATAAACAACTTACCTGTAAACGATATAGCTAATGAAATTCTCAAAGTTCAGAATCCACATTTTGCAAATTTTAATATTATCGTGGGAAATGTGTTTATAATCAAAATAAAAGATTTTGAATAGTAATTACAAGGGTAGAATACAAATAAACAATAAAGTCTCTAAGAACCACTCTAATGATGAAGTAAAGCATATATTAAATGCTACTTGGATAGAAGACTTGTTTATTGAGGGTAAAATAACCCAACAAAGAAGATTTTACCTTCACGATTTAAACGATAATAAATTTAATTTAAACTTCGCCTATGGTTAAGATAATTGAAAAGTACGAAAAAGTACAAATAAAATTCTTTGAGAAAGACTCTCATCAGTCTGTAAAAATAATTGATGAATTTCCAATGGGAAACTCAAATGAAAAAATAGTTGTAATGCACAAAGATGAAATAATACTCATTGATACTCTAAATAGACTACAAATAACTGCTGATATTTATAAAGATTCGATGGATGCTATTTGGACAATGATTGAAAACTATGGATATAGTGAGTTTTTAAAGGGTAATTTAGAAAGAGTAGAATTAGCCAATTCTAAAAAAATAAACTAAATTTAGATTGTATGCAGAAAGTTAATTTTATGAAATATCATTTTGTTCGTGAAACCCTTGCAAAAATGCCTATAAGATATACCAACTTAAAGGTAATTGCAATCTCTATGACTAATAATATAAACGATGTAGATATAGACGATATGATGGAACAAATTTTAATTGTTGCTAAACAGAACTCTTTGTTTGTAAAACTAAAGTTTTTGAACGGAGAGAAAATGGTCGAATATAAGCACAAAGATTTAGTAGATGTCATTCATTTAATCAAACTGTCAACCGTATTAAACTAATGAAAAATATTCAAGAATTTCACGTAGCATTCCTTATAAAAGGCTCGGATAACAATATTGTTATGAGCGGGAAAAATTATAGTGCTAAAAATGTTAAAGCTGCTTTAGAAAAATATAAATCTGATAAGAAAACACCCGCATTAAATAAGGTTGTTTACATAATTGATAAAATTTTTGAGATAAAACAATGTCCTATGGTGTAATTGGCAACACGTCTGTTTTTGGTACAGAAGAGTCGAGGTTCGAACCCTTGTGGGACAACTAATAATAAATAAAAAAACAACTATAAAATTTGTATCTTTGATTTATGAAAGATGAAAGCGAAAGAACATTCTTACCTTATGAAGTTTGGGTAGAAATAGACGAAGAAACTGATGATGAGAAAGTATATGATTTTGCTTTATTTGAAGAAGCAGAAGCGTTTTTTAGAAAAATTAGAAAAGTATCACATTGTAAAGTTCTTTTGCGTGAACATCAATTATCAAATTATAATCACAAAATATATGCAAGTTATTACCCATAATAATTAACTTTGCTACTTAGATGTCTTTAAAACCCGAAAGGTTTGCGTTCCATTCCCTATTGCATACGGAGAATTGTTTCTAACGTAAACTGAGTAGGGTTTTTTATTTTAATAAATATAGAACAGTCATTATAACTGTACCCGCAATACCCAATACTTGATTAAAAACTTTTTTTCTACGCTCTTTCTTTAGTTGGCTTTTGAGTATGTTTTTCTCTTCAATATACAGTTGCCGAATATCATTATTTTTAATAACAATTAAATTGTAATTAGCTTCGATATTTTTGTAATTACTTATTTTAGATTCCTGTATTGATATTATAGAGTCTTTGAAAGCAATCTCAGATGAATCTAATTTTCTTTTGATAGAACACTCCTCGTACATTAAATCCCACTCAGTAAGTTTTCTTGCCTGTTCTATTGTGAAAATCAAACACGTATCATTTTCAATGACCAATACTTTGGGGTAATCTTGAGAAAAGACAACCCCATAAGTTATAGTAAATATAAATGTTATTATAATTCTATTCATTTTTTTGCTTTCAAACCCCGATAAAACTTTTCCTTCCAATAATCTAAAACCTCAACACTCTTGAAAGATTTTGCTTTAATTATTTTTTCACGATAAAGTATAATGGTTTTATTTTTAATTGCATCAAGACTGTCTAAACTATGCTCGTATCGCCTTTGTTTGCTTTCAAGTTGTTGAATACGTTGTTTTGAATACTCAATTTTTGTTTTGTAAAAAGATATTTCTTTTTCTTTAGAAATAATCTCATCCTGTACTTTCTGTTCGTACAGTTGCATTAGTTCTAACTTTTCATTGTTATTTCTATTCCATATGAATAGTATAATACCAATTAAAATAACTATTAAAAAAGTAAAACCAACGTTTGATTTAAATGCGGGATTTCTAAATTCAAAAGAATCAAACATATTAGTCTACTATAGGTTGCTCTGAACTGTGTTGGGTTAAAATTAAACCTCGTTTGTTTGTTACAAAAGTATAACGGGCAAGAACATTGTCTTCGATACCATCCTCATTAGTAAAATCGAAAGAGTAGTAACCATTGTGTAACTTCATTCCACAACAAAGGTCAATAGTTTCATTATAAACTATTTCACACTTTAAATTTGGCTTGTCTAAAAACATATTAAAATATGGTAATATCTTAGCTTTACCTTTTGCAATAACTCCATAGGTAGGAACTAAAACTGCATCTTCGCAGTAAAGTGATAATTGAAGTTTCGGATTCCTTTTAGCAATCGTATCTGCCCAATTCTGTATAATTTTTGGTATTTTCATAATGTTATTTTTTTGATGTTTCCTTTGTTTTAAAATGCTTTTCGTTTATTAAGGTATATGTGAAGTAATCTCCCCAAATTCTTTTTGAAGACTTACATATATCCATAAATTCTTTATAATGATGAGGCGATTGAAATACTTGACAACCCGCACTATTTCTATCTACTTTGGGTAATACGTTATACTTAGATGCTCTGTGAATGTTAATGCCGAACAGTCCTGTTTGAACACTACTTTCAATCATATCGTATTTAGAATCTTTATTGTTATCTCGGTAAACATTAACAGGCTTTCTTTGACATAACGCTTGGTATGAATTACGATGTAATGCTATCTTCCAAGTTTTTGAATATCTTCCTTCTTTTAAAATTGCACAACCTCTTGGATTCATAGGCGTTTCCATCCATTTTAATCCCGCTAATGTTGTTATTGGATATTGCTTTATAGTCCACTTTCCTTTAAACTTCCAAGCAACCACCATAAGGTCATTAAACTTATTAGTTATAGGTTTATCGCAACGTACCCCAATGATGTTAAGGTTATAATCTTTTGCATCATTTGTAAATGCTTTTAAACCCGCTCTTTTAAGGGCTAATTGTAAATTTCTTGAGTCTATTTCTAATTCCATACTATATTACTTTTTTGTTCTTTTTTTAATAAAATGCTTAAAGTGAAAATACGCACCCCACGAAAAAACTAATCCAATTCCTACATTCATTATAGTTTGAAATATATTTGTTGGTTTACAACTTAAAAAATTGTAAAGCGAACCACAACAAATTAAAATAAGACCTAATTTTATTATTGTCCTCTCAATAATAGGTATTTGATTCATCTTAGAATTTAAACGCCCAAAAACGAATATTAGAAATAATATTATTGAAAAACATATGCTAATGTTAGCTAATTCATTAACGACTATAATTATCTCATTAAAACTCATTTGCCTTTACTTTTACCATTTATATTAAATATCTTTTTACTAATCATTTCTACACCTTTAAGACCTAAAAAACCTAAAATGAACGCTATTCCTAATTGATAGTCTTTATTCATATTAAATATCTTACAAGCTATTGGAGTTATGTAATTTGCACTTGCCGTTCCCGCTAAAATTGAAAATAAACTTGTTCGCCAATCTTTTGAAGAATCCCTACCTAAAAGTAAAAGACTTCCAAATAAACCCGCTACTGATATTCCTACATTTATACCTATACTTTCTAAAACCTCTTTCATTATTTTTCTTTAGGACTTAATGCAATTAAACTATCTTTTGAACGTAAAAATAACAATCCCGTAGTCAACCAACCCGACATTGCTTCTGCCGTTGATTTTTCTGTATAAAGCATTGCTCCACAAAAAATAAGTATTAAAATTCCTAATATTGTTGTTATGTAATTGCTTACTAATCTATTTTGCATAATTATTTTATTTTAATATAAACTCTACTCTTCGGTTTATCTCTCTACCCTTTGCCGTTGTATTATCAGCAATTGGTTTGGTTTCTCCTAAACCTAAAGTTTTAATTCTTCCTTTGTTTATACCTTTATCAATTAAATAATTAGCAACTGCATCAGCACGAGATAATGAAAGTTTCTGATTGTAAATCTCATTTCCTTGACTATCAGTATGACCAACTATTTCAATTTTAAATTTTAAATTTTCTTTTAAGTATTCTGCAAGTTCATTTAGCGAGTTATAACTTGATGGTATTATTTTAGACTTACCACTTTCAAAGTTTAAGTTATCATAGGCTTTTTTTACAACATCTTCAACAACTTTAAGTTTACAGGTTTTGGTTTTAGAATCCCAAGTACCTCCTTTAGATTCACACTCTTTTTTTCTTTTATTTAGAATCTTATATAAGAAATATCCACCTCCTCCTAAAAGAAGAATTATTCCAACTGCTAATGCTATTTTTTTACTTTTTTTCATCTAAATTCAATTTTTTTCCTACCATTTCCAAAGCACACCAATGAGAAGGAGAACAATTAGGAGTAGATGTAGCGTTATCCACAATGCCTAACCCCGCTTGTTTGTAGTTTCCTACCAAAACGTTTTTTGAGGGTACTCCTAAACCAACTGCGTTACGTACTGACTTCGTGGCTTTACCTCCAACGTGGTAAGGTTCAACAATATATAAGTTAGCCAAGTTTCCACCCTGTTCTTTTAATTCTTTTGCAACTTGTTCAGCGTGACTGCAACCCGCACTAAATAATATTACATAAACATTTGACTCTGCCTTTATAGAATCTAAAATTCCTTGTGGGTTATTATACCTGTAAGAAATAGTTTCAAGACCTTTTCCAAGACCAAGTTTTAGTAATTCTTCTTGTTCACTTATATTTTTGTCTGTGCTTCTTGTATCAAGTCCTCCCAATAATAATACTTTCTTTGGTTTAAGATTAAAAAAGCCCTTTGCACCGCCTTTACCTAATTTAGTTTGCAAATAAAAGAACGCCAAAATAGATACCGCTAAAATGCCGCCACCAATTAAAACCTTATCATTAGTTGTTAACTTCATACTTTCATTTTTGCCATTTTGTAATCAGCAAATACTTTAAAAGAAAGGACTGCAACTCCTATTGCAATACTAATTATAAAAAAATTTGTTTTCTTTTTTTCTATTTTTTCTTGTTCAGTCATATTACTTAAATTTAGGAATAATGGTTTTGTTTTTGTATGTTCTGAAACCTATCCACGCTGCTAATAATATAGTTGTAAAACCTAAATATGTAGCATATCTACGAGTAGCACGTACATACGCTCTCTCATCAATTAAAGTATAAGTAAACTTATTACCGTACAAATCTGATTGTTTTTTGGTCATTGCCAAAAACTCTGCAAAATCATCTGCATTTTGAAACACTTGACAACCCGCACTATTTCTACCTATTGTTTTTGTAGTACCCACCGAATTTGCACGATGTATGTTAATGCCAAATAAACCTGTTTGCTCTTTGCCGTTGTAAAAATCCAAAACTGCATCACGATTATAGTCTCTAAAAACCGTTACAGGCTTTTCTTGACCAAGTGCTAAATATTTACTATTATGTAGTCTTCTAATCCAAGTATCAATATATTGCCCTTCTTTCAATAAAGCTGAACCTTTTGAGTTCATAGGATTTTTTAACCAATAAGTACCTGTATCTGTTGTAGCGGGGTATGCCTTTCCTAACCATTTACCTTTATCATCTTTGTAAAATACATATATTATGTCATCAAACTTGTCGGGAACAGTCGTATTTGCTCTTACTCCTACAATGTTTAATTGAAATGGCTTTTCATAAATTTTATAGCCTTTACGAACTAATTGTCGTATCAAGCCTCTAATATTTATTTTCTTTTTTAAATTAAGTTTAGACATATTATTTAATGATTAACAAAAGTTCATCTATTTTATCTTCAATTCGGTCAACTTTTTTCTCTAAATTTTTTATTTCAGAACTTGAAACACCTTCAAAAACTTGGATTTTGCTTACTTTTGATTCAATATTTTGTGATTTTACTTCTAATTTATCAATAGCATTTTCGTGACTTTCTAAAGTAAAGTTCGTTTGAAAATAAAATGCAAAACCAACTATTGCCGCTGCAATAATTGCAGCAGCAAATGAAGTAACATTTGATATAATAGTAGTTTTTTCTAAAACTTTTGTGTCATCAACTTCCATAGTTCTATTCATTTCCTAAAATTTCTTTTAAACTTATCTCTCTCACAAATTGTGGGGTAGATTTACCTTTAATAATTCTATAAACATAAAATTTCATCTCAAACTTTTCATTTATTGGTTTTATCATCACAAAAAAATCATTGTGACTACATTCCAATTCGATAGCAATTTCTTGTAATGAACTTTTAATAGTTTCGCTTACAATTTTTTCTGTGTTAAATAATGCTCCTAACATAAATACTAATTTGTTTGTTTATTTGTAATATAACAAAAATATGCTTTTTTTTTTGCAATTTCAAAAGAAAATTCATATAGAATTACCCCTTTAACCACGATTTAAAACTTTGCTCAATAGGAATATCAACAGGAATATTAGGTAAAATACCCCATTTTACTGATAACTTAATATCTAATTTTAAAGTTTGACTCATTATTTCTGTTATAAATTTTAATTTATCAATAATTGTTTGCCCCGAAACCATCATTATTTTAGTAAATAAGTCATCCCAATCTAAATTTAAGTCGAAAACAAGTTCAGATATTGATTTTGGTTCTAAAATCTGTGTTTTATCACTTTCAAGTCTTAAAATAAAAACACCATTTACGTACACATCAATTTGTTGGTTAGTAAGTTTTAATTTTAAATTGCTTGGATTAGAAAGTTTTAAAAACACTTTATAATGAGACTTTTTACCATCTTTAGACACAAGTTCAATCTTTGATTTTTTTACTTCAACGTTTACTAATTTTAATGCGTCCTTATATATAAGATAACCCGCTCCACTTGCCCCTACAACTACCCCTCCAATTAGTAGCCTTTTCGTTAATTTTCTGTTCATCTCTTTAATTTTAAATCTTTTTCATCTATTTTTCCTATTATTCTTCTCGTATCATTGTCAAGCATATAGCTTTGAGCATTTTTAGTTTTGTCTGTTTTCTGCTTCATAATCTCTAATATAATTGGGCTAACACATTTAGGGTGTATATACCAATCCTCATAAGCAGAAATATTATCGGGAGCAATATTCCCCACTACCATTATATATCCCTTTTCTTCTAAAAATTTTCTTGATTTTTCTCTATAAACACTATCAATATCCGTGTAATGGTCGTGCTCATAAGTTATAACTGAAAAATTTATTTTGTCAAAAGGAAGTTTTGTTAATATATCATATGTAGTAGCGGGAGGCTCACAATCTACTTGTAGGTAATCAAAGTTTCCATCTAATGACTGATAATCATACTTTGTAGCATCACAATGAATGACTTCATTACTTCTATGCTCTTTAAATTTTTTAACTTCTTTTTCTAATATCTCTAAAGATAATCCTGTCCATCCTAATTCTTCAAGTAATGCCGTATTACTACCATAATAAGGGTCAGCAGAACCAATCTCTAAATATCTACCATCTTTTTTTCCATCAAGCATAGTTAGTACAAACATATCTTGAAAAGTCTGAGAATAGTTTTTTTCTATATTTTCATAACCAATAAATTTATATTTAAGTTTATTACACATAGAAATGTCATATGGCAAAAATGGGTCACCCGAAGAGCCTAATGAAGTAATATTTTTCTGAATTAAATTTTTATAGAAATCATTAAAAGGATATGTGGACTTACCTAACTTTAAAAGTTTACTTCTTGCTGATTTACCTTGACCTAAATTCCAATCACATATAGCTTCTTGAAATAATAATTGATAATAGTGAAAGTAACCTAACTCTGAATTTAAGGGAACGTGATTTTCTTTAAACTCTAAACCAATTTTTGCAAAAGATTGAGATTCAGAATATTTACCAAAAGATTCATAATATTGAGAAATGAATAAATAGGCTTCGGGTCTTGTCGGACAAAATCTAACTGCATTATTCCAAAGAGAAAGTTCTGTAGTTTTTCTTCTCCCTAAATTACTTAAACATTTAGCCACAAAAAGCAATGATTCATAAATTAGTTCTTCATCAGAATCTATTTCTGCTGCTCTTAAAAAGAATGACAAAGAAGAAGACCATTGAGATTGTTGATAATAGTACAACCCTAAATTAAAGTTGTTCTTACCATTGTTACAATCAAGTAAATATTTCGTAAAAATATTTTTAGGTGTATATGGTATCTGAGATTCAGATTTACTTCTCATTCCAACTAATTCCTCAAAATATACATTGGATAATGTTAATATAAAAGAGGTTGTATCTTGAAATCCAAAAGTTATTAAAAGTTCATTTTTTTCAAAATGAATACCACAAGAAAATTCTATACGAGCATCTGCAAACTTAAATTCATCAGAATTGTAAACAATATTCCAATTTTCATCCCAAACTATAAATCTGTGGTAGTATTGTGCATCTTTTCTGCCTTGTTCATCGTTCCATAAATCAACTTCGTGGGTTAAAGCTACATAATAGTCTTTATATCTAACGACTTGTGAACCTCCTCTTAAATCACGATTAAAAGAAACATTTTGTTCTACTAAAAAAACTTGTGATGTTTTTTCTGTTTTACAATCGTATTTAACTATTTCAGTTGGAGATGTCCATTTTACATAATGATATGGCATATCTAATATTGGCATCCAATTCTTTTCACAGTAAGAATTTTTATCAGTAGATTCGATTCTTTTTCGTGAAATTTCTTTAAAGTTGTTTTTTAATTCGGACAACTCCATTCTACCTACTCCATTTGTTGTTGTATCTCTTCTTACACCCGTTAATTGCAATTTATCATCCCAATTAACCAATCTTGCATCTTCTAAGCCCACAAACTCCCAAATAGGTTTTACATCTAACAATGATGTATCTACTTCTTTGTAGTTAATTATTTCTAATGAATTTGGATTTAATTCACAAATAAAATTTTTAGTAGTTAGGGTAACGTCATCTTCGGGATTCAAATAGCTAAGAGAACCATATGGAGTTTGAAATTTTTGTTCTTTCTCCGAATGATACAATGAATACTGAACGTGCCTTATATTAACGTAAAGTTTTTCTCTTATTTTTATTATTGTAGGATTAGTTAAACCCGTACCATTAGTAACTTTAAAGGGTAAAATTAAAGGTGCTATTCTGCCGCCTCTTAATATTGATTGTTCACAAATATTATACATACTTTTTTTTGTTGAAGATACAATTTTTTAACCTTCTTGCCAAGCGGGTAAATAATACTCCTCCCTACCTATGACTACAATAACCCAACCAACCGCAGTAAACCCTGAATTGTCGGGTACTTGGGGTTCTTTAAATCCATTTTCTGATGGCTCGTTTGATGCCGCAGTAAATGTAT